>Ga0326734_1000455_pt1 | contig 11344 bp, 12 predicted proteins | sample 15_GP2_1315_FD_207944 | JGI IMG/M metagenome (GOLD analysis project Ga0326734, IMG submission 207944) | Glacier ice microbial communities from Ngari, Tibet, China - 15_GP2_131.5 | ecosystem: Environmental > Aquatic > Freshwater > Ice > Glacier | place: China: Ngari, Tibet | collected 2018-07-18 | reverse complement strand
GCTCGGTGGCGGTGTCCAACCTCAGCGCCTTTGGTCTACCCATTGATTCGCCGCTTAAAAAATACCTGCTGTGCCTGGGCTTTTTGATTGTGTTCGGTGTGCTGGCCAAAAACTTGGTGAGGGGCGCGATTGGCCGCGAATGGATGGCGATTCGCGACATGGACGTGGCCGCTGCGGTCATCGGCATTCGGCCGGTGTACGCCAAGCTCAGCGCGTTTGCCGTGAGCTCTTTCATCATTGGCGTGGCAGGCGGCTTGTGGGGCTTTGTGCATCTGGGCTCGTGGGAGCCGGCGGCGTTCTCTATCGACCGGTCGTTTCAGTTGCTGTTCATGGTGATCATTGGCGGCCTGGGCTCCATCATGGGCAGCTTTTTTGGCGCTGCTTTCATCGTCGTGCTGCCGATTTTCTTGAATCAGTTTTTGCCAGCTTTGGGCAACCTGATCGGGATTGACATTTCAACCGCCACGGTTGCCCATACCGAGGTCATGATTTTTGGCGCGCTGATTGTCTGGTTTTTGATTGTGGAGCCGCATGGCCTGGCCAGGCTGTGGAGCATCAGCAAGCAAAAGCTCAGGCTGTGGCCTTTTCCGCATTAAAAATGACCCCCACGCTTGTCACCTTGTGTACTACGCTGCCCCCCGAGGGGGCTGTATGCCGCGGCTCCAAACCTGCGGTGCAGGTTTGGACGGCATGCAGAAGGGCTGCGTCTCGCAGCCCGGCGCCTGCGGTCTGGCAAAGCCAGATCCGCGGCCCCTGCTTGTATCCATCGAGAGATGTTTCTCGCGCTAGGTTTTTCCATTCGTTATTTTTGTTAGCTAACCCAGGCACTCGCGTGCCAATACTCAGGAGACTTTGATGAAACTTCGTCACATCGTATTGACCAGCTTGCTGGCTGCTACGGGTACCTCGGCATTTGCGGAGGCCAAAGAGCAGTTTTTCCCGGTGCTGACCGGCCGCACAGGCCCGGTCGCTCCCAACGCCACGCCATGGGCCAATGGCCACAACGACTACATGAAACTGGTCAATGCGCGCGGCGGCATCAACGGCGTTAAAACGCTGGTTGAAGAATGCGAAACCGCTTATGCCACTGACCGGGGTGTGGAATGCTATGAACGCTTGAAAGGCAAGCATGGCGGTGCCACAGTGTTTCAGCCGCTGTCAACCGGCATTACTTTTGCGCTGACCGAAAAAATCGCGGCTGACAAAATCCCGATGATTACTTCGGGCTACGGCCGCAGTGACTCGCAAGACGGCGGCGTTTTTAAATGGAACTTCCCGCTGATTGGCCACTACTGGGTTGCTGGCGACACGGTGCTCCAGCACATCGGCAAACAAGCCGGCGGCATGGACAAGCTCAAAGGCAAGAAAATTGCTGTGGGTTATCACGACTCGCCGTTTGGCAAGGAATTGCTGCCCATCTTGCAAGAACGCGCCGCCCAATACGGCTTCACGCTGCAAATGCTGCCAATTGCTGCGCCCGGTGTCGAGCAAAAAGCGACCTGGTTGCAAGTGCGCCAGCAGCAGCCCGATTACGTGATTTTGCAAACCTGGGGCGTCATGACCGGCACTGCAGTCAAGGAAGCGCAGGCGGTAGGCTACCCGCGCGAAAAAATGTTCGGCACCTGGTGGTCGGGCGCCGAGCCTGATTTGAAAGACGTGGGCCAGGGTGCCAAGGGTTACAGCGCGGTCATGATGCAGCACGGCGCCGAGCCGAACTCGCCGGTGGTCAAGGAAATTCTTGAAAAAATTCACGCCAAAGGCCAGGGCACCGGGCCGAAAGAAGAAGTTGGCAGTGTGCTGTACATGCGCGGCGTGGTCGGCGCGTTGCTGGCGGTCGAAGGCGTGCGGGCTGCCCAAGATCGTTTTGGCAAGGGCAAGGTCATGACCGGCGAGCAAGCACGCTGGGGCTACGAAAACCTGAACCTGACCCAAGCCAAACTGGACGCCCAAGGCTTTAAAGATGTGATGCGCCCCGTCTCGACCAGCTGCGCTGACCACATGGGTTCTGCATGGACACGGGTACACACCTGGGACGGCACCAAGTTCACCTGGGCGTCTGACTGGCTGCAAGCTGATGAGCAAGTCATCAAGCCTATGGTGAAGGTTTCGGCTGACAAATACGCCGCCGAGAAAAAACTGACACGCCGCGCTGCAGCGGATTGCCAGAGCTAAGCACCCACTTTCTAAGCTTCTGTCATGCCGGGGTAGATCCGGCATGCATGCTTCGCATCAAAGCAAGGTATGGATTGCGGATCAAGTCCGCAATGACAGATCAATTCACAGCGTTGCCCGCAGCGCTGTGAATTGATACAAGGCAAAAAAATTTTATGGATGCACAAACAATTGTTCTAAACGTCAACGGCATTGAGGTCATTTACAACCATGTCATCTTGGTTTTAAAAGGCGTTTCCTTGAACGTGCCGCAAGGCAAAATCGTGGCGATTTTGGGCGGCAACGGAGCCGGCAAAACCACTACGCTACGCGCCATCTCAAACCTGCTCAAGGGCGAGCGCGGCGAAGTGACCAAGGGCTCAATCGAGCTGCGCGGCGAACGCATTGAAAATTTGTCGCCGTCTGATTTGGTCAAACGCGGTGTGGTGCAGGTCATGGAAGGCCGCCACTGCTTTGCCCACCTGACCATTGAAGAAAACTTGTTGACCGGGGCCTACACCGTGAAAAGCAAGGCGCAAATCGACGCTAATTTGGAAAAGGTCTACGCCTACTTTCCGCGGCTGAAAACCCGGCGCACTTCGCAAGCCGCTTACACGTCGGGCGGCGAGCAGCAAATGTGCGCGATTGGCCGGGCCTTGATGGCCAGCCCGACGATGGTGTTGCTCGACGAGCCGTCGATGGGCTTGGCACCGCAGATCGTTGAAGAAGTGTTCGAGATCGTCAAAGACCTTAACCAAAAAGAAAAAGTCACTTTCCTGCTGGCCGAGCAAAACACCAACATGGCGCTGAAATATTCGGATTACGGCTACATCATGGAGTCGGGCCGGGTGGTGATGGATGGCGTGGCGAGTGATTTGGCCAACAACGAAGACGTGAAAGAGTTTTACCTTGGCATGGGTGGCGGTGAGCGAAAAAGTTTTAAAGATGTGAAAAGCTACAAGCGGCGCAAGCGCTGGTTGGCTTGATGGCCCCCACGGTCGCCCACTGCGTGTGGCTTCCTGCCCCCCGAGGGGGCCGCTGCGCCTGCGGTCTGGCAAAGCCAGTCCCGCGGCCCCTGCTAGGTTGGAAAGCTATCACCTCTACGTTTGTTGCTTCACGTACTGCAATGCCCCTTAATAGGGCCGCTGCTGGTGGGAGACATGCCGATGCCCACGCTGGTCGCTTTTCTAATGCGGAATCAACTTGAATGACAGCCGGCAACTCGCTGTCTATTTGCTATATTTTTAATAGCTACTTGCGCATGTCCCACATGCGTGATTGGCACTTTTCAAGCTTAATTGCGCAGGTTTGCCGCTGCGGCTTCCGTATTGCTCCTTCTCCCGCTGGGAGAAGGCTGGGATGAGGGCCTGCCCGCACCTTCCCCAAATCACTCAGGCCTGGGCAACGCTAGCTGGTCAGGCTACTTTTACCTTCAACCCCACACCCCTTCATGAACTCACACCACATGGATGCACTGGAAATCCGGTCGCCCGCCGAACGCGAAGCCGCGCTGCTTGCCGCACTGCCCGCGCAAATTGCCCACGCCCGCACGGCATCACCGGCGTTTGCCGACATTTTGGCCAGCATCGACCCCACCACTGTCAACAGCCGCGCCGCCCTGGCCACGCTGCCGGTCACGCGCAAGCACGAACTGCTGGCGCGCCAGCAGGCCAGTCGGGCTGAAAACATTTTTGGCGGCTTCAGCACGATTGGTTTGGGTGCTGGCATGCCGCGCGTGTTTTCCAGCCCCGGCCCGATGTACGAACCAGAAGGTACGCGGCGCGACTATTGGGGCATGGCGCGGGCGCTGTTTGCGGCGGGGTTTCGGCCTGGCGAGCTGGTGCACAACTGCTTTTCTTATCATTTTGTGCCAGCCGGCTCGATGATGGAAAGCGGTGCCCATGCGCTGGGCTGCACGGTATTTCCGGGCGGCACGGGCCAGACCGAACAGCAGGTCCAAGCCATGGCCGACTTGAAACCCGCCGGCTATGTCGGCACGCCAAGTTTTTTAAAAATCATTGTCGAAAAAGCGCTGGACATGAAGGTCGCGCTGCCCAGCGTGACCAAAGCGCTGGTGTCGGGCGAAGCCTTTCCGCCCTCCTTGCGCGACTGGCTGGCCGAGCGCGGCATTGCCGGCTACCAGTGCTATGCCACCGCCGACCTGGGTTTGATTGCCTATGAAACCAATGCGCGAGAAGGCTTGGTGCTTGACGAAGGCGTGATCGTCGAAATCGTTCGTCCCGGCACTGGCGACCCGGTGGGCGAAGGCGAAGTAGGCGAGCTGGTCGTGACAACGCTCAATCCGGACTATCCCTTGATTCGCTTTGGCACCGGCGATTTGTCAGCGGTACTGCCCGGCACTTGCCCCAGCGGGCGCACCAACACCCGCATCAAGGGCTGGATGGGCCGAGCCGACCAGACCACCAAGGTGCGCGGCATGTTTGTGCATCCGGGACAAATCGCCGAAATTGCGCGGCGCTTTCCCGAAATCATCAAGGCGCGGCTGGTCGTCAGCGGCGAAATGGCCAACGACTCTATGACGCTGCAGGTAGAAACCACCTCGGCCCCTACGGGCCTGAACGAGCGCATCAGCAACATGGTCCGCGATGTCACCAAGCTGCGCGGCAAGGTCGAACTGCTGGCCCCGGGAAGCCTGCCGAACGATGGCAAAGTCATTGAGGACGCGCGCAGTTACAAGTAAACGGATGACGGGGAATGTCCCTAAGTAGTTCCCGCGGTATCCACCGCAAACCGATCTTTTAAAATCGCGCCGATCAGTCAAAAGGAAACCACCATGAAACGCTTGTTAGTTCTTGTCGCTGCTGCAGCGACTTTGTTTGGCGCCCACGCGCAAACCTTTCCGGGCTCCAAGCCCATCACTTTTGTCGTGCCGTTCGCAGCCGGTGGCCCGACTGACCGCGTGGCCCGCGATCTGGCTGAAGCGATGCGCAAGTCCATGGGCGGCGGTGCTAACTTTGTGGTGGAAAACGTCAACGGCGCTGGCGGCACGATTGGTGCGGGCAAGGTTGCCAAGGCCTCGCCTGACGGCCACACCCTGCTGCTGCACCACATCGGCATGGCCTCCTCCTCTATCTTGTATCGCAAGCTGGCTTACAAGCCGGTCGAAGATTTTGAATACCTGGGCTTGATCAACGAAGTGCCGATGACGCTGGTGGGCAAACCGCAGCTGGCGGCCAACACCTACCGCGACCTGGAAAACTATATTCGCGCCAATGCCGGCAAGCTCAACATCGCCCATGCCGGACTGGGTTCAGCGTCGCATTTGTGCGGTTTGATGTGGCAAGCCGCCATCAATGCCAAAGAAGCCATGACCACGATTCCGTTTGGCGGCACCGCGCCCGCAATGAATGCGCTGGTCGGCGGCCAGGTCGACATGATGTGCGACCAGACCACCAACACCACCGGCCAGATCGAAGCGGGTCGCGTCAAGGCCTATGCGGTGACGACCGCCAAGCCGCTGACCAGTCCGCTGCTCAAAGACCTGCCTACCTTGCAGCAGATGGGCCTGAAGAATTTTGACCTGACCATCTGGCACGGCTTGTATGCCCCCAAGGGCACACCGCCCGCCGTGCTGGCGCAAATCAACACCGCCCTGAAACTGGCCTTGAAAGACCCTGACTTCATTAAAAAGCAGGAAGGCCTGGGCGCGGTGGTGGTGAGCGACAAACGGGTCGATCCAGTGGCGCACAAGGCATTTGTTGTGGCAGAAACCAGCAAGCTCAAGCCGGTGATTGAAGCCGCCGACAAATTTGCCGACTGACACGGCCCGCTTTGTCAGTGAAACCGCCAAGCGAAAGCCGGGCGGTTTTTTCATGCCCGGATTAACCCTGTTGAAGGCGGCATTGCCCTGGGCTAACGTTGCGCCACACCCCCACGGAGAATGCATTGATGCCAGTTTTTAAGTCAAATCGCCGTATTGCGCTTGTTCTGTCTGCGTATTCAGCTATACTTTTAATAGCAAATCCAGTTCAGGCACAAAGCACCTGGCCCACCCGGCCTGTCAAAATTATTGTGCCTTTCGCCCCCGGAGGCACCACCGACATTTTGGCGCGTGCCATTGCACCCGAATTGCAAAAAGCTTTTGGCCAGCCCTTTGTGGTGGAAAACCGCGCGGGTGCGGGCGGCAACATTGGCACCGATGCAGTGGCCAAGTCAGCGCCCGACGGCTACACGCTGCTGATGGGCACCGTGGGCACCCACGGCATCAACAAGGCGCTTTACAGCAAACTGACGTTTGATCCGCAAAAAGACTTTGCGCCCATCACCTTGGTCGCGGGCGTGCCCAATGTGATGGTGGTCAACGCTGAAAAAGCTCGGGCCGCCGGCATTGGCACAGTGGCCGACTTTATTCGGGTGGCCAAAGCCAATCCGGGCAAGTTCAACATGTCGTCCAGCGGCAATGGCACCTCGATTCACATGGCGGGCGAGCTGTTCAAAACCATGAGCGGCACCTACATGATTCACTTTCCGTTCAGCGGATCAGGTCCGGCTTTGCTGTCGCTGGCAGGCGGCGACATGGATGTGATGTTTGACAACCTGCCCTCGTCAATGCAACTGATCAAGTCGGGCAAGCTTAAGGCGCTGGCGGTGACCAGTGCCCAGCGTTCGGCCGCGCTGCCCGATGTGCCGACCATTGAAGAAGCCGGTGGCCCGGCGCTTAAAGGGTTTGACGCCAGTTCCTGGTTTGGCCTGCTGGCACCCGCTGGCACGCCGCTGGACATTGTCAGCCGCATTCAGCAAGAAGCGGCCAAATCAATGGGCACGCCAGCCATCAAGGAAAAACTGCTGGCGCAAGGCGCGGTGCCAGGCGGCAACACGCCGCAGCAATTTTCTGCCTTCATTGATGCAGAACACATCAAATGGGCCCGGGTGGTCAAGACGTCGGGTGCCAAGGTAGATTGAAAACCCGCCGCCGGCCAGCAAAAAGCCCCATCACTGGGGCTTTTTTTATGTTGATCTGAGCCGCTGCCCAAACAGCTACACGCCCCAGACCACTTCCTGGCCGGCCTTGGTGTTCCAGCGCAGCATGTCGATAAAAGGCTTGGCCCGCTGGCGCAGGGTGACGCCCTCAGGAAGCCCATCGTCGTTTTTTTCTTTTTCTTGTTTCCTTGTTTCCTCTTCAAGCGTGATGGCAGTTTCAAGCGCTTCGATCGCGCTGGGCATTTGCTCCGGCAAGATGATGCCGCGTGGGCCGGGCGATTTGCCAATGATTTCCAGCACCTGCCGGCCATTGAGCTCCAGCATGATCACGTCGCCCATGTTTTTTGACTTGAACTTGTACAGCATCGGATGTGCCTTTCCGGGTTAAAACAACCGCTTCATTATCTGCAGCTTTCCCCGTCCTGCGTGTAGGCTGATGCGGTTTCCTAGCACCATGCCATCAAGCCGCGCTCTAAAACGTCAAGCAAAATACCGTGCATGTTCAATATTGTTACTGCTCAAAAACCTGCCGATCAGGCGCTGCGCCAGGACGGCGTGAGCCTGCTGCTGCCAGCCGGTTTCACAGCCAGCCTGGGGCTGCCCAGCTCTCAATGGACGCCCGGCTGGCATGAGCTGACCGACTCCTGGAGCCGGTTGCCGCTAGACGCACATTTGAAGGACGGCGGCCGTTACCGACGCCGCCGCCATGCCTGTTTTGTCCACGACCTGGTCAGCGGCGCAATGGAGCAAATAGCGCATCGGGCGCATTGGCAGTCCACTGACTACAACGCATTGCATGGCGGCTTTGAGCGATGGTTCGAGCCGGTCGAGCCCGCCGTGGCCCAAGCGCCGGCTTGGACCGAACTGCTGGCAAGCCTGGGCCGGCTGTTTGCGCGCGTCAGGCCGGTGGCGCGCTGGTCTATCGAAGCGCACCAGTTCCGCATCGACACCACCGAGGACGTGGGCCGGCCAACGCCTGAGGGCGCGCACCGTGACGGCGTGGATTTTGTTGTGGTGTTGCTGGTGGCACGGCGCGGCGTCAAGGGCGGCGAAACCCGCGTTTTTGATGCCCACGGCCCGCATGGCATGCGTTTTTTAATGCAAGAGCCGCTGACCACACTGCTGCTGGACGACGAGCGGGTGATTCACGAAACCACGCCAATCTTTCCCGCAGCCGGCCAGGACCAGCAAGGCGGCGCGCGCGACACACTGGTGCTGACCTACCGGGCCAACGGCTTTCAAGCGCCTTGACAAAACAGGCGACAAAACAGGCAATGATTAGAAATCGCCTTTTGCCTGGTGCCCGCGCGGCTTGACAAAAAACCCCGTCAGGATTCGACGTTTGGCCGCTTGAGGAAATTAGTTGAAACCTAAACAATCAAAGCAAGATCAATTGATGAAGCACATGTTTCATGCACATTCTTTGCTTGGGCGGCGGCCCCGCCGACTTGTGTTTCAGCATCTTGATGAAGCTGCAAAACCCTGCAACGCAGGTGACGGTGATGAGCGAAACCGGTCTTTTGACACCTTTGGCTGGGGCGTGGTGCTGTCAGACCAAGCACTTGGCAACCTGCAGGTGGCCGACCCGGTCAGCGCGCAGCTGATTGGCGACTCGTTCAACCACTAAGACGATGTTGAGATGTTTTTCAAGGGGCGCAGCGTGCGCTCGGGCGGCCATAGCTTTTGCGGCATTGGCCGCAAGCGGCTGCTCAATATCTTGCAAGACCGCTGCATCGAGCTGGGTGTGCGGCTTGTTTTTGAGACCGATGTGCAAGATGACCAGGCCATTGCCGCCCAGTACGGTGCCGATATGGTGATTGCCTGCGGCGGCCTGAACAGCCGACTGCGCAGCCGCTATGCAGCTACCCACAAACCCGATGTGTGACTGCGCAACTGTCGCTTTGTTTGGTTGGGCACCAAAAAGACTTTTGACGCCTTCACCTTTGCGTTTGAGCAAACCGAGCATGGCTGGTTTGCCGTCCATGCCTATCAGTTTGACGCCACCATCTGGACCTTTATCGTCGAAACGCCTGAGTCAGTCTGGATGCAGCGCTGCAAACCTGCGAAGCCGTGCGCTCGGTCTAGGTGCTGAAAATCCAGAATGCCGCGCGCAATTCAACCGAATGGTTCGAAAACGTCAACCGCTACAGCGGCCTGGAAGCCGAGCAATTTTTTTACTCGATGATGCCCCGCTCCCAGCGCATCAGCCATGAAAATCTGCGTGTGCGCGATGCCGTTTGGCTAAAAGAATACGAACAATGGTTGGCAAGCAGCAGCGCCGCACCGTCCCAGGCAACGTCAGTCCCATCGGTGGAAAGCGCAAGGCCGGCATTGATACCTGACATCCCAGGCCAGCCAGGACCGCGGAACCGGCCTGTGGAACGATGTGCAGATGCTGGCCTTCGAGCGACTCGCCGATTTTGTCCATGCCTTGGGCGCGGGGGCCAAGATTGGCCTGCAGCCGGGCCACAGCGGGCCCAAAGGCTCGACGCAGTTGGGTTGGGAGTCGCCTGATGAGCCGCTGCCGATTGGCAATTGGCCATTGCTGGCTGCCAGCGCTTTAGCCTACGGCCCGACCAACCAGCTGCCGCTTGCCATGACCCGCAGCGACATGACGCAACTCACTGACAAGTTTGTACAGTCCACGTGCCGGGCAGCAGAAGCCGGTTTTGACTGGCTGGAGTTGGATTGCGCGCATGGTTATTTGCTGTCGAGCTTTATCACGCCGCTGAGCAACCAGCGCACCGACGACTACGGCGACACCCTGGCGAACCGCTGCCGCTATCCGCTTGAAGTGTTCAGCGCAATGCGTGAGGTCTGGCCGGCGCACTTGCCGATGAGCATGCGCATTTCGGCGCACGACTGGGCACCAGGCGGCAACACGGCAGACGACGCGGTGGAAATAGCCCGCTTGTTCAAAGCCGCTGGCTGCGATGTGATTGACGTGTCCTCAAGCCAAACCACACGCGCCGCCAAACCGCTGTATGGCCGCATGTACCAAACGCCATTTGCCGACCGCATTCGCAATGAAGTGGGCATCCGCACGATGGCGGTGGGCGCCATTTCCGAGTCCGACCAGGTCAACAGCATCATTGCCGCCGGCCGCGCCGACCTGTACGCCACCGCCTGGCCCCACCTGGCCGACCCGGCCTCGACACTGCACGAAGCAGCAAAACTGCAAAGCCGGTAGGTGGACGGGCCGCTGCCCTGCCTGAGCGACCGCGACCAGCTCTATAGCGGGATTTTTAAGCAAAAAGTGGCTGCTCCCGAGGTGGGATCTGCGCAAGCAGCTATTGAATAGATAGCAAATAAAATTAAGCGATTGAAGGAATACCGATGGACATGGAAGCAAGAGGCCACAGCGAACACCCGCAAGCCCTGCGCTTGTGGCTGCGAATGCTCACCCTCACGCAATTGATCAAAAAGCAGGAGCATGCCCAGTTGCGCGAGCACTGGGGCACCACCCTGCCCCGGTTTGACTTGATGGCGCAGCTCGAACGCAATCCCGACGGCCTGAAAATGAACAAGCTGTCGCGCCGCATGATGGTCACCGGCGGCAATGTCACCGGCATTACCGACCAGCTGGTCGCCGAGGGGTTGGTCGAGCGGGTGGATGTGGAAGGCGACCGCCGCGCTTTTCGCATTCGCTCACGCCGCGCGGCCGTGTGCTGTTTGGCGACATGGCGCGCCAGCATGAAACCTGGATCGTCGCGGCTTTTCAAGGTTTGTCGCCTGTTGAGGCCCAAGCCCTACACCAACTGCTGGACAAGGCCAAACAGCAGCACTTCCACGACCTGCACCATGACAACACCCCGCTGGAAATCACATGAAGCACTTCATTGGCCTGGCCAATCCCATGCGGGCGCAGTTCGATGCGCTGGCCGCGTACCAGGCGCAGAATTTCGCCTATGCGTTTGACGGTGGCGTTGCCACCTTGACCTTAGATCGCCTCGAGCGCAAAAATCCGCTGAGGTTTGAGTCTTATTTCGAACTGCGGGATTTGTTTCGCGCATTGAACAGGGCGCTGGATGTCAAGGTCGCGGTGCTGACAGGCGCCGGCGGCAATTTTGCTCGGGTGGCGATGTGCATGAAATCATTGGTCCGCTGACCCGGATGCGCATGCCCGAATTGCTTGAATTCACCCGCTTGACCGGCGACCTCATCAAAGCAATGCGCGGCTGCCCGAAACTCATCGTGGCAGCCATCGACGGCATTTGCGCCGGCGCAGGCCATCTGCATACAAACCCAAGAT
>Ga0326734_1000453_pt1 | contig 11362 bp, 13 predicted proteins | sample 15_GP2_1315_FD_207944 | JGI IMG/M metagenome (GOLD analysis project Ga0326734, IMG submission 207944) | Glacier ice microbial communities from Ngari, Tibet, China - 15_GP2_131.5 | ecosystem: Environmental > Aquatic > Freshwater > Ice > Glacier | place: China: Ngari, Tibet | collected 2018-07-18 | reverse complement strand
CCTACAGTTGAGACACGATAACCAGCAGCTACGGCTGTGCCCAGCGTAACAGTTAGCTTGAATCCCGGAGGTAAGGCTATGTTAAGAAGTGCTTCTTGGTTAGGCTGCGCGGCGTTTTCAATTATCGTGGTGGCCGGCAAAGTGATCTCTGTGAATAACACATTGTTAGCGGCTGTTGTGGTGACCAACCCGTTGTTAATAAAAATCCTGGCGACCGTTGCGGCGTTCGTTCCTATGGCTCGAAAGACTACTTTGGTGATAAACCCGCCATCTACGGCATCGGCTGTGAAAATAGTATCCACAACTCCTGTGCCGTCTTTGGCTATATTTGCTGCAGTGATTGCTATAGGTGCCCAGTCTATTTGACCTACGCGAGAATATATGGGTGTTTGATTTGCTGTTGCTATTGCCACGATGTTGCTCCTGTGTTAAATGAATACGCTTGTTGAAAGCGCCAAAACTTGCCCGCGAGTTATGCCGCCACTTGCTATAGTAAGATTACCAGAACCTAGTAATGTTGCACCATTAACTGTTTTGATATTGGTGCCGGATACTAAATTATCTTGTTTACCAGTTATTTCTGCCCAAGCAGACCAAGTACCACCACTAACATGTCTAACCCACAATCGTCTACCAGAACCCTCCCAACCATGAGTGTATTGCACGCCCCAAACACCACCGGCGTTAGTGTGTCTAATACTTTCAAGCATAATCCAGTCTGTTGTTGGTGCATTTACAACATTAGCACCTTCTACCATTGAGGTCGATCCTGCTGGTATTGAAGTAAAATGAATATTTGCATCATTATTAACAACACCACTAACCAAACCGTGCTTGGCAGTACCACCAATATTTTTAGCAGCATCAGATGTATTGTCTGCGCTACCTAAACCTACATCAGCTTTAACTGGCTTATTACCTTCGTGAAATATTGAGTAGGCAACCGCTCCCATTGACCAACCACCAACTTTAAGCTTATTGTCGGTGTCTAAACCAAATCTTACTGCAAAAGCACCTTGACGGTGAAACTGCATATATGCAGCATTTCCAGCGCCAAGTAAATTACGAACTTCTATTGTGGGGGTGCCTGCACCATCACCACCAAGAACACCAGCGGAATCAGGGCCAAGAACTGAATCCCCTCTTAATTGCGTTTCTCTCCAAGCTGACCAAGTTATCCCCGCCAAACCAACAGCGTAAGCACCTCGACTAAATGTGCGGCTACTGTCGTAGTGCATAACGATTTGTGATGCGGTATCACCACCGCGAGATACAATAAGTTGAGAAAATGGAGCGCCCGGAGGGCCGTTTACCACGGTATTTTCTAGTCTATAGAATCCCGTTGTGATAACCGTGTTTAGATCTACACCGGCAGGAAGCCCAACCACCTTATCGACTTTAGCACTTAGTGCTGTCAGAGTAGCAGTGCTAACGGGTTTGTTGACATCAGATGTATCATCTGCGCTACCTAATCCTACATCTGTTTTCGTAGGTTTAAAGTTGGTATGATAAATTTTAGAACCAACACCAGCAGCTGCGGTTGCCATGTCGATGTGAAAACCTTTTGCGGTGCTTGCGTCAAAGATTCTGAAAGAATCTCCTGCAACATCCACAACAACATCACCGATGAGAGTCGTACCTGTGGTTGGCTTTTGAAGTCTTAGTTCGCCACCTTCACTCGCTCCGCCACTAGATTTAAACACCGAAGAGTTTGGTAAGTAAACAACACCCTCAAAATAATGATTTGCTGCAAGGTACGACAAATTACCTTGACCATTGACAGTCGTACCACCACCAGCAATAATACGCGAATCAAAATCAATGTTTGATCCCGATGAATTAAAATCAATATAGGGTGTGTTTCCAACGGTAGGGCTTCCTAATTCTAGGCCAACATTAACACCATTTGAGATAAAATTACCATTTGTTGACACAGCCCCCTGAAAAAATGGGGTATTTGTAGTTACAAACTTTTTCCATGGACCCCATGTGTTAGTGGCACCTTCGGTTCTCATCCACATATTACCAAGATCGGTAAATCCTAACTGACATGCAAGACCACCTCCCGTGTCTTGCCATTGTTTTATGGTCATAACACCGTGATAGATACTACCATCACCTAGGCCGTCAGCAGTGTTCTCCTTGAGTGTAAATTCAATGCCTTTTGAATAAGCAGCCGGTAGTAATTGGTTAGCGCGCTGATCCTGTGCAATTACTCTTACAGCAGATGTTGCTGTTGCTGCGTTACCACCAATGTTCTTTGTAGCATCAGAGGTATTATCTACACTGCCCAAGCCAAGTGCGGCTTTGTCAATGACCATGTTACCAGACCCAAGAAGGGTAACATTATTGACTGTTTTTATGTTAGTACCAGAAACCAACAGATCTTGTTTGTAATTAACAGCAGTAACGTCGTATGAGTTGCATGTAGCTAAATACCATGTTACAGCACCAGCTGGTCCCGACAGGTAAACAAAACCACTGGTGGCAAATGTACCAGTATTACCACAATGAGAAACACGTGCATAATCTTCCCACTTGCCTGTTCCTGTGACGTTTGTCATCCAATATGACGTAGAGTTAGTACCTTGTGAATTTTCAGCAATAACAACAGTGTATCCCACTGGAATTAATGCTTTAAAAATCTGAACAAAAGTTGCATTTGCTCTTGATGTAAATAATTGAACGAATCCACCTAGACCAGGGCTAGTTAGTCCAACACCATCAGTAACAATTTTCATCCGCATACGGGTACTGTTTGGTGCTGTGAGATCTGATTCACGTGTGATTACTACACCGGTTCCGCCGGAGTTATTATAAACAGCTACGTTATTTGAGGTATTCAAGAATTCTTCATCTGCGTACAAACTTTTACCACTACCTCTAACTGCAGCCCAGATTGGATTAAACGGTCCAAATGTAGGGTTGGAATTTGACAAGTCAATTAACTTGACACCACCAACAGTTAAAATTGGTCCAGTTAATACCGCACCCGAAACAGCACTTGCAACGTTTGCTGTACCTGATGTATCTGCATACCCAGCAAATATCTTTGACCATGCACCCCAAGTGGCAGCGTCTGTGCCACCTTCTTTGAAGCGAACTGACAAATACGGGTTACCTCCACCGCTAGTACGCGGGATAGCTGTCTGCATTGCATATACAGCACCTGATCCCCAATTATATTCACTACCAAGCGATTGCATGTTTTGATAGTATTGACTAGCGCCGGGAATACTGGGTCCATTTGTAGAACCCACAACATAAGAAGCACCCCACTTCTGTACTAGATTGAAGTCCGTAATCGTACCGTGACCATCTAGCTGACCCCAGTTAACAATATTTCGATTGGCACCGTGGGGGGTTGTTGCACCAGTTCCACCATTTAACGTGTTTGCTTTTAACGAAAGTATATAGTCTACTATACTTTTCCAGTTACCATCGATTTCAGAATTAGTGAGTGCTGTTATCTTAGCCGTCGTTGATGCGGGTACAGTGGGAGAAATGGATACGCGATAGAGTATGTTTGCCATATTAATCTTTATTTAATTGGTTAAAAGCTATTACAGCTGCATACCATTTCTCTACACCACTAATACATTATTTATTACACATTACTAGTTACCATAGATACTGATGGATATTCTGGTTTAATACCCATATTCTGTAAAGAATTCATCATCCCTAGGTTTGAATTGACTGTTGCTTCTTTCATAGCTCTTGTAAACATTGTCGAACTCATAGCTACTGCGGTCTGCGTAAACATGCTTTGAAAGTTAGCATTTATTTCAGGCTTTACTTGTTCTAAAAGCCATTTATTAAGCTCTTTATTTACTTCACTGTTAGAGTCATGTACTAAAGCTTTTAGTTTAGGAGCAATAGCTTCGTGAATAGTTGACCAAACTAGTTGACGAAACGGTGTCATTTTACTTCCGAAAGCCAAGCATTCCTTAGTCATTTTTCTATCGCTGTTATTCCATTGACCAGAGGTAGTTTGGTAATTTGGATTATCTACAGTAATTTTAGTTTGTTCTATTGTGAGAATCATTTCAGTTTCAAAGAAAGCTTTTACTTCTGCTTCTACTAAAGCATCTATCTTTTCTTGTGGGATCATTCCCATGAAAGTCTTTAGAATGTTTTCACGCATCACTTCTTTGAAGCCAGTTGGTAATGCTAGTTCGGTATTGTTCATGATTGTGTGACACCTGTCTTTGTGGTTACTAATGTAATAACATCTTGCAATGTTTTAAATGACTGACATTCTTCATCTGTAATATCGATAAGGAATTCTTTTTCTAACTCAACTGTAAATTCAACTAAATGCAGTGAATCAAGACCGAAGTCTTCAACTAACCTACCTTCTACTGAATGAGGATTCAGTTCTTCATCCTCACGTTTCTCAATGCTAAACAAGATTGTATTTTCACCATTGTCTTTTGCTATTTTTGTAATAATATCTGAAAGAACACGATTTATTTTATTTTGTATATCTGACATTTTATCCTTTTACTCATTATGCTCAAAGAGCGGGGCGATCCACTGGAACCAATAGCAAGACTTGATAAACATCGTTACCGTAGTATCGAGTCGTTTCAGTCATCAGTTCTTTAAGTTCTTTTTCTTTTTGTAAAAATAATTCGTAGACAATACCTTCTGAATCAATAGTACGCATGGTTCCTATTAGTGGTGTAATATTCCAATTCTTAACAAGATTAAATATTAGGTTTATAGCAACAGTAGTTATTTCCACCGCTTTCTCATGAGTCAACTTAATTGGACTAAGAGGACCACATGCTATAAACAATTCAGGTCGACCACGTTCACGGTGACCTATTGTGTAAACCTGGATTTCGTTGTAATTACAAATTTTTTCGTTTGAGTCGCGTGGAATTACTCTTACGCAAGACACACCGAACTTTTTGATGTTTTCTTTTATTTGATCTGTTGTCGGAATAATGTTTTTCATTAAATGTTCTCATTGTAGAAACTACATGGTAGGATGACCCGGATTCGAACCGGGGCTTTATGTCTTATGAGGACACGGCACTAACCGCTATGCTACCATCCTAATTCGTCAATCGTACAAAAAATTTTATGGTGTACGTATTTTTAATCCAAGGTCATAAATGTAATAAGCCCAGTATAGTTTTTTGGGCTTATTACATTAACTTATTTAGTCGACTGCTTCACTACGATTGTTTGCACGATGCTTGTGCAAGAACGCATAGAGAACACCAAAACCTATTGCTGCTAGACCATTAGAGATAGTGCAGATACAATAGCCAGCATTACGTTTGTGATACGTTGTATGGGCTACGTGAATATAGACTCTATAATGCTCTTTACCTGGACACCATTCAAGCTTAAAGTTTGGAACGTATTCTTGAGGATGTTCAATTCGTATTTCTGACAAGAGGTCGTCATCTGATTCGATTATACTTACTCTTGGTAGTAGTACTAAATTGTTCAGTGTTTGAAAAATACGTTTTTGCTTAGATGTAGGTACTGCTGACATTGTGAATCTCCTAATAAGAGAACGCGTTTAATTAAAGACAATCAATTGACATCGATTGTCTACCCCAGTCAGGATGACTGAAATTCTTTTATGCAGTAAGCATGTTAAAAGTGGTAAGTACTTCTTCTACTACTGGATCGTCAGTAAAGTCACTATTTAAATTTTCTTTCTCGACATTAACGGTAATCTCAACTATAATCTCGCCAGTGTCCTCACATTGAACAGTAATCATACCAAAAGAAATAGATGTTTCAATACCACTATTACTAGTATTGAGTTGTTCTGAATCTTTGTATTTTTCAGCATAAGAAGTTACATTAGCTTTAGCATCATCGATCAAGTTTTGTGGTACTTGTATTACTTGACGAAGTTTAATAGTCAGTGCATCGATTTCTTCATTCATAACTGCAGCTGCTTCTATAAGAGAAACACCTTCGCTACTAATCGAAGTACTCAGTGAAAATTCAACAGAATCAAGACTTTCACCTAAGGCTTCTTTAAAATCTTCAACAACAGCATCATAGTCTTTCGAAAGACCTTGACGACCTTCTTCATCGGAATGTGATCCAGATCTACCAAAACTAAAGAAGAATAATGATTCGTTCAATTTAGAGGAGTCTGTGGGAGTGTTTTGATTTTGCATGATTTACTTTCTTTCTATTGTTTAAATATTTTCGACTAGCTCAGGGTCGTACAGTGTGATAAAGTTTTTACAAACCATTTGTTCTTTAGTCATGGTGCAATACCTTCATCATAACTGTACTGAGGTATACCTCTTTCATCGCGGCCCAGCATATTTTCGACCCACGCCATATATTCTTTTGAAGGATCTTCGACAGTGCTGCTGCGATGCTCCTCGAAGCCGTTGGGGTACTGCTCAGACGGACCCCATTTAGCTATGACGCTGACAATTTCTGTACCTTTAAGGATACGGGCAACTTGATCTATCACCCAGCTCTTGTGATGTGCACCATCGAACTGACCGTACTTTTCTATGAATTCCATAGCCAGTTCAGTTGGTGTTTTATCAACAGTAGTGGGAAACTCTCCCAAATAGTTATTTGTGTTCGTTTGTTTCTGACCAAGTTTTTCTGTCATTATTATTCCTTTTTGATTGGCTCGTAAACAGATATGTTTACGTCTTGTAATGGACCTAGGACAGCAATGATTTCTTGTTTGACATATTTCCAGTCCAGACCACCTTCACCACAACCTAATGCTGGAATGGCTATAGATGGTATATTTTTCTCAAGAATGACTTCCTTTAAACTTTCCAATCCATAAGAAATCCAATTCAACTGAGAAGGATTGGACCAGTGTTGCTTTGTAGGAAAGTTAACTATCAATACGGGTGTAGCAAATACCTTTCCGTAGTTCATTTCCGTAAAGACAGTAACGTCTCCTATTACTATTCTGTTCATACTGCATAAGTTTGCATAGTACAGATAGTTCTTAGGAAACCTTTTCTTAAACTCTAAGGCTAAACCTTTACCCATTCTACCAACACAGTTAACGGGGTTAACTATTGCTTTAGAGTTTGAGCAAAATATATCACCAGTCATGAATGTAATCATTTTTATAATACCGTCTTAAGTACGTCTTTGTAATATTGGTTTTTCAACTGATCCAAATTACTTCTTATTTTAGCAACCGTGGTTAGCTGTGTCCATTTGTTTTGAACGGCTAACTCTATAATTTCTTTCCTTAGCCTGAAATCCATTGGTCGAAAATGTTCCTTGTCTCCGAATACAGGGAAAAATCCTTCCATAAAAGGTATCATTGGAATCTCAGAGCCATTGAGATATTTCAAATACCATTCTGGTTTTTTCCGTAATACTCCTGTATGTGATTCTAGCAAATCAAGCTTGTTGAAATTCCTATAACCTAGTAAGTCGTATGCTGAATGTGTAATAATCAGTGCCGAACTTTTCATCGGAACACCTTTAGCTATCTCACTGTCGTACACCCTTAAAGTATCGCTTTGTCCTAACTCAGTTAGGATTAGTTTTACAGCTTGATTATGAAGCTCTCTGTAAATCTTCTGGTTTGTAGTATTGTCTTGCCTAACTGCTACGTATTGGTTAGAACTATATTTAGACTCAAGCTTTTTATACTCACAAACATAAAAGATTACTTTAGTTTTTCCACCACCTTCGTTAGTTACTAGCGATTGAATAACATCTATCTCACTCATCAGAGAGTCTTTTAACTGGCTCGATATAACACCAGCTCCGTCCTCTTTGTTAAGTGAACTCATCATGTTTCTAAATAGAGTACTTAGATTAATCCAGAATTCTGAATAATCTTCTAGTCTGATCATTTGCGGTATAACCCTTTCAGGATCAATCCTTTCCATTGTTCCTTGAAACAATGACTCAAATGCCAGACCTGTACCCACTGATAGAGGAAATGTAGATAGCGATCTAAACGGTAATGGGTCTAGTGCCATTTTTATGCCTTATTATTTTTAGATAGTTTGTTTTAGCAATTGCTCACTACGTTTTAAAACATCCGGGTTTGTGTATGACTTCTGAACTCTAGCCATTAATAAATCTATGACGTTTTCTTTATTAATAGTGATGGCATTGTGAATTGGTTCATCTTCTGTTTCTATCTCTTTTTCAAGCTCTTCAGTCTTAGGATCTTTAGTCCAGACAATTGTTGGAAACATTGTCACTAACTGATTCATGTTAGAAAAGATAGGATGATTAACTTCTGCACTTATCCTGACACAACTCAACTCTCTAAGTGGATCTACTTTTTTACGGATAAAAGACAACGAGTCCTCAAGAGTACGATTCTTACAATTAACTGTATTGTAAGTCCTAGCCAGTTTGTTTTCAATAAAGAAACACTCTTGTGAAGTATCGGTTATTGTTGCTCTGACGTGTCCCTTGGGACCTTCCTCACCGTGAGACAGTCTATCAAATGATCCTTGCGCTACGATTCTATCAAATGTACTAAAGTTGTGTACGTGTCCAATGAAAATGTAGTGATTCACCATCGCTAGATAAGAAGCAGAGTCATGTCTAGGAATTTTCTTAATGTGTGCTGGCAATTGATAATCAAACTGACCATGCATTATTGCAAAGTCTACCTTTTCTAGACCTTTAGCTAATAGTAAGTCTTTTACTTCAGCTAATGTCTTATCAGTAGTGCTACGCCATTCGTCAGGAACATATAGAACAGAGATATCAAACTCCGCCATATACTCAATACTTAAAGTCCTTGCATAATTAAAATTAACAGGAATTTTAAGCAGCTTTAAAATAGTTTCAAATCTCTTTGATTGAAAATGATCATGACTAGGTGTTCCTTCCAAGACACGTACAGCAATATCCCTTTTAGAACACATCGTAAGTAGTCTTGCTATCCATAAATCTATTTCAACTACGTCGTCGTTTGGAAGATTAAGTAGTCTGTCAAATATATCGCCAGCTAAGAACAGAATATGAAGCTCACCTGTTTCTGCATTATCTGGAAACGCTTTATCTAAGGCTTCAATAATAGACGATGCTTTATTTCTAGAGTGACCGAGATGCACGTCAGAAATTACTGCTAACTTTAAGTTATCAATCATATTCAATTTCATCTTCGTCTAAACGACTGGACTTATCAACCGCTACTAACTCTGGTTCAGTTGATTTCATTTTACCGTAACGGATAAATATTTCATTCCATTTCTTCTCGTTCTCTGTGAAAGATTCGGAAGTAGTTCGTATTGCTTGTATTTTGTCAGCTATGGCGTTAGCTAGAAAGTTCTCACCGTTAATAGGTGTAATGCCTTGATAGCGATGGTAGTTTTGAACGATAGCTTGCAAGCTTCTTCCGTTTTTCTTATTGAGCGAATCAATAACAGAAGTATCATTCATAGCGGGCACTCTAAATAGTATCTCGCCTTTTTCATCTACAATATCTACTTCTTTAGAAGGTGAGCCCGCAATTCCAATCCATGATGGAAGAATATTCGGTTGTTCTGTTATTTTCTTTTCACCACAAAAGAAAGGAAGGAAAGCTCTAACGAAAACATATTCTGGTAGTTTAACTATTTCTGACTGAGTCATACTGAGAACCAATGCACCGTAGTGTGTGTCGCCTTGATTTCGTTGCTCTGTTATTAGTGGGTTTTCTCGATTAGCCATATAGATCCCAATGTTCAGGTTAGTGATTTTTATTGTATTTATTAGGTGTATAAAATACAATGTATACGTATTTTTTACTTATACAGCAGGACCATTATTGTTCAGGTTAGTGATTTTTTGAATCTTAGCATCGAGTACATCAATCAATCTAGTTAGTGTGTGCTCTTTACCATTGTCATCTAAAAAAGACACGTATAACTTAATCTTAACCTCACTACTGTTGGGAGGATCTTGCGCATAGGAAACATCTATAGTAACATCTTTGAAATATCTACTAAAGTAGGTAGAAAGTGTTTCTCTAACAGCCTGTGTTGTTTTTTGAACATCACCTTGGTAGTTTTGAATAATCCAAGGAAGGCTGGCAACCTCATTTCCATAAAAAGCTGTTTGACTCTTCTCTGATAGGAAGAAGTCTGAAATCAAATAATCTGCTTTCATAGCGGTCGATCCTACCCAACCGTCCAGTGAGAGAGTTGGTACTAAGATTGTTTTGACTAATGGTAAAGTTGCCATTTTTATACCTTACTTAAATAAAAAAAATATAATAGCCCTGTACCTTTTACAGTACAGGGCTATTATGTCTAAAGATTAAAGAGTAGTGTTATACGCTGATGTAGGATCTTCCTTACCAGCTTTAATAAACATTTCTGCAATATCCCAAGTTGACAGAATATCTACTTTGTCGTCATGACTGAGTTCACGATCACCTTCGACAAGTTCATCCATGTAAAACTTAGCATACCATTCATCACCGTCTTCACGAATAACACCATCCATTACTCTGCGGTAATCATAATGGTTTTCACCTATCATACCGGGATACATGTCTTTGTACGTATCGCTATATCCGTCACAGCCTTGCTTATGATAGACTTCTCGCACCATTGGATTTGCCATCACCCAGCGTTGCATTACCATTGGCGCATGCTGCATTTCACCAATATCAAATATCGACTGAATCTTGTTAGGCTTGAAAAGACTTTTAGCTGCACGAGTTGCTGCTTTCATCAGTCGTAACGCTTCTGCACCGTTGTACTTCTCTCGCAATGCATCAATGTCAGCAAAGAACTGTTGACCTACACTTGTCAGTGTATTACTAACAGATTCTATTTGTCTTTGAAAGTAGTTAAGGTTAGCTGGGTTTTGATCACCATAAACTACTGCGTTAAAAGAATCATCACCACCGTAAATTATCTGCAAGTTAAATCCTTTCTATTGGTTATCTCTTTTGCTGTTCTACTTAGTAATATGTCACCAAAGACTATTTAACTAAGAACTTTTACGGATTAGTTTTCTTTATTTATTATTACCATAAGTCTTCGGAATACAATCTACCAGACCTTACGTTATTAATATCTATTACCTGACTAGCCACCAACGCTACTCTCAAAGCATATCTGCGTACTAGGAATTTTCCTTTGTTGTCTAAAAATCCTTGAACGTTTGGCCAAGTCTTATTGTTCTCTTTATAAATCACATGTAATACATGATGGTGCCTGTTTGGTGCTGGGAGCGAGTACATTATACCGCCAAACAGTACAGCCACATGCGTGATGTGTCGTTTCGTTTTAGGAAATACAGGAATAGAACATATGAAACATTTTGTCTTTAATTTCCAACCATGGAATGTTTCTTTGCAGACCGAACAAATTAGTGGAGTCCAGCCACCTTCAGAATCTAAATTGTCCAACCAGTCTCTGTTACT
>Ga0326734_1000452_pt1 | contig 11401 bp, 5 predicted proteins | sample 15_GP2_1315_FD_207944 | JGI IMG/M metagenome (GOLD analysis project Ga0326734, IMG submission 207944) | Glacier ice microbial communities from Ngari, Tibet, China - 15_GP2_131.5 | ecosystem: Environmental > Aquatic > Freshwater > Ice > Glacier | place: China: Ngari, Tibet | collected 2018-07-18 | reverse complement strand
CGACCGCCTGGCCGCCCACGCCGTCCACTTATACGGCGGCGCGGTCGATGCGGTGCGCTTCGCCGCCGACATGGTGTGCGTCAACGGCCACGAAGTGCGCTTTGCGGAACTGGTGCAAAAGGCCTACCTGGCGCGCGTGCAGTTGTGGTCAGGCGACTTTTATGCCACCCCCGGCCTGCACTGGGATCCGCTCACGATGAGCGGTAATCCATTTGCCTATTTTGCCTACGGCGCCGCGGTGGCCGAAGTTGTTGTCGACACCCTCACCGGCGAATGGCGCCTGCTGCGCGCCGATGTGCTGTACGACGCCGGCCGCTCGCTCAACCCGGCGATCGACATCGGCCAGGTCGAGGGCGGTTTCATCCAGGGCATGGGCTGGCTGACGACTGAAGAGCTCTGGTGGAACCCCGGCGGCAGCTTGATGACGCATGCGCCGTCGACCTACAAGATCCCGGCGGTGTCGGACTGCCCGCGGGACTTTCGGGTCAAGCTGTTTGATAATGCTGACCCCAGCGCCAGCATTCACCGCTCGAAAGCGGTGGGCGAGCCGCCGCTGCTGCTGTCGTTCTCGGTGTTTTTCGCCATCCGCGACGCCGTGTCGGCGGTTGGCGGACACAAGGTCAACCCGCCCTTGAACGCGCCAGCGACCAGCGAAGAAATTCTCAGGTCGATCGCCGCGGTGGAAGCGGCGATCGCCGCAGCAGCATGATGAACGAATGGGCGCTGGCCGCGCGCACGCCGGCGGTGCTGGTGACGGTGGCCATCCTTGAAGGCTCCGGTCCGCGCGAGCCGGGCGCGCGCATGCTGGTGACGCAGTTCGAGGTGGCCGGCACCGTTGGCGGCGGCCACCTCGAACTGCGCGCCATCGAGATCGGCCGCGCCATGCTGGCGAGCGGCCGTGCCCGCCATGTCGAGCGCTTCGCCCTTGGCCCCGGCCTTGTCCAGTGCTGCGGCGGGGTGGTGCACCTGGCGTTCGAACTGCTGGAGATGGCGCAGGCGCGGCTGCTGGCAGCGCGCCGCAGCATCGATACCTGGCGCCTGGCCGCGCTCGACGGCGCGCCCGACAGCGTGCTGTTCGACGGCGCCGGCGTGCGGCTCGCTGCAGGGTCGGCGCCGGCGCCGGTGCCGGTGCAGGTCCCCGATTTTTCCCGCACCCGCGGCGCCCACGTCATGCAGGAGCCAGGCGGCCGGCGCTGGCTGGTGGCGCCGGTGGCGCCGCCGCGCGCGCTTTTGGTGCTGTTCGGCGCCGGTCACGTGGGCGCCGCCGTCGTGCGTGCAACCGCCCACCTGCCGTGCAGCGTGACCTGGGTCGACGGGCGCGACGACATGTTCCCGAGTGAAATTCCCGCCAACGTCAGGATCGAAGCGACGGACGCGCCGGAAGACATGGTGGCAAGCGCGCCAGCGGGCGCCAGCTACCTCGTCATGACGCATAGTCACGCACTCGACCAGCGCCTGGCCGAAGCGATCCTCGCGCGGCCTGACGTTGGCTGGTTCGGCCTGATCGGCTCGCACACCAAGCGCCAGCAGTTCGAGCACCGGCTGCGTGCGCGCGGTGTCGCGCCAGCGCGCATTGCGGCAATGGCGTGCCCGATTGGTATCATCGGCATCAGCAGCAAGGAGCCGGCAGTGATCGCCGCCTCGGTGTGCGCCCAATTGCTGACGGTATGGGAAGCCGGCTGGCGCTGACGGGCAGGAAAAAATCCAAGACGGAATTCAGGAAAAACCATCATGTCGATTGCCCCACCTGCGCACCTGCGGGCTTACCGCGCCAGCTTGCTGCATTTTCACGCCGACCCGGCATTCGCCGAACAGGCGTATTTTTGGCACGAGGACGGCTTGCTGCTGGTCGACGGTGACAAGATCCACGCCGCCGGCGACTATGCGCACCTTGCGCCGACCCTTGCCGAAGGAACCGACATCGTCGATTACCGCGGCAAGCTGATCATGCCTGGCTTTATCGACACCCACCTGCATTTTCCGCAGACCGACATGATCGCCTCGCCCGCGCCGGGCCTGCTGCCGTGGCTGGACACGTACACCTTCCCGGCCGAGCGCATGTTCGCTGACCCGCTGCATGCGCGCGCGGTGGCCGAGTTCTTCCTCGACGAACTGCTACGCTGCGGCACCACCACCGCGATGGTGTACTGCACCGTGCACAAGGCGTCGGTCGACTGTTTTTTTGAAGCCAGCGAGGCGCGCGGCTTGCGCATGGTCGCCGGCAAGGTCCTGATGGACCGCAACTGTCCCGGTTTTCTCGCCGATACCGCCGATGGCGGGGTGCGCGACAGCGAAGAGCTGATCAACAAATGGCACCAGCGTGGCCGCGCGCTATACGCGATCACGCCGCGCTTTGCGCCCACCTCCAGCGAAGCGCAACTGCGCCTCGCCGGCGAACTGGCGCACGCTTATCCCGACACCTTCGTCCAGACCCACTTGGCGGAAAATCCGGACGAATGCGGCTGGGTCAGGTCCTTGTTCCCGGCCGCGCGCAGCTACCTCGACGTGTATGACGGTTGCAACTTGCTGCGCCAGCGCACGATGCTGGGCCACTGCATCTGGCTCGACGCACGCGACTTTGCGCGCATCGCCGAGAGCGGGGCGGCAGTGGCGGTGTGCCCGACGTCGAACCTGTTTCTTGGCAGCGGCCTGTTCGACTTCGAGGCCGCCGACGCGGCATCGGTGGCGCTGTCGCTGGCGTCCGACGTTGGTGCCGGCACTGCCTTTTCGATGTTTCGCACCATGAGCGAAGCGTACAAGGTGGCGCGCATGAAGGGCAGCTACCTGTCGGCTGCGCGCATGTTCTACCTGGCCACCCTGGGCGCGGCGCGCAGCATGCGCCTGGAGGGGACGATCGGCAATTTTACGCCCGGGGTGGAAGCCGACTTCATCGTCGTCGACCCGCAGGCGACGGCGCTGCTGGCGCGCCGCAGCGCCGCGTGCAACAGCGTCGAAGAACTGCTGTTCGCGCTGGCGCTGCTGGGCGACGACCGCGCCATCGGCGCCACCTACTCAGGCGGACGGCTGGTGCACCGGCGCGCGCCAATGCCCTGATATTGCAAACCTGCCATGAAGCCTATACAGTAGCGCGCAACAGCCCGGCACCCATTTACCGCGAGAACATCGAATGCACAAGACACTGAGCCGCGTAACGGTTTCCCTGGCCACGGCGCTGGCCCTGGCCGGCCTGGCCGGGGTCGTCCATGCCAAAGGCCCCGCGCTCAAGGGCCATGAAGCGGCCACGGCGCGCTATTTCGCCGCGCTGCTTAGTGGTGGCCAAGGCCAAGCGCCGCAACTGGCCGCACTGACGATGTTTTTCTCGCAAATGCCCAAGGGTGCGGACCTGCACCACCATTATTCGGGCGCGCTGTACGCCGAGCAGTACGTCGAGTTTCTCGACAAGCAGGGTTTTTGCGTCAACAAGCTGAGCTACCGCGTCGTCACCGACAAGGCGCTGATCGACGCCGAGCGTGCCTTGCCGCCGGCGGCGCGCAGCTGCCTGTCGTCGAGCGAACTGCTGGCCGATGACGCCACCTGGCGCGAACTGCTGCAGCGCTGGTCGAGCAAGGATTTTTACAACCACGGCGCGATCCAGCCGCCGCCCGACCGCCAGTTTTTCCAGACCTTCGGCTATTTTGGCCCCGTCTCGAACGCCAATTTCAGCGACGGCCTGCAAACGCTCAAGGCGCGCGCCATCCTTGAAAACGTCAGCTACATCGAAACCATGTTCAAGCTGGCGCCGTTCGTGGCGGACGCCGGGTTCGATGCGCAAGCCTGGCAGCAGGGCCAAAACGACGCCGCCTTGACTGCGCTGCTGCGCAGCCAGCTGGACCGGCTCGACGGCGACGCCGGTTTCAACCGCAGCGTGCTTGACTACGTGGCGAAAATCGCCGCCGCCGCGGCCGGCATCGACGACGCCGACTTCACCATGCGCTACCAGGCCTACGTGCTGCGCCTGCTGGCGCCGTCGCAGGTGTTTTCGTCGATGGTGGCCGGCTTCAAGGCCGCCAGCCAGAGCGAGCTGGTGGTCGGCGTCAACATCGTCGGCCAGGAAAGCCAGGCCGTGTCGATGCGCGATTACACTTTGCACATGAAGATGTTTCGTTTTTTGAAAAACCACTACCCGGGCGTCAAAGTCGCGCTGCACGCCGGCGAACTGGCGCTCGGCGACGTGCCGCCGGAAGGGCTGAAGTTCCACATCGACCAGGCCGTCAACCTGGCCGGCGCCGACCGCATCGGCCATGGCATCGACCTGGCCCACGAGTCGAACGCGCTCGTCCTGCTGAAGACGATGCGCGACGCCGGCATCGCGGTCGAGGTGAACCTCACCAGCAACGACTTCATCAACGGCGTGCGCGGCGCCAGTCACCCGGTCACCCTGTACCGCAAGCATGGCGTGCCGTTCGTGCTGTCGACCGACGACGCCGGCGTGACGCGCCATGACTTGTCGAACGAATACGTGCTGTTCGCCAGCCGCTACCAGCCAAACTATGCCGAAGTGAAGCAGCTGTCGTACAACGGCGTGCGCTACGCTTTTTTGCCGGATGCGCACAAACGACGGTTGACGCAGCAGCTGGACCGGCGTTTTGCCCGCTTCGAGGCGCAGATTGCGGCCCTTTCCGTCACGCCGGCCACGCGCAAGGCGCCGGCGGTCCACGTGGCACGCTGATTGCTCTGCCACATGAACCGGCGTCTTGTGGTTATGCCGCGACACAAGTGCGCACTGAGTGATGGCAAAGGTGAAATTATCCATGAAAAAATTTCTTGTGAGAATGCCTCCTTTATAATCTCGTCGGCGATGGGCTTGGTTTGTCGCGTCATGAACATGTCCGCTTCCTCCTCATGTTCAAGATTATTTGCAGTGTTTTCGAATAAGTGCAGCAGGCAAAACGTGTTGGTCATGCATGGAGTTTGATGCATCATTGATAATAAAAAAGACATGGAGCCGCTGCCTGTGATGGTCTGTTGTCATCAACATGACATATCAATGCCGCATGCTTGCGAGTTCCGCGCGGCGACGCGCAGGGAATTGATTGCGACAGGTGGCGATAAAGTTGATGTCGCAGCCAATAGCCGGGCAGGCTGTTGGCGCCGGGGTGTTCCAGTTTCAGTAATGAGGGAAGTTTTCCGACGGCTACAAGCCGGATGGGGGCTCCATATAAATATTAGTCTTTTACGGGGTTATACAATATGATCAATCACAAACGGATTCAGCTGACCAAGCTAGCACTCGCTTTGTCCATCGCGTTGGCTGCAGCGCCATCGTTCGCACAGAACACCACGTCGGCGATCGGTGGTCGTATTTCGGGCGCCGACGGCAAGCCTGCCGGTGGCGTGGTCGTGACAATTGTGCACACTGAATCCGTTTCCGTCAGCAACGTGGTCACCGACGCGGAAGGCCGCTATGTGGCGCGCGGCTTGCGGACTGGTGGGCCTTACACGATTACCATTTCCAAAAATGGTGTGACGGAAAAGCGTGAAGGCGTGTTCATCCAGTTGGCCGAGACCGCTTCAATCGACGCTACCCTCGGCGCACCGATGCAGACCGTGACCGTGACCGGCTCGGCTGCCCGTTCGGAAAAATTCTCGCGCACCAACATGGGTACCGGCACCACCATTGGCGCCACCGAAATTTTGACCCAGGCATCGATCCAGCGCAACCTGCAAGACTACGCACGCGCCGACCCGCGCGTGTCGCAGACCGACAAGGAACGCGGCGAAATCTCCGTGGCCGGCCAGAATTCGCGCTACAACTCGATGACGATTGACGGCGTCGCCGTCAATGACACCTTTGGCCTCGAAGCGAACGGCAGCCCGACTGCGCGTCAGCCGATCTCGATCGAAGCGATCCAGTCGGTGCAGGTCAACGTCGCCAACTACGACGTTACCCAGAAAGGCTACACCGGCGCCAACATCAACGCGGTGACCAAGTCCGGCACGAACGACTGGAAGGGCGGCCTGTACTACGTGTTCCGCGACGACCGCGCGGTCGGCAAGCGCTACAACATGACCAGCAACACGTATTTCGATGCGCCGTCGTTCAAGGAAACCACCAAGGGCGGCTGGACCAGCGGCCCGCTGGTCAAGGACAAGCTGTTCTTCTTCGCCTTGCTCGAAGAGCACAAGAGCACCCGCACCGCGCCTGCCTTCGGCCCGCTTGGCAGCAGCATGACCAACGTCGGCATCACGCCGGCTGCAATTGCCAGCGCCCAGCAAATCGCCAAGGACAAATATGGCATCGATATCGGCGGCCTCGACATTCCGAATGGCTCGGCCCTGACGGTGCGCGAGCAGATGCTCAAGGTCGACTGGAACATCAGCGACACGCAGCGCGCCAACATGCGTTACTCGAGCACCAGCCAGTCCGAACCAATCTTCCCGTTCATTTCCGCCACCGGCCTGACGCTGGATTCGACCTTCTACAAGCAGGGCAAGCAGGTCGAAACCTACGTCGCCCAGCTGTTTTCGGACTGGACGCCGACCTTCTCGACCGAGCTGAAGGCATCGCGCCGCGCCTATGATTCGGTGCCTGTCAATAATGCGCGCCTGCCGCTGGTTGGACTGCAGTTTACCGGCCCACTGCCTGCAGGCAGCGCCGCCGGCGTTCCTACTGGCAGCCGTTTCCTGAACTTTGGTACGGAAAACAGCCGCCAGCGTAACGTCCTTGGCACCGACACGCAAGACCTGTACGCGGGCGCCAACTGGTCGCACGGCGACCATGAAATCAAGTTCGGCACCGACTATTCGCGCAACCGCATCTACAACGCGTTCTTGCAGAATGTCTATGGCAATTACACCTTCGGTTGCATCGGCGGCGCCTATTCGTTCGGAACCGTGAACTGCTCCACCAGCAGCCAGGCGCAACTCGAAGCTGCCGTACTGGAAAACTTCAGGAACGGCCGTCCGAACGCATTCACGGTTCAGGTGGCAGCACCCGGCGGTTTGCTGGAAAACGCCGTCGCCAATTTCACGCTGAAAAGTACCGGCCTGTTCCTGCAAGATACGTGGAACGTCACGCCACAGCTGACCTTGAGCTATGGCGTGCGGATGGATTCGGCCAAGGTCGATGGCCGTCCGCTGGCGAATGTCGCCGCATCCCAGCCGCTGGTGCCAGGCAACCGTACGACCGGCGTGCGCCAGTCGGGCGGCTTCGGCTACGACAACACCGTCACCATCGACGGCCAGCGCCTGATCCAGCCGCGCATCGGCTTCAACTACAAGCTGCCTTCGACCAACGCCATGCAAGTGCGCGGCGGAGCCGGCCTGTTTCAGGGCGCTGCGGCCACGGTGTGGATGTCGAATCCATTCTCCAATCCCGGTGTCGCGACCCGCGTCATCACCTGCAGCACCTCGACGACGCCGAACTGCCCATCGACGATTCCGGGCATCTTCAGCGCCAATCCAGACACCCAGCCGACCAACATCACTGGCACCACGCCGGCGGCCAACGTCGACTTCCTCGACCCGTCCCTGCGCCAGCCGTCGATCTGGAAATCGAACTTGGCGTTCGACACCGAACTGCCATGGTTCGGCATTGTTTTTGGCGCCGAATACCTGTACACCAAGAACAAGGATTCGATCTACTATGAATCGCTTAATCTCGGCGCGCCGACCGCGACCGGTACCGACGGCCGCAACCTGTATTACAACGCAAACGGCCTGAACGCCTCGTTCTTCACCGCTGCCAATGGTTCGGTGACGGTCAGGAGCGGGGTGTCGTCGAAGGCGCTCAGCAACCTGAGCTACGGCAACGTGATGCTGGCGAAGAAGACCGACCTCGGCGACGCCAACCTGGTCACCCTGTCGTTGTCGCGTCCGATGACCAAGGGCCTGGGCTGGTCGGTTGCGTACACCCGCACCGATGCCACCGAAGTGTCGCCGCTGACCTCGTCCGTGTCGACCTCGAACTTCAACGGCCGTTCGGTGTTCAACCCGAACGAAAACGTCGCTTCGAACTCGAGCTATCTGGTCAAGGACCGCGTCAACATGCTGGTGAACTGGCAGCATAAGTTCTTCGGCACATACAACACGCGCTTTGGCATGTTCTACGAAGGCCGTTCCGGCAAGCCATTCAGCTGGACGACCAATAACGATCTGAACGGTGACGGCCTGGCCGGCAATGACCTGATGTACATTCCAAAAGCATCGGGTTCGGGCGAAGTGGCGTTTTATGGCGACACCGCAACGAGCCGCGTCAACGAAGAGCGCTTCTGGAGCGTCGTCAACGGCGACAAGGACCTGCGCAATGCGGCAGGCAGCGTCGTGCGGCGCAACGGCAGCTTCGCGCCATGGACCAACAGCTTCGATCTGCGCATCAGCCAAGAAATTCCAGGTCTCTGGAAAGGCAACAAGGGTAGCTTCTCGCTGGACTTCTTGAACTTCGGTAACCTGTTGAACAAGAAGTGGGGTCATATCAATGAAGTGGCATTCCAGTCCGCCGGCGGCCAGGCGCGCAGCTTTGTCGACTACGTTGGTCTCGATGCCCAGGGCCGTTACACCTATGCAGTCCGTCCGCAAGTTGAAAGCGTCGATATCCGTCAGGCCAAGGGCGAGTCGCAGTGGGCAGTTCAGGCAACGGTCAAGTACGAATTTTAAGCAATTGGTTTGAACGCTGTTCAGAAGGGCCGGTGGTGACACCGGCTCTTTTTCGTTTTGAAGGTCTTACCAATGCGGCCGCGTTGAACCATTCCACTACAACCGTCCCGTGCCATGTGCTCAACTTGCAACAGTCTTCGGTTATCCTTTAGTCTATGAAAAAATTATCCTGGTCTTGCTCCCTATCGCTTACCGTCGCCCTTCTTTCCGGCTGCGCCAGCACGCCGATCGCCCCGATCGCCCCGATCGACATCAACCTGGTGGCGCTGAACGACTTCCACGGCCACCTCGAAGCGAGCAAGTTCGTCTACACCAGCGCGCGCGACCTGAAAGAAACCACGGTTGCCGCCGGCGGCATCGACAACCTCGCCGCGGCGTTGCAGGCGTTTCGGCTCGAGGACCCTGACCTGGTGCTGGTCGGCGCCGGCGACCTGGTCGGCGCCAGTCCGTCCATGTCGTCGATGTGGGCGGACGAGCCGACCATCGTCGCGCTTGGCATGCTCGGGCTGCGTCTCAGTTCGGTCGGCAACCACGAATTCGACCAGGGCCGCAAGGAACTGCTGCGCAAGCAGAACGGCGGCTGTGCGTCGGCGCTGCCGGCCAAGGCGTGCAAGCTGGCGCCGGACTTTAGCGGCGCGCCGTTCGGCTACTTGGCCGCCAACGTGATCGACAGCGCCACCGGCAAGCCGCTGCTGCCGGCCTACTCGATCCAGACCATCAAGGGCGTCAAGATCGCCTTCATCGGCGCGGTGCTGCAAGATACCGCCTCGGTCGTCACGGCCTCCAGCATTGCCGGCCTCACCTTCATCGACGAGGCCAGCGCCATCAACCAGGCGCTGGTTCATGCGCGCGGGCGGGGCGCGAGCGCCTTCGTGGTGCTGATCCACCAAGGCGGCACCACCCCCGAGCCGTTCGACCAGACCGATTGCAGCGAACTGAAAGGCCCCATCGTCGGCATCGCGCGTCAACTCGACCCGGCCATCCGGCTGGTCATCAGCGGCCACTCCCACCAAGGTTTCCAGTGCCAGGTGGACGGGCGCACCATCACGCAGGCGCAGATGGGCGGTCATGTGCTGTCGCGCATCAAGCTGTCGATCGACCCGGCCAGCGGCGCCGTTCGCAGTGTCGCGGTGCGCAACGTGCCGGTGCTGGCGGGCCAGTATCCGGCCGACCCGAAGGTGGCAGCCTACCTGGCGTCCGTCAAGGCGCAAAGCCGCGCGGCGCTGGAACGCCCCATCGCACGCGTGGCCGCACGCAGCGCGCAGCGCAAGCAGAACGACGCCGGCGAATCGGCGCTGGGCAACCTGATCGCCGATGCGATTCTCGAGGCGACCCGGGTGCGCGGCGCGCAGGTCGGCTTCATGAACGCCGGCGGCATGCGCAGCGATTTCGACGTCGGCGCCAACCTCATCGCCACGTTCGGCCAAGTCCAGGTGGTGCTGCCGTTTTCGAACACGCTGGTGGTGATGGACATGACGGGCGTCCAATTGCGCGCCCTGCTCGAGCAGCAGTTCGAGCAATCCGGGTCCGGCGCAGAACACGCCATGCTGCAGGTGTCGCACTCGTTGCGCTACCGCTGGGACGACGCGCTGCCGAATGGCGCCAAGGTAATCGCCGGCAGCATCCGCATCGACGGCGCGCCGCTCGACGACGCCAGAACGTACCGCGTGGCGACGAACAATTTTCTGGCCGAAGGCGCCGATGGCTTCCCGATGTTCGCCCATGCCGCCAACAAGGTCGAGACCGGCATCGTCGACCTCGACGCTTTTATCGCGCTGCTGGTCAAGCGGGACCGCGATGGTGGGTCGGCCGGCATGGCAGCCCGGGCGCCGCGCATTGAGCGCGTGCGATAAAGTCAATCACCTGCCGCGGATCTGGGTGACGATCAATTTGCGGTAAACAAAAGCAGCGCCGTACACATCGAGGAAAACAACAATGACAATGAAAAAACTGGCTTGCGTGCTCGCCCTGAGCGGCGCCTTCCTGTCCTTTGACGCCCTCGCGTGGGGCAACGACGGCCACCGCGCGGTCGGCGCCATCGCCGACAAACTGATCAAGGGCAGCAATGCCGGCAAGCAGGTTGGCGCGCTGCTGCTGCCCGGTGAAAGCCTCGAATCGGTCGCCAACTGGGCCGACTGCGTCAAGGGCAGCTGGTGCGGCGCGCAGACGGTCGAGATGCTTGCCTACGTCGGCGCCAATCCGAAGGGGAACGAGTACCACTACACCGACGTGCCGTTCCAAAAAACGCATTACCACGACAACGACGTTGGCACCGCGGACGACGACATCGTGCAGACGCTCAAGCAGGCCATCGCCGTCCTGCAGGGCAAGACCGATGCGGCGCTGAATCCGCATGGCTTCACCAAACGCCAGGCGCTGCTGCTGGTGACCCACATGACCGGCGACATCCACCAGCCGCTGCATGTCGGCGCCGCTTTTGTCGGCAAGGATGGCACATTCGTGGTGCCGAACAAGCGCACCGACATCGATACCGTGGCGATCTTCGACTCCCGCGGCGGCAACAATTTTCTGATGGACGACGACAAGGTCGCCGCCATGGGCGCGCACCATATTCCGGGTGACAATCCAAAGCCGGGCGACAATCCGAAGCCGCGCGAAGGCGTGCCGAAGTCGCTGACCAAGCCGTTCCACTCGTACTGGGACAGCACCACGGTCGACTACGCGATGCGCCGCCTTCGCACCCGCACGCCGGAAGAATTTGCTCAGGCGGTCATCGACAGCAAGCCGGCCGTGGTCAAGAACAGCGGCGACCCGGTCACCTGGCCGTACCAGTGGGCCAACGACG
>Ga0326734_1000451_pt1 | contig 11409 bp, 18 predicted proteins | sample 15_GP2_1315_FD_207944 | JGI IMG/M metagenome (GOLD analysis project Ga0326734, IMG submission 207944) | Glacier ice microbial communities from Ngari, Tibet, China - 15_GP2_131.5 | ecosystem: Environmental > Aquatic > Freshwater > Ice > Glacier | place: China: Ngari, Tibet | collected 2018-07-18 | reverse complement strand
GATTTAGATATCCTTACTGCTGATGGTTCAATTACAACATCACCTTACAGTGAAATAAATGTAAAATATTTTGCTTCGGCATTTCAAAAAGATATTGATATTTCAGGAACACCTAGATCATTTGGTATAACTGTTGATGTTGGTACGCATTCAGGGGTAGATGGTACAGGAGCTAGTGCTGCTGTTGCTTTGGTAACTGCTGCTGCTGGAGTTATAATTGCTAATTACTATGGTGGTAAGTTAACTATACACAATGGTGCGGCAAAAGGTATTTATACTGTTGCGGCATCTGGAGGAACTGCTTCATCAATACCCCTAACAACTGGATTATTAGGTATTGCATCAGGAGCAAGTTTTACGTTACAACGATTAGCTCCAGTAGCAGCATCTCTTCAACAAATTTATACTAAAATTCAGTATCAATTAAGACAAAATAGTAATATTAACGGTTTAGCTTCTGCTGGTGCGATAGTTGGTAAAACAGCGGTACAACAATTGAACTTTGTTGGTTCTGCGTTAAAAGCTGGTTTTTATGTACCGACAAATGTAAATGGTGGTGGTACTGGGGTTACTATTATGGGTTATAATGCTTTGGATGTAAACAACTTTACATCTTATGATAATACTGGTTCAACAAGAGATTATCCTTATAGTTCTGCGGGTGCATTGATTTCTAACGCTAATTTAACAAGCGCTAGTAGTGGATATTACAGAATGTACTTCACAACAAATCCAGCTGGAAATTATGGTACGGCTACTGCTGTAACAGTTAATGATGCCGCTGGTGTACCAATTGCTGGGGTTATATCAAATGGGGTTATAAACTTTACATATGACTGGACTGGGAACACACAAGGTGGTAGAACTGGTGGAGTTGATGCAACCGTAACCGTTGTTGCGGGTAACCCATCGAAAGCAAAACCAGTGGTAGCAACAGCTATTCTTGGACAATCAAAATCAATTTCAATATCGTTAGTTGCTGAAACAGATAGAGCTTATACAAACTAATAATAATAATAATAATAATAGAATATGGGATATATATTTGATGGAGCAAATAAAATAATAAATTTAACAACTGGTACCACTTCGGTATCAGTTCGTGATTTATGGAGTAGGTACTCGGAGTGGGTCCCTATTGATGATAATAGTAAATACGAATTAGCGTTTAGATTTGTTGGGGGTGATACACTTCCAGGTGATAGAGAATTGGGTCTAACCTATTTTATGATTAATGGCTGGAAAATACAACCATATAGCGGAAACCATACTTTAAATATTGATGGTAATTTATATAGTGATGATGGTGCTTCACCTTATACCAACGCAATTGGGGGGTATAATGTGATGATAATTAGTTCGGTATCTTCATTAGTAGATTCTTCAATTAAACAATTACCAGAGATTGAATATGCATCTTATAATGGTGGTATTACTATTGATGGGATTAACGGTACAGACTCGGCTGAATATCCGTATGGTACACCTAAATTTCCTTGTAAAACCCTTGCAAACGCATTTGGCATAGGCACAGCTAGAGGTTTTTTTAAGGTTTTTTTAAAAAGTGATCTTTTATTATCTCATATACCCGATGGTTTGTTAATGAATATTGATTTAATTGGCCTTGGTGGGTATCGTGCCCATTCAATAATTGTTGATAACGTTTTAGCGACTGGTTGTACAGTGGAAAATGTTCGAGTAGTGGGAATTGCAAAACCTGGTTCTAGTGTTAAACTTACTAATTGTGATATTAGTAACTTTGAAAATGTAGCTATTATAGCGACCGATTGTTTCATTCAAGGTGGAATATATGAAAACACTGAATTGAGTAGATGCCGAGTTGAGGGAGCTATAAAGATAACGGATGGTGGTACTTTTTCAGGGATTGGTATTGTTTTTGAAGGAGATACTTCATCAATTGATTGCTTGAATGGATCATCAACAATATCCTTAGATATTGATAGTGGTTATGTTAAGATTCTAAATGTAATGCATAATTGCCTACTAGAATTTAATTTAAGGGGTGGTCAATTAGAGATTGATAATAGCTGTGTAGGTGGTGAACTTTACGTTGAGGGTTATGGTAAATTATATAATACTTCACAAATGATCATTAAAGGTAATAATTTACAATCAGTGATTATACCAGAAGCTGTTTGGGATACTAAAATTGCTGACCATCAATTAGAAGGTTCAGTTAGTCAAGCATTGGTAAATGGATTGGGAAGCTCATTGACAAAAGAGGGTATAAGAGAGGAATTAGATGCTAATAGTATCACTCTTTCAACTATTATGAGATTGAGTGGGGACATCCATAAAATAAATGGGTTAGATAATCAACACCCAACAGTTGTTAATAAAGATAAAAGAACTACTGATAATATTGAACAAACTTTTACTACTGCTAGTGATGGTACTGTTACAATCACAAGATTATGATCGTAGATCCTTTAAGTATATGTACGAACGGATTCATTGTAAATAGTAGTATAGAATCTGTTTTTGCAATTGCAAGTGGTGGGATTTCTTATGCTGTTTCAGTGGTTATTGTTCCGCCTAATAACCCAAATGGATTACCATTACTTTATGGTGGTGGAAGCGGTGGTGTGAGTGGTGGTACTAGTAAGACTGTTACTAAAAAAAGTGTAAGTAAATATAAAAATAGAAGTAGTGACAATACTAAAATTACTGTAACATGTGTTAAGGATGGCGAAGAGTTAAAAAAAATAATATATGTTAAAAAAGCGAATGTTACCGTAGATGATATTAAGCTTAGTTTAGTAGAGAATAAAATTAAAATAAACGTGAAACGATAATTTTCGATTCTAGGTACTATTTATAGTAAACAATAAACAATGGAGAAATTTTTCAAGGATAAATCAAAATTATTTGAATGTAACCTATCAGTGGATGGCGCCAGTATTGGTGAGACTAGTGCAAGGTTAGTTTTGCAATTTGAAGATAATACTAATTTACTGTATTATGCCACATTAGATGAAAATGGGAAATGTAAAATTAATATTCCACCAATAAAAAATATGAACGCCACAAAAGGAAAAGCTGTATTAGAGGTAATTGCTGAATCAACATTCTTTGAATCATGGAGTGGTGATTTTGAATTAGTAGCCTCTAAAAAAGTAGTTGTTGAGATGGTCACACAAGAAAAGAGTAAACCAGTTATTAAAAAACCTCAAGTAACTTTTTCCAAAGACCATATTAAAGAATTTTCAAAATCTTTATCTGAAAATAATATAACACAATCCAATATAGTTATTAAGAAAAATTATATTCGACCATTATTGGAAAAATATATAAGTGAAAATAGTTTATCTAAACATGATGTAAATCATATTTTAAGTAATTTAACACAATGCGCTAATTATCTGGAAGCTTAATCTATAATTAGAATGACTAAATCAAGATACTAAAAAACCCCTTTATTTTAATACTAAATAAAGGGTTTTTTGTTAATATATTAATCTAAGGCGTTATTATTTTTTAAGAATTTTTCTTTTTTCTTTTTCATTCTCAATTAGTTCGACTATAATTCCATCAAATTTAATTTTGGTTTGTAAATCCATCGCAGTAACAACATTTAAACTCCTTAAATCATCTAAATCGATTAACAATCGCTTCTTATCAACTTTTTCTTCATTAACAATTGATAAAGATTTATTAACTTTAGGTTCTATTGGGGTTACTTCTTCATCATCATTTACTTCTTTAAATCCGATTAATTGTTTATAAAGGGCTTCGATTGAGATTTTAACCTCACCACTTTTCATTCCTTTTAATTTAAATTTAATTTCTTGATCAGTACTCAAAGTCATAACAATCTCTCGATCATCGTATTTAACCGTACTTTCTCTAATTAACTCTTTATCTAATTTAGTTGCCATTCTCTAAATATTTAAATGATTTTTTAACGTCTATTTTTAATAACGTTTCATAAATCAGATTAATTGTGTTTTCCACATCATCTTTATGAGTCATCTCTACAGTTGTATGCATGTAGCGAAGTGGTAATGAAATTAATGCAGATGGAACTCCACAATTACTGTAAGCAAAAGCATCTGTATCAGTTCCAGTTGATGTTGATAAAGCCATTCTTTGAAACGGAATTTCTTTATCAATAGCAGTGTCAATAATTAGTTCTCTCAATATATTATGAATCGCTGGCGCGTAACCAACCACTGGACCCTTACCAATCTGCGTATCGCCCTCTTTAAGGGCATTAATCATTGGCGTGGACGTATCGTGACAAACATCGGTAATAATGGCTAAATCAGGGTTAATAGTGTTAGCAATCATTTGAGCTCCGCGCAATCCAATTTCTTCTTGTACTGAATTAACAACATATAACGTAAATGGTAATTCAATTTTATTATCGTACAAGCGTTTAGCTACTTGAGCAATCATATAACCACCCATTTTATTATCTAAAGCGCGGCCAACATATTTGTTCCCATTTAAAATCATGAATTCATCTGGGTAAGTAACGATACTACCAACGTGAATCCCTAACTCTTCTACTTCCTCAGCTGTAGCGCAACCAACGTCTATTGTAATATTATCTAATTTAGGGAACACTTCGTCACCCTTCCTAGTGTGAATTGCTGGCCAACCAAACAAACCATCTACCAATCCGTTATTAGTATGTATTTTAACGCGTTTCGATGGCGCTATTTGTTGATCAGAACCACCATTTCTAATTACGTATAATAATCCGTTAGATGTGATATGATTTACATACCAAGATATTTCATCGCTATGTGCCTCAATAACAACTTTATACGGAAAATGACCTTGAATCCCTCTACCATTTATAATTCCAACAGCTGTCCCATAAGAGTCCGTAATAAATTTAGTGATGTAAGGTTTCAAATAATTCATCCAAACTTTTTGGCCAGCCACTTCATTTCCAGTTGGTGCTGCGGTGTTCAGGTATTCCGCTAAAAATTCTAATTCTTCGTTATTCTTCATTTAATTTAATTAATTTATTTATGTAATCTTGTCTTTGTTCCTTATTCAATTCTTCGTTAAAATAACTAATCGTTTCGCTTAGCCAATAATCAGTAGTATCTTCATAATTATTTAATCCTTCTGTTGGTTCATTATCAGCAACACTAAAGACCTCTTCATCCACACTTAATTCGGACTTACTCTTTTTAGCTGGGAATAAAAGTTTCTTTTCCTCAATAGAAAAGCTATTATTAAAATCTCGGATAAAATCTAATTGTTTGGTTCTATCTTCAAGAGAAGCCTCAAAATTAAATTTACTTCTCATTTGAGAAAATTCAATATCATAATACCCATTATTAGTTCTAATAATTACGTCTAAAACATTCCCACCAATAACAAATAAACATCTATCTCCAGATTCGATCGAATCACCCAAGCCACCAATACAATTTCTTTTAATTAAACCGAGTGTTGCAATCTCTTTAAACGTTTTAACTGGTATTAAACCACTAAACTCAGCAAACTTAATAAAAATTGGTTGAATTTCAAAGGTATGGTTAATATATTTTGTATAGGTGTTAATTAAAAAGAAGGAATGCTTATCAATAAATTCATTTAATCGTCTTAAGGACCAAGCACAATTAATTTTTTTATTAGTTATTTTTGAAATTTCTATTGCTTTAAATAATATCGTTTCAAATTCAGGATCATATCTTGAAAACAATGGTGTGTTAATATTTTGTTGGTTATAGAAATGTTCTATATTATATAATAAAATACCAAATTTTAAGGTATTTTCCTCATATTCTTTATAAGGTATACCACGATACTTATAACCCCAATATTTTTTATGGGAAAATAATTTATTTAAAATTATTTGATTAAATTCTTCACCAATATTCATTTCAAGATAAAATCTAATCCAACTATGGTGTTCTAAGAAATAAGCTTTAATAAAATCATTACATGGTTTTAAATTTAAACGAAAAGCATCACCATATTCACGAAAAAAGAATGAAAATAATTGGGTATAACTGTCTATGTTTAAAAATTCTACCCCATTGGTTATGGTTGCAACTAAATCGTGATTGATATTAAAAATTTCAGTAGACTTCTCAACCAACAAATTACCTTCAATAATATATTCGATCCCATATGCCTTTAAGAAGTGTGAAGAATCATTAAAAAATTGATACTTGAAAAATTCATCGGAATTTTTATGTTGGTTAAATTCTATATTACCTTGATTATAGTATAATCTTTTCATTGTAGTAAAATTATCAACACCATCACTAAAAATATCTTTCCACCTTTTTTCAATCACATCAAAAAAAACTTCTTTAATTAACCCCATATTCATTTACTTTCATCAAAAATACTATGAATATTTTGTAAAAACAAAAAACCCACTATAAAAATGGGTTGGTGGTTAAAATCATTGAAGATATTTACTTCCTTTATTATAAATTGAGATTATATTTTTAAAAATTCCTAAATCTCTAAAAGTAATTACACTTGGTGCTTCGGCAAAGAAATTATCATCATCTAACGAATAACCATATTCTTTTCCGTTTACCGTTAAAATCGCTAAAATTCTATGACTAAATTCTACTCTTTTAATTGTATCGTTATCTGGGGTTGGTTCACCTTTAAATCTATTATTTAAATCATTTAGATCTGGCCAATCTCTACTATCGGACATAGCGCTTTCTGAGAGGTGTTTAATTTTATTGAAGGTTGAATTAAAATTTTTTATAATAGCCTTTTCTCTATCGGTTATTAGTTTAGCTTTTTGAGCTTCATTTAGGAATTTATTAGCCATATCTTTTTAAGAATAAATAGTTTTATAATGAGATAATAATTTAATTTTTTATTGTTTTATTAAAAAAAATATTTAACTTTGCTAAAAATAAAAACAATGGAAGAAAATATTATTAATGTGGACCTAAACATTTTTATTTCTGATGAGATTAAAAAACAAATATCAGACTTAAAGGAAGAACTTGCATCAGCTAAATTAAAAATTAGATCTTTGTCTGATGAAAATTCAAAACAAAAAAAAGATGTTGACTCAGCTAATAAAATTATGACCGAAACAAATAATGGTCGTAAATTATTACTACACATTAAAGATAATTTTGATAAAATTGAAGCAACACCTAAAGATGAGGATAATTACGGTAAACTTAAAAAAGAAAATCAATTTCTTTTTATAGAGAAAATGTTATTAAATTTATTTGGAATTAAAATAGAAGCTAAGGGTTGGTATAATGGAACTAGCTTAGGAACTAACTTAGCAATCAACTATTATTCAAATAAAACCCCAGTTAGCGAGTTATTAAACATTTTTGGGTGTGATGAAACAACAATTTCAACTGTTAGAGATTTAGTAATGCCTTGGGATTATTCTAAATCTGAAGTAATGGCTTTTGTAAAAAATCCAGAAAGCAATACCAATGGTTATATGTTTGGAATTACAGAATATTGGACTGAATATGGGGCTAAAAAACGAAATATGCCCTACGATTTAATAATGAAAAACCCATTCATTCTTGAAGAAGATGTCTTTTCAGAATTAATAAAAACAATTACTAGTAAACGCAATAGTAATTACCCATACTTATTTGCGTTATCGAAGTATAACGCAGACATTACCCCAAACCAAATTGAATTACTAGGGTCTACAATCCCAAGTTTGTGTAATAAAGATTTACCAGATGTGATAAAACAATTCATTGAGATACATTTGAAAGATTTCAACGATTATACTCTAGAATTTTTAATAACTAAAGTAAACTCAACCAATCAATTTAGTACTTTGCATTGGAATAAATTCCCAAATAAATATCAAGGCAGATTCCTAATGGAGAAAAATATAAATGAGATTATTCAATTATTATCACATTATTCTTGTACCTGGTTAAAAGAAGATAAAGAGGCGTTTTTAGCTGAGTATTTAAAAAATAAAATGATTAAATAATGGGTAAAGATACTGGATTATTTAATTTCAAATATAAAAGAAATAGTGATTGTGTTAAATTAATATTAACCGCTTATGATCTATCACAAAAACCAATTAAATATTGGGCCAATGTTGGAAGCGTTAATAAAAAAGGGAATTTCCAAAAAATAATTTCATTGGTTAAAAAAATAACTGGAGATTTCACGGGTAATAGTATATCTCATCTTTATTATTACGGTGGATCAAGGATAATATTCCCTTTTCATCTATGTTGGATGGTCAATAAATTTGAATTAACCGTTTACAACGCATTTGGTGATGGAAATGATAAATTTATTATTTCAAGAAAAGTTGTTAGTGACAACGAGCGATTTACTAAAGAAGAAATTCAAAAAATTAATGATTATTTGTGTTTGCAATATCATATTGTTTGGGATGGATATAATTTTATAAATAAATTTATGAAAGATGCTAAAAATTATTCTGATGTTAGACAAATTATTAAAGGACTTAAAGAAAAAATTTAAAATATGACAACTGACCAAATATTTTTCACTATATTATTCGTTGTAGGTATTCCAGCTGGAATGTTTATGATTAATTACTTTGAAAGAGAAGATTATAAAAATAAAAATAAAGTTTATCATGATAATAGAAAATAAAATTATATATTACGATAGATATTCTTCAAAGGACGAACCAGATAAACATGGTAGATGGGCCAGGCAAGTTCATTTTAAAGATTTACGAATCGCATGGATTACTAGATTAGAATATAAAGATGAAATTAAATTCCCAGTAACAACTTACTTTCCTTCAAATGGAAATGACATGCCAACCAAACATAAAATTTGTGATAACTATGATGAAGCAAAAAAGTATGTGGAAGCTCTTTGGGATGAATTTATAAATAAAATATTATGAAAAAAATAATTGAATTGTTTAATTGTGGTAAATGTGATAAAGGAGTTGTAAAGCGAACTTTAAAAGAAACTACAAAAAGTGTGGATATTTCAATGCATAAATGTAGCGATTGTAAATATTATTATGGGTTAAAAGAAGTTAATAGTTTAACTATTATTCCCTCACTAGCCACTGAATAATTGATAATAAAGTTGATTCTACACAATAAAGTAGATAGGTTTATTATACAAAAACAACTTTACTACCCTAATTATCAAACACATTCAAAAATAAAATAATGAAAACTGAAAATAAAATAAGTGTTAATGGGACACTATGGACCATAACCGATTTCAAAAGAAAGAATGGGCCGACTATCAGAATTAAAGTCGGATTCAAATTAGCATGCACTGTGTCGAATCAATGGACCCACTACATAAATTATATTTACCTTAAAGTACATGGGGGTAGAACATTTAGAATGGAACCAAGTGATGTAAATCCGCTGGACTATATAAATGAACAGGAATTATATGAGGCATATTACAACCATTGGGAAAATTTAAATCCGTATAGAATGTTTGCAAAAAGCTGTATTAATGGGTACCATGAAAATTTCTCAGTTGTGGGTAAAGTACCAGATCTAAATAAAGTAAAAGTAAGATAATATGAACGAATCAACATCTTTAAAATGCTGGGTTGTAAGAAACTCAGCATCAAGCATACAATTCGGTGGCATGGAACGATTATTCGCCCATTTCTCAAAACCAAGATTTAATTATCGAAGAATTCTACTAGGAACGGGTGATTCCCCGTTTAATGAACCAACCGAAAAATGTGGTCTATACAAAGAAGCTGGATGGGAAAATAGAAGCAAAACCTGGGTGCAACCTTTGTCCGTTGGAAATTGGATTGGCTATGACAACCAAATGTCCACCTTTATTTGGAAGAAACTTTGCGAACACTTTAATAATGAACCGTTTGAAAAATGGGATGAAATGGAACGCGAAGGTGTGGTTAAACAAGAAGATTTCTGTTTGGAATTGGACCTAACAATAGGGTTTTCCGAACCCGAAGAAATAACATAACAAAAAAGGGCTGGGTCAAGAAACCATGAACGGCGCCATTCAACTAATTTATATGGAAAACAACGAAAACAAAAAAATAACCGCCTATTTTAGGGGCGGATCTGGTATAGAAAAACCGCTGGACTACAACGGAGTGGAAATTAAAGAAGGGGATATCATGACCCATAGCTGGTTCCACGATGGAAAAGATAAATTCTTCGCAGACCATTATCCAGATTCAACCCCAGAAGATATCCATAAAACAACACACCAACCAAGTTTAATTGTTAAATGGAGTGTAAAAGGATTCTTATACGGTGAATCAATAGAGGAATCAAAATACTCCTATGCCCACGATTTTACCTTTAAAGAATGTAAGATCGTTAAAATGCCATGCGCCGTTATCGATATGCAAGGTAATCATTGTCCAGAAATAGTAAAGCATAAAATTCCTGGTGGCGATTTTGTGTGTGAAAGGTGTTTCGAGAATTATAAACAACGAAAAATAAAATAATATGCTAATAAAAGAGACTAGAATAGCGTACCAGTCTTGGTACGAAACAGATTATTGTAAATCAGGATGGGATACAACTAGTGGATGGTATTTTAAGGATGGTGGCCAATATGACCACTCTTGGGAAATAGTTAAAATAATTTCAGAAAATAAACATGGCTATCCAGTAATAGCTATTGTTGAAAAATTAACACCCGTAGTACTATAATGGAAATGAGTAACTACAGAGGGACCATAAAAAATGAAAAAGGCTTAGCCATATTCTGTAAGAAAGGCCGATTCGAAAATGAATTGAAATGCCTAGAAGCACTACACAAAGAAGTTAATATAGATCTACCATCCGAATTGGATAGTTTATTGATCTATAGAAATAGTTTGTGTAGAACTGGAATATCATTTAGCTATAAACCATTGGCCGATAACTATAAGAACAAAGAAGAATTGGAATTCTTTGTTGAATTGGTATAACATTTATGCCGCAAGTTATGCCGCAACAATTTTACCAACCCAAGCAATTACAGTAAAAGAAATAACATTTATGCCGCAAGTTATGCCGCAACATTAAAATAAAAATTATGATTTGGTATTATTTAAAAAGCAAAAAACCATTGGCAACTGAAAGCGGTTGTTGGGATGGATTAAAAAGTGATAAAATTCTAGTGTGTACCATAAGTGGAAAATATCATATCGTGGAAATGTATGAAGGATTTATGGATGGTAGTGACTTTTGTAATTTCTATGATGAGAGAGATTATGAAATTGATAACATAGTTTGCTGGACCAATATTGACGCACCATTTTAATATGACACTAATTTTGAAATATTGAATGGAAAAATTTTAAAAAATATTTTTTGATATAGGGGTGGCTTGTCTATTTAAAACCGAAATTCCCCAGGCGCATTTTAGAAAAGCCATATAAGGATGGCAATATTTTTTACAAAAATTTTCGAATAACAATCTGATGGTACCATAGCGTACCCATACGGGGGGGTATGTAAG
>Ga0326734_1000450_pt1 | contig 11414 bp, 15 predicted proteins | sample 15_GP2_1315_FD_207944 | JGI IMG/M metagenome (GOLD analysis project Ga0326734, IMG submission 207944) | Glacier ice microbial communities from Ngari, Tibet, China - 15_GP2_131.5 | ecosystem: Environmental > Aquatic > Freshwater > Ice > Glacier | place: China: Ngari, Tibet | collected 2018-07-18 | reverse complement strand
TGAACCGATTCAACGAGACGCCTCAGGAGGTCATGAAGGTTCTGAACGCCAAGCCAGAACTCAGCGAGAAGATGCAGTACACCGTGGAGCTTTTCATCAACGGTGAACTTATTCCCGAGACAGCCTTTTACGATGGTGCAAAGTGGTTCGGCAACCCGCTCACTCAGAGTATCGGCATCAACTTCCAGGTCAAGAAAAAGCAGAAGGTTGCTGCCAGAGGCCGGTCCAATGTCGTAGTCGAAGCAATGCTGGATGAATTGACCGGAGGCGAAGACGACGAGGAGGGCGGCTACCGGCAGGCGCAGTTCACCGTCTCGGACCTCGTCAAGCTCGATGAGTCCTCAGGCAAGCTCTACTTCGCCAACGTGAAGGGTGACAAGCTCGCCCTCTCGAAGGAAACCCCCAACATCGCCAACTGGGAGGCCTTCTAATGAGAGACTTCCGGAACTACGATTGGGAGGGGCTCGCTCGCCCCTCCCAGCTACTGCCCGCCGACGACGATTGGCTCGTCACGGCGCTAGTTGCCGGTCGAGGGGCCGGTCTGACTCGCTCGGCTGCCGAGTGGGTTCGCAAGGAGGTGCAGAAGGAGGGAGGCCGTAAGGGTCTGATTCTGGACAACCTCCTGGACGGGGATATCCCCGGAAGAAACACAATCTACAACGAGGATTGTGGGCTGGATGCAGTCACTCCCCCAAGCGAGGGTCTCGATGATCTTGTACCGGGAATGAGTCTCCAGTGGCCCACCGGATCACGTGTTGACTACATGTCGTACAATGATCCTACGGATATCCTAGGCTTGGAGGCAGACTTCATCTGGGCTGACGATGCGAATGATTGGTCCCTTGCAATGCTTGAGACCGCTCTGCTATGCTTGAGAGGGCGGAAATATCCTAAGCTAGTTATCGCCGTATACCCTGGGTCAGCACCCATTCACTACGCTCTCGGGCAGATGGTGATGGGAAACCCGAAAAGTACACGTATCATGAACATGATCTAACAAACCCCCGCGCTAGGCGGTGCAACAACCTAGCATAATCCCCGATGATGTAACGGTAGCATCCAACTCTCTGAAAGTTGTCGTCTTAGTTCGAATCTAGGTCGGGGAGCCATGGCAGGCTGAGGAGTGCAGGCCAGAAGCAGTATACATCGACCTCAGTCCCCGAGCTAGGCGGGAGCGGGTGATCCGCAACCTAGCATTTTCCCCCTTGGTGTAGCGGTAGCACAAGAGCCTTTGGAACTCTTAGCCTAGGTTCGAATCCTGGAGGGGGAGCTTGAACGACACGAGGGTCTCTCGTATACTGGATGATTACCGCTGGCTTTTACCCAGCAGAGCAGGGTTCGATTCCCTGGGGGCCTACTTGATTTACTCCTATCCACCTGATAAGCTACATCCATGACACATCTCATCCTCAAGACCGGTGACCTTTTCACTACGCACTCGCGCGGGATCGGTCACGGTGTGAACGTTGTTGGTGCGATGGGTGCCGGGATCGCTGTGGTCTTCCGCAAGCGGTTCACGGCCATGTACGGCGCGTACGCCGCAGCCTGCATGACCGGAGCCATCGGGCCTGGCGGCGTCTTCATCTGGGAAGAGCCCGGTGCCGGATTCATCTACAACATCGCCAGTCAGGATCTCCCGGGACCAAACGCACGCCTGGGCTGGCTCGACACGGGTGTCCGAGAAGCTCTTGCACACGCGGACGAGCATGGCGTCACCTCCATCTCCCTTCCCCGCATCGGCTGTGGGATTGGTGGACTGGATTGGGACGCTGTGCAGCTTGTCCTCGCTAACGCCGCGAAGTTGTATTCCTGTGATATTGAGGTTTGGACGCAGGAATAGGTCGTCTGTGCTATGATGGCAGAATGAGTGAATACAACGCAGGAGACAAAATCAAAGCCTTCGTCAGAGGTGCAGATGACACGGTCATCCATGGCACCCTTGTCGAATCAGAAGGAAGCCTCTCCGTTGGCAGTTCCTCATGGACTATCCAGGAACTGCTTGACAGTAAGTTCGAGATCGAAATCCTGGAGCGGGCTCCCGTCATCCACCCGATTCCGGTGGGCGCAACCCTCCTGCTTGACAAGGACGGTGACATCTGGAGGCTAGCCACCGGGATTGGCTGGTACTGTGCCACAGAGCCTGCGTCTTCTCTCCGAGCAGGCAAGAGAGCCCTCGATGACTTCGGCCCCTTCGCCGTGCTCCGTCCCGAAGCTGAGACGGCCCTCGCTCTCTGTGCAGACCTGCGCACCATCTGCCAGGAGGTGGACGCGATCCCCTCCGAAATCCCCCTTACCATGGCCACGGTCTATGTTCTGATTGATACGGTCCTCGAAAAATATCAGAAATAATTTGACTCTTTGGCGAACACCAGCTAGACTCAAAGCACACCAACCAACAAGGAGAACCAAATGAACAAGAACTGCTATGACTCTCTGTAGGTAACGAATTCGAGGCGAGATACGCTCGCCATTCGTTACTCGAAATGAGTCAAAATGTCAAGAACTGACAAGGACCGCCCGTTCTGGGTTCAAATCAACGACCCCGGTAACCCGGTGGATCACGACCACAGCCACCTCGGAGAGACCGTCTACGGTCGCAAGTACCTCTACAACCCGGACAAGTCCAAGGTTATGGTAGAGGAAGAATTCTTCGCAACCGCAGACGCCATCATCCGCACATACACCCACGACACCAGCTTCTTCTCCTACCTCCCGCACCCCTCTGCTAGCAACTCAGACGGGCTCTACATCTGGCTGAGCGGAGACTACGAGTACTACCCGTCTCGTACGGTGCTCAAGGCCGCTCACGTGACCAAGGGCAAGTACGGCGGAGACACGCTGATGCCCATGGGCAAACGCACCATCCACGCCTACGAGATCACACTGCTCTACACTATCCCCGACCACTGCACCGAGGGCGCGAAAGCTACTTTGGACAACCCCTGGGGATGGTCGCGTGAAGCACCCTGCACGCCGACTCTGCCCAGCCACCTCGGTGGGTGGTCTCTCCAGAGCCGCAACAGGAGCAAGGCCAAGACGAGCATCCGTCGCACCCGCAACGGCATGTCCCGCGTCAGGGCACGTGACACCCTCAAGGACCTCGCCAAGAACTGGAACGCCGGGGAGGACATCGAGGATGTCGAGGACCGCGCACTGCCTCTCACCGGACAGCACCGACACTCGATGCTGTGGGATCTCTACTGATTGGAACAAAATGAAACTCCTCCCTGACGGTAGGATCGGCAAGAGTGGCTACTACGAGCCGGGGATGATTAATTTCATCCTCGGCAGGAAGCTTGAGTGTGGAGCCCGCCCCTGGTGGGAAAAGCTCTACACGAAAGTCTCCGAGCAGTCTCGGTATCGCGGTCGGCAGATAATCGGCAAGGTGTGGTATGTTTCAGCGTATGACGCCGACGACGAGGCCTGGGAGGATCACGTAGGCCCCCTAACCTGGAGGCGTGCCATGAAGGTAGCTACTGTGTCTGAAATCCAGCACCCGGGCGCTGAAATCTATATAGGAACGTAACAACTAAATAGGCCGATGTGCCCGAGTGGCCCAAGGGAAGAGATTGCAAACCTCTAATTCGTCAGTTCGAATCTGATCATCGGCTCCGCCTCCATAGCTCAGCGGAAGAGCACGTGTTTTCTAGGCACTTAGTCCTCGGTTCGAATCCGAGTGGGGGCTCACGTAGTATCAAACAAAGGACAATCATGACTACAGAATCAGAATACCCAGTACCATTGCTGGGCGCAAAGAGCGAGACGCTCATGTGGGCGCACGAGCACGAGATCGAGCCACAGGCTGTCCAGCAGCTTCGGCAGATCGCCGCGCTCCCCTGGGTCCACGGACTCCGGGTGATGCCCGACGTTCACCTCGGCAAGGGGGCCACGGTAGGTTCCGTCATCGCGATGGAGCAGGCCATCAGCCCCTCCGCTGTGGGCGTGGATATCGGCTGCGGCGTAAATGCCGTCCGTACCAACCTTTTCCTGGAAGATGTGCACGCGCACCTTCCGGCGCTCCGCTCTGCCATCGAGGCAGCTATTCCTGTGGGCTTCAACAGCCACGAGAACAGCAAGGGCGGGGACGTGGCAGGAGCCAAGGCATTCTGGGGACGGTTCAAGGACCTGAGCCCGGATGTCCAGAAGCTTGAGGGTCGTGCTCTCAAGCAGTTGGGTACGCTCGGTGGTGGCAATCACTTCATCGAACTGTGTACTGATGCGGACAACCGCATCTGGATCACGCTGCACTCCGGGTCGCGTAACATCGGCAAGGAGCTTGCGGAGCGTCACATCGCTATCGCCAAGTCGCTGCCTCAGAACCAGGATCTCCCGGACAAGGACCTCGCGGTCTTCATGCGGGACACCCCGGAGATGAACGCCTACCGCCACGACCTCGAATGGGCGCAGGAGTTCGCCATGCGCTCCCGCACCATGATGATGTCCCTTGTCAAGCGAGTAATCAGCACGCACTTCGACTCGCGCCTGCCTGTCCCCGAGCACCAGCACGGCGTCGAGTACGATGACGAGATCAACTGCCACCACAACTACGTTGCGGAGGAGGAGATCGATGGTCGGATGATGTTGGTCACTCGCAAGGGTGCCATCCGTGCGGGCAAGGGTGACCTTGCCCTGATCCCAGGATCCATGGGCACGGGTTCGTACATCGTCAAGGGTCTGGGCAACCCAGACAGCTTCCAGAGCGCGTCTCATGGCGCGGGACGGCGGATGTCCAGGAGCGCTGCCAAGCGAGCCTTCACGGGTGAGGATGGCGGCGCTGCGGAGATCCTTCGCCAGCTTGGGACCATCGAGTCTCGCCGGGACTCGGGCATCATTGACGAGCTTCCGGAGGCCTACAAGAACATCGATGCCGTCATCAAGGCGCAGTCGAACCTCGTTGACGTTGTCCAAAAGCTTGACACGATCCTCTGCGTGAAGGGGTAGTTGCGGCCCGAGCTTAGTTCTGCTAAGCTCGGGCTATGAAAAACTTCCTGAAAATGTTCCTGATGAAAAAGTTCTGGATAGCCTGCCTCGGTTTCTCACTGCTCCTGATAGGGGTGTTCGGATTCCTGGTCCTTGGTGGGTTTGGACTTCAACTCTTGGCTTCCGGAAATCTCCTGGGGCTCATCCCTCTAGTCTTCGAACTGCTAGTTATTGTCTTTGGCGTCGGTGCACTTACGGTGATTACAGACTAGTCAAAGGTGGTAGACAAAGCTAACACGATGTGTTAGAATAAATGTCCGGTGCAATTCCGGTATAGCCTAATAGCTCAGTTGGTTAGAGCGCTTCGCTGATAACGAAGAGGTCCCCGGTTCAAATCCGGGTTGGGCTACAAGGCCAGTGTACTTGCGTCACCTGTAACCGTGAAGCTGTTGTGACGACAGCCCAAACACCTACAGTCAAGACACTGTCCGTTTTTTGGGGACTTAGCTCAGATGGTAGAGCACCTGCATGGCATGCAGGGGGTCAGGGGTTCAAATCCCCTAGTCTCCACGTAACAACTAAATATGGGCCTATAGTGTTAATGGTAACACGTGAGTTTTGCATACTTGAGTTCGGGGTTCGAATCCCCGTAGGTCCACCCTAGCGTTATCCTACAAATACACCTACAAGAAAAGACATCATGGCCTTCCTCTCAGACTCGTCCCTCGACTCTTTCAATACTCCAGAGAAGAACACCCCCGAGGCGCGTGAGGTTGCCCTCGTCTATGCGGCCCAGAGCTTTGGATCACTTTCCTCACCGGAGTTGCTCAAGCGCGCAAGCGAAATCCACGAGTATCTTTTCTCTGGCACCGTGCCCACGACCCCGACGCCTACCGTCCGCACAGGGCACTCGCTCCCAAGTTTCCACTAAGCCCCCTTCTCGGGGAAATAGCCCGGTCTCCACAGAGGCCGGGCTTTTTCGTACCCAAATCACCTCTCTACCATACCTGTACCCTTGTAGTATGCACAAACCTGTGCTATATACAAGGAGGACATATGTCGCTCGCATGGGGAGGCCACCGCAATGGCTATATTCCAGCATCCGCGCTAACCGATATCGGTGGCGGAAAGCTTCTACAGGCTGATGCAGCCCGCAACTGGCTGGCATTTGTTGCCGCCTGCAAGGCAGCTACCGGCACCACAATCTACCTGAACGCCGCTCAGGACGCCTATCGTTCGTACGCGCGTCAGGTCTACTACAAGCTGCGCCAGCCCTTTACCGGGGTCCCTGCCGCAACTCCAGGCACGTCCAACCACGGTTGGGCTCGCGCCGTTGACTGCTCGGGCTATGGCTCGACCGGCTCCACGGCTCACCGCTGGATGCAGGCCAACGCTGCTCGCTTTGGGTTCTCCTGGAACGTCGGACGCGCAGTCAACGAGCCGTGGCACTGGGAGTACCTTGGGGCAATTGGGTACGTCCAGAATCAGGGCGTTCGGGATGGCCAGACACTTCTCAACCGCTTTGGCTACAATCTCAAGATTGATGGCGTAAACGGTCCGGCAACAATCGCTGCTGTCAAGGATTTCCAGTCTAAGAACGGTCTTGTTGTTGACGGGATCCTTGGGCCGCGCACCAAGACAGTCATGCTTGCCAAGCTTGCCCCGGCACCGGCTCCTGCCGTTGTAGTTGCCAAGCCAATCCCGTACAATCGTGGTGTAGCCGATGGTCAGAACCTTCTGAACCGTTTCGGGTACAAGCTCGCGGTTGACGGTGTCAATGGCCCGGCCACGATTGCCGCTGTCAAGCACTTCCAGGCCAAGCACCGTCTCACCGCAGACGGTGTCCTGGGACCGAAGACCAAGGCTGTCATGGATCGCCTGCTTGTTCCACCGCCCGCTCCGGCAGCTTCCGGCAACGCGCTTATCCGCGCTGTCCAGGCCAAGCTCAAGTCCACGTACCCCTCGTACGGCGGGCGTCTGACGGTTGACGGCATCAATGGTCCAGCGACCAAGGCCGCTGTCAAGGAGTTCCAGCGCCGCTCTGGTCTCACCGCTGACGGCATTGTGGGTCCCAAGACTCGCGCGCGTCTCGGCGTCTAGCGTCGTCACGTAGAAGGCCCGGTCTCGGTTGAGATCGGGCCTTTTGCGTTAGAATAGGGGTATGGATCTATACGAGAAAGCCACCACGCCACAGGAGGTAGCTATCCGACTCCGCGTGGTGTATGAGAAACAGGTCCATTGGTCTGACTCGTACATCCTTGAGGGGAGAGGTGCACCGGACGCGGACACAGCATCGTACCTCACAGGCTTTGAGGGGGCCGTCACAGCCTCTGAAACGTTCGCCGGGATCAAGTACCTGGGGCAGGGTCGCTACGAGCCCCTGTAGGCACACAGAAGCCCTCCACGCCGTTGATCTGCGAGAGGGCTTAGTGTTAGGTCAGGATCACCTCTTAGGCCAGAATGGTCTTTACCATTCGCTCAGTCTGACTATTTGCTCCCCCAAATCGGGTGAAGCTGTGGGCGAGTGTATTCATTTGCTCTCCAGTCTGGCCTGAGGCCGTGTGATGTTGTTCCTCTAGTATACTTGATTTCCAGGCTGCCTTTTGGTAGAGTTCATCCATGACCCAGATAATTCCAATACTCATCGTCCTTACTGTTTTGGCGGCCCTCGTATTTGGCGCACTAGGAGAAAGCTTTGGAGGACCGTCCCTCATGTTTGCTGGCCTCTCCCTGGGTGTCACCGTGGGTACGATGGCCGGAGGCTGGAGCGTCTTGGAGGGTGTTTACGCCATCTCCTGGGGAGTCCTCGCTATCATCGCGTTTGTGGCATACCTCATCGAGATAGCCTTCGAGAAGGGCAAGGCTCTCCGATGACACCGGACCCGCTCCTCCTCGTGGCTGTCCTCATTGCCGTTACTGTTTGGTCGGGGGCCTTGTCACTTTTGCTAAACAAGATCACAAAGGCTCGTTTAGTGTTTCCTTATGTTGCCGTAATCTTCGGCATGCTGGCCGTTGGTGTAGTCCTGGCCTGCTCAGTGTCCGCCTGGACCTGGACTGCGGGGTTCTTTGCAATTTTCTTCGGCAGTTTCGCTGTCCTAGCTCTGCTTCTCACGGCGTTCGTTGTCACCTTTGACGCCGGATACTCCAGCCGACGCAGGTAGCCCGTTGGCGCAGACATCGACATAAGAGCGAGAGGGATCACGCTTGATGGTTGGGCGTGCTCCGCGCGAAATCCTTCTCGCCGCCAAATAAGAGCCCCGTACGCCAAGTACGGGGCTCTTTTTCATTCCGCGTTGACTTTATTAATTGCATGGTCTATGCTGAGAACAACAGCTTCACTCCTTCCCTACACATAGAAAAGACCGTAATGAAAAAGTTCAACATCCACATCGAAGGCACCGCGCCGTTGCTCATGCACTCTTCGCGACTCTCGAACCCGCTCGATCCCGCAACCAAGGCTTTCAAAAAGGTCTCCGGGAAGCGCACGAAGACCGACGAAGACCACCTAGAGATGGCCCGTCTGGAGCACGCCGGGTCCCTCTATATCGGTGACCAGACCGGCCCGTTCGTTCCGGGAGACAACGTCTTCCGCTGCCTCTGGGATGCCGCGAAAAAGAGCAAGTCCGGTGTCAAGGTCAAGGAGGGTGTCGTGATCACGTCCGACGCCAGCCCGCTCATCTACGCCGGTCCTCGGGACATTGCCGGTCTCTGGGCAGACAGCAACTTTGTTCACCAGGCCTCGGTCAAGGTCGGCATGGCCCGCGTCACCCGCACCCGTCCGGTGTTTGCGCAGTGGTCCACCGACGTGCAGGGTCTCGTTGACCCAAACATCCTCGACATCGAAGACCTCGGCAGCATCGCAGAAACTGCTGGGATGATCATCGGCCTCGGGGACTGGCGTCCGCGCTACGGTCGTTTCGTTGCGACCCTCACCGAAGTGAAGGGCTAGTAACCGTGGCGTTTACTCCCAAAGGGGCCAAGTCCCGCAGGACCATCGTTCTAGAGCTTCTGGATGACAAGAACCCAGAAGACATCCTCACCTACGTGGATCTCGCTGACGCGTTGAGCCTGAGCGAGCCGCAGCATCGGGGCATCATCCAGGCCTCAGTCAACGCTGCCGCCAAGGACTTCCTCAAGTCCCACAGCCACGCGCTGGAGGCCGTGCCGAACATCGGCTACCGGGTTGTCACGGCGGACGAGCATGTCCGTCTCGCGAAGGGGCACCAGAAGCGTGCCTCCAAGGAGCTTGTCAAGGGCAAGAACAAGGCCGACTTCGTTGACTTCAACGAACTGTCTCCGGAGAACCGCTCCGTGGTTGAGGCTGTGCGCACGCTGTTTGCGGCGCAGATCGATTTCAATCGCCGTACGGACATCCGGCAGGGTAACATGGAGCGCGCAGTTGCGTCCATCCAGGCCAAGCAGGGTCTTACGGAGGAGGAGATCGCGAACCTCAACCGCCGTCTCGCCGCCCTCGAATCGGACGCTCCGACCGAGAAGTAGCACCCCCGGGTGAAAGGCATACCCCCGAGTTCGAGTCTCGGGCACCTACGCAAGGCTCGGCTAGGTCGGGACGGGACGGGGCATGGCACGGCTGGGCAGGGCAGGGCAAGGAAACAAACGAGTGAGCGGCACACTCTCAGGTTCGAGTCCTGAGCACTTACGCACGGCTAGGCTAGGCGGGGCTAGGCTAGGCGGGGCTAGGCAAGGAAACAGGCGGGTAGATGGCATACGTCCAGGTTCGAGTCCTGGATACTCACGCGAGGCTCTTCGGGGCGGGGCACGTCTCGGCAAGGCGGGGCTGGGCGAGGCTGGGCGAGGGTTTTACGGGTGGAAGGCATACTTCTAGGTTCGAGTCCTAGACATCCACGCAGGGCGCGGTATGGCGTGGTTGGGCATGCCATGGCTGGGCGGGGCGCGGCGAAACCGGGCAAGGCAAGGAAGCAGGCGGGTGACTGGCAGACACACAGGTTCGAGTCCTGAGCACTCACGCAAGGCTAGGCAGAACCGGGCATGGCAGGGCAGGGCTCCGCGAGGTTGGGCTCGGCTTGGCAGGACATGGGAACAACAAGAAAGCCCCGTACTTCGGTACGGGGCTTTCGTGTTTCTGCTACAGGTTCGCGAAGAACCGTTTGACGTTGGGGTCCACCCGGATGTCTGACATCCGGAGCGGGGTCGAGATGTAGAGGCCTTCGGGGGTGGTGACCCGGGAGAGCGCCACGTAGGTCTGTCCCGGGGAGAATGCTCCCGAGCCCATGTTGATATCGATCTCCGCGAGCGACAATCCCTGGCTCTTGTGAATCGTCACGCCCCACGCCAGCTTGATCGGAATCTGGTGGAACTTCGGTGCGTCCGGATAAGACTCTGGCGGGGTCCCCGCTGCAACCCACGCGAAACGGTCCACTGCATGGGATTGCCCGTCATCTAGCTCAACCTGGACCAACGTCGGACCACAAGACTTGACGAACCCCTGGGAACCGTTCACCCAACGCCCTGTGCGGTCATTTGAGAGCATCATGACCCTTGCCCCGGGCTTGAGGTGGATGACCCTGTCTGCGGGCTCCATACGCCCGAATCCGGTGTTGACGCGTGCCGTGTAGGTGTCGCGCTTGCCTCTGATCTTGTTGAGGTTGACGCGGTTGTGCTCCTCCACGATGTCTCGGCGGGATCCCAGGAGGATCGCCTTGTCCGTCTTGCCCTTGCGAGCACCCAGCGCGTTAAGGAGGTTGAGTTCGTCTTGCGTGATCGAACCATCTCGCACCCCGTTGAGCAGGTTGATGAACGTGGGGTCCGACTGGCGGTGGATATCCTGGAGGGCGAACGTCTTGAATTCGGTATCCTCCCAGACCTTCGCGTCGAAGAACCACTCAGAGCGATAGCCCACGTCATCGTAGTATTTCTTCGCCAGCTTAGGCACAACGGGCGGTAGCTGATAGATATCGCCCATCATAATGATCTGGAGTCCACCGAACGGGTCATTGTTCTGACGGATCCCCTGGAGGTTCCGATCCATCGCGTCGAGTAGGTCGGAACTCACCATGGAGATCTCATCGATCACAAGGGCGTCGAGTTCAGTGATGAACTTGCGCTTGGATCGGACCTTGTAGATATCTACGCCGTCGTCTGCGGGCAGCCCGGTACCGAGCCCGAGCAGGTTGTGGATGGTCGATCCGCTGGCGTTGAGTGCCGCGATCCCCGTAGGCGCACACACAGCCACGCGTTTGCGGGTGGCTGCCTGGAACGCCCGGAGTGTTACGGTCTTGCCGGTGCCTGCCCTGCCGGTGAGGAAGACGTTTTCCTCGGTACTCTCAAGGTAGTGCACCACATTTTGCTGCTCGGCAGATAGTTTGGGGAGCGTCATTGTGTATTTTGTCTCTCGTTCGTGCGGATTGTTAGTCTAGCATGTCCGAGTGGATTTCCCGGAATGTCTCCCAAAATAGGGGCTCCTCCCGCTGGGAGATCTCCACCGAAGTGGCGACCGCCCAGAGGTAGGGCTC
>Ga0326734_1000449_pt1 | contig 11427 bp, 9 predicted proteins | sample 15_GP2_1315_FD_207944 | JGI IMG/M metagenome (GOLD analysis project Ga0326734, IMG submission 207944) | Glacier ice microbial communities from Ngari, Tibet, China - 15_GP2_131.5 | ecosystem: Environmental > Aquatic > Freshwater > Ice > Glacier | place: China: Ngari, Tibet | collected 2018-07-18 | reverse complement strand
GCATTATTATTATTAGCAATGGCCGTGGCACACACTTTAGCACTAGCGGATACTTTGACATTGGTATGCCTGCTGCCGGTACAGTTATTACTGGTGTCGGCGGTGCTCCAAATCAAACGGTAGTTGCTGCTGGTATACCGATGCCAGATTGGAGTGCATTATATTACATTCTACCAATTGGGTCAGGAAATGGATCGCTTAATGCCAACTTCCGAATTGCTAATTACACCGCCGATCTTGAAATTCCTGAATCCTGGGTTCTTATTGCTGCTAGAAATGCAGATAACGGCACTATTTACATAAACCCAATTAAGACAGTCCTAAGGTCGGGTGACTCTCATGATGCCACAAAGGGAACTGGACGTAGCAACTTTGTTACACTTGCCGACAATCAAACTGTCGCTGGTCTAAAAACATTTACCGGCAGCATGACAACAGGAGAAATTGTTGCTGGTGGAGTTTATGGTGGCGCAAGGTATAGCAATGCAATGCTTTCTGTGTACAGCGGAAGTTCAGGAAATGCTGGAATTGTTGTTCGTGGCTTTGCAGGTCAAACCGCAGACGTTCAGCAATGGCAGACGAGCACCGGCTCAATTATGGGAAAAATGTCTGGAACAGGTATTTTTACAATTGCCAACGATGCATTCAATAATGATGCAACCCCTCACAGCATCGGAGGATATCTTGACGTTCTTAGAGCAGCCAATGGAAATGCACAGTTTAGACTAGGAAGCACAGTTACTTCTGCCGGGGTCACAAAAATTCATATGGGTCCTGCCGCAAAAGATTCAGTTCACAACCGTCAATGGACAATGTACGTCGGTGGTGGAGTATTTGGTGGCCAGGCGGGAGCAGCCGCTGCCGAAGGCGGTTTCGGACTTCAAGAAGATGCGGTGGACCGCCTTGTAATCGCTAGAATTAACAATGGTGGACAATTTAGATTTAATCATGCAGACCTGTTTGTAACTCGTTCACAAAATGAAAGCGCAGGAACCTATTTCTTCCGAGATGGCGCAGCAGCCGCCTCAGGCGGCAATTCATATGGAATAAGGTTTACTGACCGCATTGCTGCTGGTTCTAATCACTATTTAAACCTTGTAGCCGCCGGAGCGGAAAGAATTAGATTAGACCCTAACGGAAATATTAATCTAAACGGTATTGTTTCTCCGTTCGACCAAGTTGCTAGTACAACCCCATTGCAGGTAAGGGGTGCGGCAAGCCAGACTGCTGATTTGACTCAGTGGCAAAATTCTTCTGGTTCCGTGCTGGCTAAAATTGATGCAAACGGTTGGATCACTAGCGGAATAGGGTTTAACGCTTTAGGCAATGGATCGGGTGTTGCTACTAACGCGGACTCCACTTTTAGTACAACCGGAACAGGACGTATTGGGCTTGTGGTTCGGGCCTTTACCGGTTTGGGCCAAACCGCAGACCTTCAACAATGGCAAAACGGAAACGGTGGTGTTCTGTCTAGACTATCGTCTAATGGAACTCTATTCGTACCCACCCTTGTTGTAGGAACTCCAACTGTCGGAGCGGTGAATAGAATTGACTTTGATAACCCAGGAATAGGTGGAGTTCAAGAGTTTAGATTCCTTCGCTCAACTGATAGTGCCGGGATGCAGGTTAGTGAGCCAACTAATGACAGTATTCTTTACAGATTTTATATGTCTGACAATCCTGACGGAGGTGACTTCTTCTCTTGGTATTTCAATGATTGGCAGGGTGCAGACTGGGAGCCATTAAGAATTGGAGGCATGATAAATCAATTTATTGCCCCAACCAACAATTTTTCTGGAAACGTAACGCTTAACCCTAGCCCTTATTTTACGGGCAATGCGGGCAAGTTAAACGAAATCACTAGAGTCGCTACCGGCGCGATGACGATGAGTGTAAACGTCATTGGATACACAGGCACATCAAATATTTATTGGACTGGCATTGATGGCACGCCGCTTGCGGCCCCTAGTGGTTTAACGTCTGCTGTAGCCGCCGACGCTGCCTCTACTTTAGCCGCTGCCACATACTACTACGTAGTGACTGGAACAAATGCTACAGGAGAAACAACAATTTCAAATCAGGCAACACAAGTTGTTGCCGCAGGCGAAAGAGTTAATCTTTCCTGGACAGCATCTTCGGGAACTTCCGTTTCTTCGATAACCTACAGTGTCTACAGGTCAACCACACTTAATTCTGGATGGGTTAGAATTGCTAATGGTCTTGCTGCTGTGACTGTATCAGACGCGGGCCTAGCGTCAAGCGCAATTGCAGCACCAACAGCAAACACCACAAAAAACACATTTAGATGGGGTAACTCTGCTGTTGGAAGTTCAATAGTTGCAACCGGAGTTGTAATCACTGGTGCCGCGCAACTTCTGAACAGTGGAGTAACTGTTACATTTAGCGCAACCTCGGGCGGCAATGTTAACGACAGTCATCAATTTAGAGCAAATGCGGGCGGTAATTTTTCTGCGGGAGCAGCCAGCGTCCGATCCCTAACTTCTAGTGGTAATATTAGCACAAGTGGTGGCTCTGTTTTAATTGAAAACGGAAAAAGAGTTGCTGGTCGTTGGGGTCAACATGAAACTCACGGAACCTTTACAGATTTCAATAGCCCCAACATGGACTTTGGCTCTCAGTATGTTCAAGGTACCGCTAATGGCCCAGGAATCGTGGGAGGCAACAATCAATATTACAACATGAACTTTTCATTGGGTTCAGAATATCCAATGCACGGCACAAATTCCTATGCCATGCAATTTGCATTCTCCAGAAATAATCTTACTAACCCTTACCCTTCTATCAGATTTAAAGAAGGTGGCACTTGGACTGCATGGACTAAAATTTTTGCGGGATACGCAGACACCGCTGGAACAGCGACACCTAATAATGATGCTAACATTGTTCATAGATCAGGCAATGAAAGCGTTGCTGGAGTCAAAAGTTTCACATCAGAAATCGCTGCGAATGCTGCCATTAATGTCGGTGGAGTAGCCGGTGGAAATGAAACTATTTCATTCTCTAGAACGAGTGGTCAAAGGGCATGGCAATGGTATTCTCCTGACGACCCTAACCTTTATCTTCGTGATCTAGTTAATGCTCGTATGGCTATTAGCGTATTGCCGGGAACTACTGTTGGTGTTACTTTACAGGATTATGTTACGGTTGTGGGGGCAAACGCAGGGTCTGAAACTCTAGTTGTCCGAGCAGCAGCAGCCCAGACTGCACTTCTACAGAACTGGCAAACATCAACTGGTGCCAGTGTGGCTGAGGTTGGTCCGTCTGGAATAATTTCTACTAAAAATTACATTTATGCTCAAAGGTCTGCTGTAGGTGATCTTCGCATGGGAGAAATTGCCGGTGGCGCAGGTCTATACGCTCCTAGTCAAGAAATGATATTTTACACCGAAGCAAACCGTCCATTCTCTTTCCGTAGTGGAAATGTTAACAAGGCAACCATATATCAACTTAACGCAAACGTACAAGAGTTTAGGTTGTTTAACGCTGCCGGTGCTGCGGGTGACCAGGCAAACTACACCCTTAAAATGCGCGCGGGTTATTCTGAGTCTGAGGCTGTAACAATTATTGGAGCATTTGACAGAACCTTATTACGTCATCAAGTAGGAAGTCCGGGCAATCGACTTATTGTTGGTGAAGGTGTTCAGGGTTCCATCAATCTTAGACAGGCTAATGTGTGGATGGACTTTGGTAATTCTAATTCTACTTTACGTGTTGGACCGTCTGGTTTCGCGGGCGCAGTTACAACAGTGGCAGGGCAAGAAAATAGCCGTCATCAAATTACATTTTCTTCTTACCGAGATATAGTCCAAAACTTAATTGGCGCAAAAATTGTTGCTGTAAATTCTGCGGCTGGTGGGTACGCTGCTGGTCAAATTCAAACAACAGATTTAAGTTTCTTTACAAGTGCCGGTAATTACTCTGCAACTGGAATTTCCGTAGAAACAGACTCTTCTGTTGAATACATGAGACTTACTTCTTCTGGCGCATTAAACATTCTTAATGGCGACCGCGAAATTCGTTTTGATAACAAGCAGGCTATTGTTGGTAATGACACCCTACTGAGAATTAATCAGGGCTCAGCATTTTCGGCAGGAGTTTGGTTCGGTGGCAGCAACGTTCAAATGGGTGTCGGGGCTAATCTGGTTATTGGAGCAGATGGAAATGGAACTACGGGTAATGTAGTTATTGCCGGTGGAACAGGAACCTCAAACAACAGAAGAGTTGTTATTGACGGTGGCTCGGGCATAATTGAATTGCGTCCAGTCGCAGCCTCTGCAACTAATGGAGTATTGCAACTTGGAAGTGCTGGAACTACCACAACCGGAATTGCTAGAGTTGGCAATAGCGGAATAAATCTACACATTGACGCTGCACCTAACGCAGGCTCTATCTACCTTAATTGGTATGGAGGTTCATCGGGCTCAGGTGTAATGTTTGGTAACGGAGCGTCTGCACAAGTTGGTCGAGTTGACCTTGTTGGTAACGCTAGTTTTAACGGTAATCTTATAGTTGTGGGTGCTGTAATTGGTAGCGCGGCCACAACTGTTCCGCTAAAGGTAGGCGGCTTTGCAGGACAAACAGCGGACCTTGCAAACTTCCAAAACAGCGCAGGTACCGTTTTAGCCAAAATTGATAGCAATGGTTGGGTTACAAGTTATATTGGATTTAATGCCCTTGGCAATGGATCAGGAGTTGCTACCAACGCAGACTCTACGTTTAGTTCTACCGCTATTGGCAGAATTACTCTTGCATTAAGGGCATTTACTGGTGGAGGACAGACCGCAGACATTCAGCAATGGCAAAACAGCGCGGGTGCTGTAATGAGCCGTATTGGTCCTGACGGAACCCTATACGTAGGAACTCAAGCATATGGTCCAGGGGGTGCAACAGCAGCCAACGTTGTTACCACTGACACGGCTCAAACAATTACTGGGATAAAGACATTCACTGCTGGTACTTCCTTTGAGGGTGGAGCCGTTCCGCTTACTCTAAAAGCCGGTCCGACCGCTGACCACGTTTACATGAATTTGTTTGCAAGAAGTGCCTCACCTACGGTTAGAAGCGGTTTCTTTGGCTATGCAAATGGCGGAACAACAATGCTTACCATTAATAATGAACTTGCTGGCGGACTTACTCTAACCGGAGGAAACGTTACAGTTTCTAGCCAGTTGTTTGAAGGTCCTAACAGAGTATTCTCTGCTGCTAATTTGGGCAACATTATGACAACTGACACCGTACAAACAATTGGTGGTCAAAAAACCCTCACCTCAACACTAGTGGCATTCAAGATTGACCTAGCCAACTCTGGAAGTGATGGGAATAGATGGATTGCCACCTGGACTGCTAGTGATAATAACTGGCGTATTGGAATGGGCTCTTCAAACGCCGACGGCGGCGCTGTCGGAGCAGGTTTTGTAAGGAAATATTTAACTGGACACGTGCAATATATAACTTACGCCAACAGCCCAGCCCAGGGATTTTCGGTTGGTCCAAATACCAACGGAACCGCAGGCCAACTATCTCACTTAGAAGTAAGGGGTAGCGACGGATTGATGTTTGTTCGAAACAATGCAGAAGTTGCAGGTGGCAATCCAGGTCCTTCGTTTATTGTTGGTCAGGCCCCAGCACAAACAAGTGATATTCAACAGTGGAAAAACAGCGCGGGTGACATTTTGGCACGAGTATCAAATGATGGTACAATATATAAGGGTACACAAGTCGTTGGTGGTAATGCGGCTGACACCGAAATTATGGCAATCATGGGAGGATTCTAATGCCTAACACAGCAACCAGATACGCAAGAGCAGCCTTGACAACTACTTCTGCCACTTTATATACGGTGCCAGCAGCAACAACTGCACTTGTTACAGAAATTGTCTTGTCCAATACGACTGCTATTGACATTAATGTAACCATTACATTTGCCGGTGTAGCCCTATTGACAGCCGCTCCGGTTCCGGCGAATGGAATTCTTACCCTAGGCTTAAAGCAAGTTGTTTCTACAACAGAAGTAATTGCCGGGGTCGCTAGTGCTGCTGGGCTTAATGTCTTTATATCGGGGGTTAACGTAACCTAATGGGAGCAACAGACATAACAATCCTTCCGGCGCGTTCGGTAATTGTACCAACGACTATATTTCAGTCTGGAACCGTATCTGATGTACCAATTATTGTCAGAGGTATCGCCGGTCAGACTGGTGACCTTATTCAGTTTCAAGATTCTACAGGCGCAACCATTCTAAGAGTAACCCCAGAGGGCGTTATGAGAACAGGCAGCGACATAGACTACACTCAGCAATTTTTGTTTGGAGGACAATTATAATGCCTGCACCAATATTAAAGCACTTTAGGGTTGGAACTTCTGCTGCTAACACATGGACTAATGTCATGGGGCCAGTGGCTGCTAATCGCTGCTTGGTTATTTCAAAACTAACTATAACACAGACCAACGTAAATGGAACGTTTAGCATTGCGGTCACCACTACTGCACCACCGACCGCTCCCGGCTTTGCAGACTATCTAGTTCTGTCTTGCCCTATTAACATTGGCGAGCAATACACAGAAACCGGTCTTGTAGTTCCGGCAGGCGAATATTTAGCAATATCTGCCTCTACCAGCGGTTTAGCAGTAGGAGTATTTTGCCAAGAGGTAGACAACTAAATGCCACAGTCAAGAAGAAGGCCAGCCACTGACGGAATTGCTAGCGCGTCTAGAACAACGTCACTAGCAATTGCAAACGCGGTAGAAACAGCGATTCCCTGGACCGCAGGCACAGCCCTAGGCAATGGAGATGCTTATTGGGATTCAGCCAACCCTACAAGACTTGTTGCCAGAAGAAAAGGTCTTTATTCTATGATGGCAAATGTTCCAGTTAATGCAGCAGCCAGCGCAACAGATACTAGGCTTTACATAAGGTTTATTGGCGGTGGCGCTATTGCAACATCATTTTTTACCCTAATCGCCAGTACAACAAACGGCCTGCATGTATCTGGTTTTCAAAAAATGTCTCCCGGTGAATACATTGAAACAATGCTATTTGTAACACCAGCAACTAGCCTTTCTGGTGGATTCATTATTAATCCTTATATGGCAATGGTTAGGCTTGGAGACGCCTAATGCCCGGAACTATATATCCTTCTCCTGGCGAGAATAACATTGTTAATACATCCGGCATCCAAACAATCACCGGACCCAAAACATTTCTTGCAGGCAGCATAACCTCTGTACCAATTGTTTTAAAGGCGATTACAGGACAAACTTCAAACATATTTGAAGTTAAAAACACTTCCAATGTTAATCTATTTAACATAACTCCTAGTGGTTCGTTGCAACTTCTTACTGCAAATGTTCAGCATAAGATTGGCCCAGGAACACAATCTGCTGGTACCGCGGTATTGTTTATTCCGCTGGCCAATCCTTCAAGCAATGGGCTTGTAATTGCAGGAGCACCATCTCACACTTCTGATTTACAGCAATGGCAAAATAGTGCAGGTACAGTTATTGGTGCTGTCGGAGCAGGAGGAAATGCCTCATTCGGTGGAAACATGTTTGTTGCACAAGATACAACATTCCAGGGTAGAACTAACGCCGGGCTTTTGATTGGGAACGACTGCTGGATTGGTGACCGTAACATTGCAAACGCAATTGTTGTATCTGGCGCTACGGACCCGGCAGCCGTATCTATTTATCTTGGCGCTGCTGGTGGTACGAATGCTGCTATTACTGGTGGTACAACTGTACTTCACGGAAATGCTATTAATGCAAGCCTTACTCTACAGTCAAATAGCAATGCGTCGGGCACAGTAACAGTCCTAGGAACAACAGTATTGCAACACAACGTTGCTAACGATGGGGCACTTAACCTTCAAATTTACAATGGAAGCAGTGGTGCAACTGGCACACAATGGTCTGGGTGGATGAGAATTAGAGGCGACGCTGTACGGCATGGTGACATTACCTGGCATCCGGTAGAAAACTATTGGCGTTTTCGTGCTACAGGCGCGGCCAATCTTGACCAATTTTCTGGAATTTATGCCGCAGCATTTACAGTGGCATCAACCGAGGCTTCAAAGACAGGCATTGAGACACTAAATGTTTCTGCTACCTCATGGAGCACACCAATGGTGCGCGGCGCGCAACCAACTCCAATTAGCCTAGGAAGTCAGTCCATTATTGAACGGGCTAGAAAGGCAAGGGCTGTTTCTTTCTTGCCTAAGGGAAAGGACATGGCGGGCACAAGGCAGGGAGCCAACGGACTACTGTCCTTTGTTGCAGAAGAAATAGCCGAAGTCCTTCCAGAAATTGTTACCGTAGATGGCAACGGTGACCCAGCAGGCATTAACGTTTCTTCTTTGGCAACCATCACGTTTTCGCTGGTGCAGAACCTGCTAGAAAGAATAGAGTCTTTAGAGACTCAACTACAGGAAAAGAAGTAAAATGACATTTTATAAAAATGGGAGTATAATCTAACTATGCCAGCATATTCATTGGGAGGTTCAGGAGCATTTGCAGTAACTACTAGTTCTTCACAGGGCATTAGTGGTACTAAGACATTCTCTCCTCTTACCGTATCCGGTATTCCAATTATTGTTCAGGGGCTTTCTGGGCAGACCGGCGCTCTGACTGAATGGCAGACTAGTGCTGGTGGATTTATAGCAAGGGTAGACTCTTTTGGAAATATTCTTACAAATGGTCAATTTGCTGCCTACGGACCAGTTAACCCACAACTATTTCTTTCTGCCTCGCGCGCAACAGACCGTGGAATGGTTATTAGGGCAGCGGCTTCTGCCACTGCCAATATGGCTGAATTCCAAAACAGCGCAGGTACTGTTCTGACAAGAGTTGACAATGCTGGAAACATTACTGCACCGGCACTTGGAATGGCTGGTGCTACCTATAGCGGTGGATTCATTAGCGGAGCAAACTCTAGACTTCACATTATTCCCGGTGATACCGGCGGTATGGCGATGACAATTCGTGCCCTTGCTGGCCAAACTGCTAATCTTGTTGAATGGCAAACCAATGCCGGAGCAATCGCTTCATTTATCAGAAACAATGGTTCGTTGCAGGTTAGTGCTGTCACAACGGGACAGTATCAAGGATTTTTTGGAGGACAAACCGCTGGCGATGCCGTCTTGGGTGTTCGCGGTGCTGCTTCTCAAACTGCACCTATCTTTGAAGTCTTAAACTCTGCCAATACAATACTTACTTCAATCAACCCAGATGGAATTATTGTAACTAGGTCTATCAACATTAACAACCTTTACTCAGGCTTCCAGCCCGTTCTTTATCTTAACGCTCATCCTTCTCAAAGCGCAAACATGACTGAATGGAGAAGTTCTGGAAACGTAGTTATTTCCAGAGTTTTGTCCAACGGCTCTTTTGAAATGGTCGGTCAAGCACCTACTGTTGTAGGCGCAACAATTTTCAATTCTTCCAATTTGGGAACCGGAGCAGGTGCAAAAATTTTTATTGCCAAAATGCATACAAATACATCAAACGCTACTGGTTTTTATATAGATATGGTTCGTGCCGCCGCAGGAGGCACAGACTGGTCTACCGCTGACCTTTATTTGCGTAGGTTTACTGACAACACCGACCAGAACAATATTTGTTTTGCAGGAAACGCGCAAAATTATTACACGGCAAACCAGCACAACTTTAACTCTGCTGTTGCTGCAACCAGTTATATTACAACATCAACATTAGCGTCTAAGCAAGATATTGCATACCTTGACTCAGGAGCAGCAGAATCACGCTCACTGGAAGGCCGCAAGGCTAGCCCACAAGCCAACGAAAGCCTAGCAGAAAGATTTAGCAAACTATGCCCGGTTTCTTATTATTCAAAGAGAGAAATCGCAGAAGACAAAGAAAACATGAAGGTAAATCCAAGAAGGCAACGTCTTCATTCCTTTGTGGCCGAAGAAGCGGCAGAGGTTATGCCAGAAATTGTTTCTTTTGATGCTAATGGAGTGCCAGAGGGAATAGACCTAAACGCAACTAGTGCGATTCAAACCTTGGTAATTCAAGAACTAATGCAGAGAATAGAAAAACTAGAAGCGCTGGCAAATCTTAAAAAATAATCCGTTTGCCTTCGACAGCCTTATAGAGTATACTAAAAATAATACCAATTCTAAAGGAGAATAAAATGGCATTTGATTATGAAGAACTAGACGAAGATCGTAAGAAACAGATTAAAGACGTTTATGAACTGCCGGAACCAAAGGTAGACTATAAAGCATTTTTGCCTGCATGGGAAGAAGAGCATTACAGCCATTCCCTACAGTGTCAAGCAATGACTGTTTCAGGAGAACACCCTGATGAAAAATGTGACCACGAAGAAGCAATGGTTACAATTGAAACGGCAGTCAATAATGTACGAGGAGACAAGGCCCCTGATTTTGGCACCGAGCCTGTCGAGCCAGCACCCGTTGATCCTGGGCCAACAGACCCAGCGAGCAAATAAGGAGTAGTTATGGATGACAAAAATAACCCACCGTTAGACGAACTTGCAGATGAGTTCGATGAGATGGATTGGGATATCACTAAGCACGGACGTTTTAAGGACTATATAGAAGAGCCTCCTGAGACGGAATTATTTTATGAGGGTGAGGTTAAGTAATGGCATACCAAACAATTCTTCCCACGCGCCTGCGCGAGCAGGGCTTAACCGTAGAAACAGTTTCTGGATGGCAGACACGAGGCAGTGAATCCTTTAACCCAGGTGGATCGGTAAGTCATTGGACCGCAGGACCAAGAGGAACAACAGGACGACCATGCCTGAACCTTGTAACCTTTGGGCGCTCCGACCTTCCAGGGCCTCTCTGCAACGTCTACCTTGACCGTCAGGGTATTGCAGTGGTAGTTGCGGCAGGAAGAGCCAACCATGCAGGTACAGGCGGCTGGAAAGGCTTAACGGGCAACTCCTCGGTATTTGGCACAGAAGCCGAAAGCGGTGGGGACGGAGACTGGACCCCAGCACAGATGATTGCTTACCCAAAGGTAAATGCAGCCTTCGCTAAGATTGGTGGCTTTGGAGCAGATATGGTTTGTGGTCACCACGAATGGGCACCAACTAGAAAAATTGACGTTAGAGATTACACCATGGACCGAATGAGACAAGACGTAGCAACAATTCTTGCAGGCGGTTCAATTAACCCAGTTGTAGGACAGGAGGATAGAATGAAGAACCTTATTATCGTAAAGAGCGCAGCCGACAACGCTGTATATGTTGGAGACGGAGTGCATCGTCGTCACGTGGCTGATGCAAACGAATTATCAGCGCTACAATACATCATTAAACTAAAGGGCGGCGATCCTACAATTAACACTTGGGGAGACATTAGAGTCCTTGGAATTCTCGTAGCCTAATAAAAAACATGCTATAATATATATGTCAGCCTATGAT
>Ga0326734_1000448_pt1 | contig 11432 bp, 12 predicted proteins | sample 15_GP2_1315_FD_207944 | JGI IMG/M metagenome (GOLD analysis project Ga0326734, IMG submission 207944) | Glacier ice microbial communities from Ngari, Tibet, China - 15_GP2_131.5 | ecosystem: Environmental > Aquatic > Freshwater > Ice > Glacier | place: China: Ngari, Tibet | collected 2018-07-18 | reverse complement strand
TTTCTTAAAGTAGCAGTAGTTCTTATTAAACCACCAATCAAATCTATACCATCAAAATTTGTTTTATTTAATAAGGTTTTTTGAAATAACAAATCAGAATTGGGAGCTAACATATTTCGAGGGGTTCCACCTCTTGTTTCTGAATCAAATAAATCAATAGCGGGTTCATCAACAAGTTCTACAAGTATGTTATTCACACCATAGAATGTTGGCGAATCCACAACTTTAACCACTGAATAGTCTGACCATGGATCATAAAACTCAACGTAAAGCTGAACTCCATCCGGAGTATCACCTTCAAATTTAAAATCAAAATCTACACTAATGTAATCATCGGTAGTTTTATATCTAAAAATATCGTTTACACCGTTACTAGCATAGGCATATTTACCAAGTTCTATTTGAAAATCCTTTTTAAGTTTAGGATATAAAGCATAGCTAGAGTAGGGGGTTAAAGAGCATCTAAAGTTGCTGTTAGCTACAAGGTCTCCAATCTCGCATGCAATCTTTTTACCTATTGATTTCTCAACAAAGAAGGATGTAATTTGTGGTTCTTGCACGTCTACTTTTACACCTTTAAAATCTACTAAACTATCACTAAATCCTACAGCTTCAATAGCTATTTTCTTAGCAGATATAGTTTTTCTACTTCTATCAATAACGTTGGCTTCAAACATGTCTAATTGCTCAAGCTCAAGGCCTACAGCAAGAGTAGAATCTGACGTGCCTTTAAAATACACATATGCGTCTTCTACATTAGGACGATCTTCAATAACAGCCAATTCATTGGATGGCATTTCTTTAACGTTGTTGTTGTTTGTAATTTTATAAAATTTCAATCTAAACAATTTTCTGTTTGCCTCGTCAGCAGATATAAAATTATTTAGTTTAATATTATTGTCAATTTCGTTTGGGTCATTACTTACAGCAACGTTTGGATCATTAATCTTATAAGTAACTACATACATATCACCAGGATGTAATTGTAACAACTCTGGTTCAAATAACTTAGTTATAACACTAGTTTTTTCTTTTATGTTGTTGTTTGTATCTACAACAAATTGAGAAGTTTTGAAGTTGGCAGGTTCAATGTTCTCAAAATCGTTAGTACTAAAATCTCTTTCAGGGGAAGGAAAACTACCAACTTCACAAGCTTTAGTTTCTGGATTATATGAAGCCACGTAAACAATTCCTCCATACTCCTTCATACCTACAGGAATAAATCCTGAGGATAACTTAGCTCTTTCTACTTTACAGTTACCCATGTCGTTTTGAAGTACAAACTCATTACCGTTATAAGTAATCATTGTACCATTTAAACAGTCAGTGAGTACGTTATTTGGAGTTGTTAATGGGTTCAAATCCTTTACCATTCCTTCTGAGAAGGTATTCTGCGTTGCATTCTTCATAATTTTCTTGTATTATACACCATTTTTTTTGATTATCCATCTTAACCCTGAATATATGGGCAGTGTTAGGTTTAATGTAACACTCTTCTAATATTTTATAGTAATAAGCTTTAATAAGAGTTTTACTCTCGATAAAAAGTTGCCATTCATCTTCATTTAATCCAAAATAATAGTAACCGCCATATTCCACTTTATCTAACGAATACATATGCCTTAATTTCTTTCGTTTCTTTTTAAAGTAAATGCCGTTTCTTTTGTATGGGTCTTTTGTAACATCACCAGCATACATGTAAAACTTAAGGTTTTTATCATCCCTTATAAACAGATCTATGTCTTGTACCTTATAAGATAACATTGTGTTAGTTCCGTGCTTAAGTACGGCTTCCACGCTTTTCTTATCTACTAAGGGAAATTCTGAATGTAGTTGATCTACATAACTTTTGTATCCTAGTAATTTCATATTAACAATATTTATATCCTTGATTAGTTTTTGCTGTTATTATATCTCTAAGTTCCTTATTTACAGCTATATACTTTGTCAACTTTTTACCAGTTGATGTGAAGTAATCCATAACTAGATAATATCCGGAAAAATCAGATTTTAAGAAATCAACATCCTTAAAGAACCCTTTTCTTCTTAACTCTTTAAACTTTTCTCCGGATACTTTCGCCATCCTTATACATGAAAGATGTTTGGAAGGGAAGTAGAATATTTTATCACCATTGATCATATCAAGTAGTAGTAAGTACAAATATCGCAAAAATATCTTCTGTGCCAAAGCTTTTTTGTCTCTACATTTATAAAGCCTTGCTATTTTACCTTTACCTTTTAACTTATCAAGATCGAACGTTTTATATAGTTCAACCGCAGAGTACGTATGATCATGTCTTAAATACATATTAATTTAATGGTTTAAATGAACTATTGTAACGTTTTCTATTCCATGAACTTTTAACGTCTAATAATTCATTCATATCGTTTTGTGATAGATGTATTGGGTTACGCGCATCGTCGCAGGTGCGTTGCCACTCTTGTTGTAGCATTTGTGCAAGTTGTATGGTTGCTTGGTCTTTTGTAATCATACCTTTCTTTCTAGTACTTACAAAAGCACAATAGTTAGCAATTGCTTCCACTTCTTTATAATTAAGTGAAGGTAATCCATCGTCGTCAAGAACAATGCCTTTATAAACAACAGTGACAGCTATTCCGTCAGTTTTAAAATATAACACTCCATTACCTTCTTCATAGTTTATCAATTTTCCGCTTGTATAAAATGGATTGGTATCTCCACTTTTAAATGATTCTATATCATTCTCCAAACTTAAATTGGTATAGTTATTAGTAGAGATATTGTCTTTTCTACTATAATCCTGTGAATGTGAATGCACTGATTCTATAATGTCAACATTGCACGGAAGTTCTAATTCAAAATTCTTAACAACTCCTTGAAATCTATACAATCTACTTATCTTATTATTTATTTTATCCCAACCATGCATTCCAATATTCTCAAATTCATCGTCAGTAAGAGTGATGCCCCAAAACTCATTCAAGTGAGCATTAGCAGCGTAAAATGGGCTTAATTTCATTATTTAGGAGTTTGATCGTTAGGTGTATTGGCGCTTGCCATTTGTCTGTAGTATCTAATATATTTCTCTGTTACACGCTTTATAATTTCAGCGTCAATAAAGTTGATGTTATTAATGTCTTCATCTGTGCAGCAGGAAAAACCAGCTAATTGGCGAGGGTCTTTAAAGATGGCCACAACTGAAACGTTAGTTACAAGAGGGGCGTTGAAGATAAATGCATCATACATGTTATTAGAATTAGGCGTAGTATCTACCCATATGTAGGGTTTATCTCCACCTCTCTTTTTAAACTTGTGTTGTCTATAAGCGTAGGTGGTGTAAACTTTAAATTGGATCGCTCTATCAGTGGAACCAATAAAGTCAATACCCTCTTCTGCAAAGTCATTTAATATCTGTGGTATTTCTATATGTGTGAGTTTATCTCTATCCTTAGGAGCACATGGGCATCTATCTATATCCTTGCAATCTACATCTACACAATTGATAGATAGTAATAGATCCTTTTTAGGTATAAGATTTTTAGCAGCATATTCTTTAATAATAAGAAGTCTCTCATTTATAGCGTCATCTTCAACTTGTTCCATGGCAAACTTACTGTTAGCAGTAACACCGGGAAGACCGGCTACAACATTGTTGTAAATCGCTGAAGTTATTTGTTCTAAAGTCATAGTGTTTGGTATAAACGAAAAAAGGGCAGACATTTTATCTGCCTGCCCTTAATGGTTAAATTTTAGTTAATTAAACTACTACTGGATTAACAATCGCTTTAGATACCGCGTTAACGATAGTAGAGTTACCGAATGCGCTTGTAACTAGCGCTTCAAAAGCAACTGATTGAGTGTTAATTATGTAGAAAATATGAGTTGTACGAGATGTCATAGTTTGACCTACAGCGCCTTGTCCAGTGATATTTCTAGCAACTTCTAATTGGATGCTGTATTGGTCGTACAATGCACCTACAACTGGAAGCTCATCTTGATGCTCGCCCATGAAACGAATATTCTCAACAGTTGGAAGTTTAATATTCTTAGTTAAGAACCAAGAAGTACCAAAGCCTTCTAAACCTGATGTTTTAGTAGTACCTATAGCAATAACGTCAAATTCAAAAGTAGGAGCGTTGTATTTCTCAACAAGTAAACCTACAATTCTTTGATATTCATTAGTAGAAGTAACTTCTAATTTGTCAGTAGTTGCATTATAAGTAATAACAACGTCTGAACGACCTTCTTTCTTAAGAGCTTTGTTAGCGAAAGCTGCAATAAGTGGACCGTGAGTATCAACTGCCGCAGAAGCTGTAGCAACTAAATATTCTACGAAGAATGGTTTTCCTTTGTTAACAGCCCATCTAGTGTATTCAGCATTTTGGCTACCTGAAAGGATAACGTCAATGTTGATTCTGTAAAGTTCACCTACTGCTACTGCTGCTGGTAAAGCTACTGTACCTACTTCTAGTACTGGATTGTAACCTGGAGATTTGAAAATGCTTTTAACATTTGCAAGTCTGTATTTGTTTTGTCTCTTTACATAAAGAGCTTTTTCGCCTGTTGCTAAAGATGCGTCTTGCGTGTCTGTTAATACGCTAACTCTAGATAGGTCGTTTAAAATGGTTTCTGTTGTGAAATCAAACATCGTTTTTAATTTATAGTTTTAATAGAGTCTTATCTCTTAGCACTTTGCTGCGCTCCGGCAGGAGGTGCTATTGATTGATTAACGGGTATGTTAGTCTGTAATCTTGGGTCGCTGCTGTTCTCCATTAGTAACGCAACTAGTTCTTTAATGATCTCATGACATACGTAATCAGGAAATTCAATTACCTGAGAAGTGTCTTCTGTACTATCTATTTGCTCTTGTGTAAGCACTACGTGTTTTGGACTCTTTAGATAATCTATATGTACTTTAGTAAGTACAAATAAGGTGTTATCCTTACCGTATCTAATTTCAATTTTAACTGGAGATGAATTTGCATCTCTGCTATTAGCAGACTTTTGATCGTCAGAAGTACCAGAAGTGTTAATTTCACCAACAGGTTCATTCTCGTTATGTAAGTAAAAGTACGGATTTTTATATGAAGGTTTCAAATAAAAATTATTTATTATTTGAGAGTACATATCGGCAGTTAAACGTTTTGCTCCAAAGTATACAGCTTCGTTAGGAGTGTAACATTTGAATCGTTTAGTTGCAGTAAATTCTACTATACAATTTAAAATGTGAAAATAATCTTGTGGTAAATCCCCTACATAAGTTGCTCCCTGTAGTTTGTTACCGGTTTTAGCTGTCATTCCAGTGATGATTGAGGTACCTTTAAGTACTCTCAAGTCATCAGTAGATTGTTGGTTTACATCGTATACGTTGTAACGTTTATTACTGTAATTTATGATAGCTTTATTAATGAAGTAATTGTAATCTTCGAGCAACAAGCTGGGAGCTTCAACTTTATTTAACTCTATTAAAGAGTACTCGAATACTTGTCTTCCTGTCATTTTCTATTTTTATTATTTGGTTGCTTTTGCTTTTTTAGGAACTCCGTCTAAGTCACTTTCTCCTTCAACCTCATAAAGGTCTGGATAAGTTTCTTTCTTAATGTGGTCTAACAAACGTTTGTTGTCTGCATTTTTCATCCACATAAGTGAGGTGTCCTGAGTTGGGCCTAAGATAATATCTTCACCATAAATATAAAGTTTGTCTTTGTAAAATATAACTCTTTTTTCTACAGCATCTAATAATAAGATTCTTAGGTGTGTGTCTGTACCGGTATAAAGTTGTCTAATCTTATCTGGTTTAGCTTCTGCAATTCCTACTAAGTATTCCTCTACATCGCTTAATACAGCGCCTTGCATTGGGTTTCCTAGTAAACGTGCTTTTTGATATAAACCATCTGATGAATCATCATAGATAAACGCCTTAGCTTCGTGTACTTCACGTTTTCTGTTGTTTTTAGCTTTAGCTTCTTGACCTGGGCGTTCAACATAGAATTCAGCAGTACCATATCTCTTGGTATCACCATCTATAACTAATTCACCTTTAGAATTCCTAGCGGAACGGTCTTGAGCAATTCTTGGAGATAACTTAATGGCTTCCCACCAAGCTGCATCTACAGGGTCTAACAAGTCAAACGACTTGCCATCAAATATTTCAATCATGTCATTATCTGCAATCAGATATTTGCCACTTTTTTTATCCTCATCATTTAGCATCATGTTGCCAAAAGAATCGGTCTTCCTTACTACTGAAGGGAAACGTCCATTAGAATCCACTGCTGGTTCCATGTACACTTTCGTGATTTTATACACGCTTTTTAAAATTATGATATTACTTTCCATATTGGTTCCTATTGTAAAACAAAAATAACAAAAAGAATCCGGTCTTGCAACCGGATTCAGTTATTATAATTCAATCTTATTTGTTTTCTTCGATGATGAAAGTTCTGTAAGGGTTGAATACACCAACACCTGCATAACCCATATGCACGATTTTAGAAGCTGCAACACCGCTTGCGAAATCACCAGATTCAACACCTGTGATACCACCGATACCTCTAACAGTACCACGAATAAATTCAGCTCCTTTAAGAGTAAACATTTGCATCGCTGGAGTTCCAGAAGTTGCATCGGCAGTTAAGTCAACACAAATACCGTAACCTTTATCAGGATACTCTAATGTAAACGCTTTATCAACTTGGAATGAAATTTGGTTTCCACCGATAGTGTAAGTATCAAATGTAGCACCAACGCTAACGTTGCTATTGCTCTTCTTAGAGTAAAAGAAAGTACCGTCAGTTTTCCAGTCCTTTAAGTATTCACGTAGAGTACGTTGGATTTGAGACCAAAGTTTCTCGTTAACAATGAACACGTATTGGTTACCTGTTGATTTCTTAGATTTTTGTCTCATGTATTCCATAACTGTATCAAACACGTTGATAGATAGTTTAGCATAAGAATACTTGTTAGCAAATCTCTCAATTTGAGAAACGATACCATCACCCATAGGGATTTGACGACCTGTAGCTGGATCAGTTACAGTACATTTACCATTCTTGTCAAAGTTAGATTTACCGAATAATAAAGCGTTGTTACGAGCGAACATAAATGACTCAAGTAATTCTTGCTCTTTTTTCTTCATTTTGTAGATAGTTTGAGACTCACTACCTTTTCCTTTGTTTGCACCTACTTCAATGAAAATGTCTTCTAAAGCAGCGAACTGACTAGAGAAAGAAATATCATTTCTGTGTAATGCGATGTGGTTACGGTGTCTTTCAATGTTAGATTGATATTTAGTGTAACCTTCTTCACTCATTTCTGGGTGGTAGTTAGTAATGAAACGAGTTTGCATACCAAGTTGGCAAGCTGCTGGATCAAGTACTGTAGAATAGTCACTATCAACTAATTGAACTACTACTTCCCAAAAGTTATCTGCCTTACGGATTGGAGCCGCTTTAACAATAACTAATTGACGAGATTTTTCGATACGGAAAGTATCGTATTTCTCATAGTAACGCTCTTTGAACGCCATGATAATGTCAGAACCATTAGCTCCGTCACCATCTGGTGCTGCTGCAAACTCAACTCTTTTGATGAAATCAACATCGATTTCCCATTCAAATAATAAAGCGTTAATCGCTTGGAATTTGCTTGGTTTGCTTTCGTTTGTGTAAATGTTCATAAGTGACTCAGTCAAATATGACGCTGTAAGATCTGGATACATTCTAGAAACAACTCCTAGTCTGTGAGGCTTAGCTCCTAAGAACTTTACAAAATCCTCAACAGTTTTTGTGGTGCCCATATTGGGCTTTACGCTTGTAAAATCAACAACCTTCATGGTAATTTATTTGTGTAATCTGTGTTAAATTGGTTTATTTATTAATCGTGTAAATCTTCTATAGACTTAACGTTTGAACGTAATGTTCGGTTTGTTACAGGATTGGGTTTAACACTTGCCTTGCCAGCTGGATTAGAAGGCATTCCTTTAATAGCTTCTGATTTTCCTTTATCATAAGCAGACCTGCGTACGGAGTCTATTTGTTTCTTATAATATTCGTGTACAAATTCAAAGCTAGCTTTACCTTTGGTAGCATACCATGCCATCTCAAAAAGTAATTTAGGGTCGTCTTTTGCTTTATCAAAAGCTGAAACTCCATTTACATCTTTATTTAAAACAAAGCCTAGAATAGCTTCTTTCTCTTCATCATCTAAGTCAATTCCGCCAATATCTACTGTGCTAACAGCTACATTTACTAAAGTATCTTTTAAAACGTTAAACTTTTCTTGTTCAGCATCTACTTTAGACTGTTCAACAGCTTCCTTTTCTTGAATCTCAAGAGTTTTATATTCTTCTCTAATTTTATCTACTTTCTTTTTAAATAACTCTGGATGTCCAGTTTCTTTTTCAAGTTCTAATTTTAACTCGTCATCAGTGAGGTTGTCATATTTAGATTTTAAATCTAATACAAATAACTCCTCGTCACTAAAACCATCTATTTCAAACTCTGAATTGTCTTGTTCTTTTATATAATCTTCTACTGCTTGACGTTTGTAATATTCAATAGCTTGATCGAATGTTACTTCGTTTGTTCTAAGGAAATTTACTACTTCAGTTTCATGCGTGTCTAAACCAAAGTCTATATCAGCATCATTGCCTTGTAGAATATTTAATTGGTCCTCGTAAGGTAATTCATAAAAATCAACAGATACTACTTCGCCACTTTCATCTTCGTAAGAGATAGCAGAAGGATCTTCAATACCTTTACTTCGTAAAAGGTCATTAATAAGTTGAGTTTCTTGGATTGGATCGATAACGGGATCGTCATCATCATCTTGATTGTCTTCGAACGGTAAACCGGTCGTTGGGTCTGTTGTGTGATTAGCAGTGAAGTCATCGTCCTCATCTTCGTCTTCTCCCATATCGTTGTTTAAGTTTCCACCTAAGTCGATATCGTCCGGTAAGTTGGTCGTTTTGTCTTCAGGGCCTTCTTGTACTATATCATCGTACAAAGAGTCTAAATCGTCTTGCATATTAGTTCATATTATATCTGGCAAATATACTGATACTTATTTGATATTTGCAAATAAAAAGTAATTTATTTTAATAATAATAAAGAGGCGATTAAACCTCTTTATTATTTTATAAAGATAAATAAAATAGTTAAATACCTTCTACGTTTTCTTCAGTAGTACCATCTACTTTTGTAAATTTAGCAAGTACGGCTATCGTACTACCTATTGTTACCATATATCCAGCAGCTTTATCAATTGAAGCTGGAAACATATCTTCTGGAGCAGCTTGTATAGAACCACCTAACGCGGCCATTATCGCACCAATCCATATTACTCTCTTCCAAAATAAAGGAGTTTCAGCTTTCCAACGTTTTATTAACATTAATATGTTTTTCATGCTTTTACTATTTCTAATGTGTGAGTTAATGTGCTTCCTAATATCTTAGTAAGATCTGCTTCCTTGCTACCAAAAATCCAATTCTTAATTGTTTTGTATACACTATGTGCTTTATTAACTGATCTAGAACTACCTACAAGAATACATCCGTGAGTGTTGTGATGAGTGTTACCACCATGAATTCTAATACCTTCCCACTTATCTCCTCCTTGATTCATTACAGATAAATCTGAATTAGTATTCCAAACTAATGGAACTAATCTTTTAAATCTAGCACTTTGAGTTACCTTAACTTTGTAACTACCGTATGGTATGCAAGTTGCACCGTATACTTTCTTATCTCTGTTTACGTCTTCACATGTGTATGAAAAGAACTTCTCGTCTACATATAAGGAACCCAGAATTTCTGTGGTTCCAAATATTTCTCTTACTACTTTTAACTTCATATTATTTTGCTACTTCTGCTATATAAGCACGTGTGTTTGCTGGTGTCTTAAGCCAGTCTGAATCATAAATTATTTTATCTCCTGATCTAGATGGTGAGCCTTTAACTTCACTACTATAAGAAAATGCAGTATTACCTCTACGTGTAGGAACCCAAAATTTCATTTCTGGAGGTCCCGTGTGAGCGCGGAATGAAAAGATACAACCAGGAGTTAAAATTCCACTTGTAGAAAGATAAACCCACTCTGGATTGTTATTAGCAGCCATTGAGCTGTGTCCACTAGTTGCGTTTTTTATCCAAAACTCTCTCCATTCAGAAATAGTATAAGGACAATATTCTTCTAATGTTTCAAGATTAGTGGCAGATGGTAATCCAGCTCTAGCGTAAATATCTTCACCATAAGCATTTAAACCTGCATCCCTGTGAGAACCTGTACCTATTTCTTTAAGTTTTTTAAAGTTAAGATCGTAAAGAATTTTTTGTTGTTCTGGATCTTCTGTTTTAACATTACCTATAATATACTTACCGCTTTTACTTACTGTAAAGTAATCTTGATCTGGAAATCCTAACTCTAAACAACTCTTGTTACTGATAATAATACCCTTAGTTAAATCAACTAAGATGTTTCTCATTATTTTATTCTTAACAATGTTAACTAATACATATTTATCATCTACACTAAGAGTACCTTCTGATTGTCCTAAATAAACTCTGTTTGTATCTGGCAGTAAATGTTTGAAATTAATAATTTCTGTTTTTACTTTAGTTTTAACATTATATTCAAAGATAGCAGAACTACCAAATGAAAATTGAATGTCTGGTCTTAAATTAGACCAACGAGAAGTTCCGCCTGCATTACTTAAATCTAAAGTTTTATAGCCTTTAACATTTTCAAGAATTTGTCTACTTGCTACTTTTATAAGTGTTTCATCTGCATTCCAAAATTGCTCTTTAGAATAATCATGGCCTAAGAACATGCCTGTTCTATAGTTTTTTGTTACAGTAGGATCACTAACTTTAGTAATCATCATATCTAATCCGAAAGTATTGTCTATAACACCTACGTTTACTGTTGGTTCCGCTATCACTTTGGGCGTGAATTTAGGCGGAGTTTTTACTGTTTTTGGAAATAAAATCATTGCTTGTTGTTTTTAAATACAACGTATACAATAAACTAATATTGCATACGTTATGAGTTTTTAAATCATTTCTAATCCTATTTGTTCTAATATATAAGCTGTTACTAAAACTCTATTTTCTGTGGCACTTGCATTGCGCCACTCTAAACCAATTGAAGGTGCAGACTTAATAGTAGTAGCTAATTTGTAATCAGCAACATCTAAATTAGTATCTAAATTGTAACCTTTATCTGATTGCGGTAATAAACTATTAAGAGTAGGTTTTAAACCATATATAGCAGGACGAGCAAATAACCCTTTACCTATTATTGTAGATAAATAAGGAGTAGTTGTTTTCCAACCTCGGTATTCTACTGCAACTGGACCAGCATCTCTATCTGCATAAAATCTAATATTAAATTCTTTGTCAGTAGGTAAGCCACTGAAACCAAGCATCTTCTTATTTAAATTATCCCAAGATAA
>Ga0326734_1000447_pt1 | contig 11453 bp, 12 predicted proteins | sample 15_GP2_1315_FD_207944 | JGI IMG/M metagenome (GOLD analysis project Ga0326734, IMG submission 207944) | Glacier ice microbial communities from Ngari, Tibet, China - 15_GP2_131.5 | ecosystem: Environmental > Aquatic > Freshwater > Ice > Glacier | place: China: Ngari, Tibet | collected 2018-07-18 | reverse complement strand
GCAATGGTATCTGCGATCCGTAATGTGGAACGTGCATTGGGAAGTGGAGAAAAAAAACCTTCTGAATCCGAATATAAAAATATTTCGATTGCGCGTAAAAGCATTCATCTTAAAAATGATTTGCCTCCGCAGCATACTATTGTTGCGGAAGATCTGGTTATGAAAAGACCTGGCGACGGTATCAGCCCAATGGAATTAGAAAAAATAATTGGCAAAAAAATAAAGATAGCCCTTTCTGCTGAAACCAAATTAACGTGGGAGCATATACAATGAAAGTAGCTGTCCTCACAAGTTCAAGAGCGGAGTATGGTATTTATTATCCATTACTTCAAAAACTGAAAGCAGATCCGTTTTTTGATTTAGAAATTATTGCCTTCGGAACACATCTTTCAACGGAGCATGGTTATACACTGGATCACATACTTGCTGATGGATTTGACGTTGGGCATAGAATTGAAACAGCTCCTAAAGGGGATTCTGCTTTAGATATCAGTTCTTCTATTGGTTCAACAATACAACAGTTTGCGGACTTCTGGTCCAGACATACGTTTGATATTGTTTTTGCGTTGGGGGATCGATATGAAATGTTTGCAGCAGTAAGCGCAGCTTTTCCTTTTAATATAAAGATTGCACATATTTCCGGAGGGGAAACAACGCTGGGTGCAATAGACAATGCATACAGGCACGCTATTTCACTTATGTCTGCGTATCATTTCGCTTCAACAGATGTTTACAAAAGCAGAATCTGTGAAATTATAGGTTCAGATAAAAACGTTTATAATGTAGGTGCGCTGAACATAGAAAATTTTATTACGCAGGAGTATCTAAGTGTTGAAGTATTTAAAGACCGTTTCAACATAGATCTGTCTATACCTTCTATTCTTATTACGTTTCATCCTGAAACTGTTGCGCTGGACAGGAATGTCGAGTATACAGAAGAATTAATTAAAGCGTTAGAGCAGTGTGATACCTATCAATTGATCATTACCATGCCTAATGCCGATACCATGGGTAATATAATACGCGGTAGATTGAATCAATTTATATATACACACGAAAATGCAATTGGAGTAGAATCTTTCGGTATGTTAGGCTATATCTCTTGTATGAAATATTGTGCGTTTATGTTAGGTAACACTTCAAGCGGATTTGTTGAAGCGGCTTATTTTCCTAAATATGTAATCAATATCGGTGATCGTCAAAAGGGACGTTTACTTACGCCGAATATTATAAATACGCCGGTTGATAGTGCAGTTATACTTGCAGCAGTAAAAAAAATAGAGGCTGCTCAAATTCCGAACAAAATTACTGTATACGGAGAAGGCAATACAGCACAATTGATTTGTGAGATTTTGAAAAAAATGCAACTGTAATAGTTTCAAAGTAAAAGATAGAAATAGAATGTATAAAATACTTATTGCAGGAGCAGGAAATATAGGTAGCAGGCATTTACAAGCATTTGCCCACACCAGTCTTTCTATGCAGTTATTTGTAGTTGATCCCAATAAAAGTTCTTTGGAAATCGCTGAAACACGTTGGAGCGAAGCAATCTCGGGTAAAGCAACTGCTGTTAACGTATCTTTTTTACAATCTGTTGAAGAGGTTCCTGATGCGATAGACGTGGCCATTATTGCAACAAATTCTGTAATTCGGAAACGAGTATTTGAACAGCTTATACACGAACGGAAAGTAACACATGTAGTGTTTGAAAAATTTTTATTTCAGACCATAGCAGAATATGAATCAGTTGATGTACTGCTAAAGTCAAATGGAATTAAGGGCTGGGTGAATTGTCCGCGCAGAATGTATGATATATATTCAACGCTAAAAAACTTACTGAACAATGAAACCAGTTTTGAATTTCAGGTGACAGGTTCTAACTGGGGCCTCGGCTGTAACAGCATTCATTATCTCGATTTATTTTCTTTTTTATCAGGCAAAACAGAATTCTTTGTCTCAGATGTTTTTGTTGATGATGCAGTTTTGACATCGAAAAGAGAAGGATATATAGAATTTACAGGTTCACTTTTTGGGCGGGATGCAGAAAATAACACCTTTGTTATAACGTCTTATCAGAAAGAAAATATTCCGATTTATATAAGCATCAATACGAATGGGTATTCTATTTTAATTCAAGAGAGTGGTGCTGCAAGCAAGGTGTCCGTTACATCTAAAAAAGATAATTTGAGTTCTGAAATCATTCCGTTTTCAATGCCATTTCAATCTCAATTAACACATTTGTTTATTGAACGTTTGGTTACAGAGGGAACGTGTTTATTAAGCACCTATGAAGATTCAAGAAATCTGCACGAGCCAATCTTATCAGCTTTCATACATTTCCTGCAAAAAAAATCTACAGAAATTATCGCAACATGTCCAATTACATAAATAAAATAGGATTAATAGGGTTGGGGCTAATGGCTCAGGATTATGCAAAAGTATTGCAGGAAATAAAGGCACCTGTTATTGCAATTGGAAGATCCGAAACAAAAGTTAAGGCATTTAAAGATGCAACAGGAATAGATGCAATAAGTGGCGGCATAGAAAAATATTTAGATAATAATTCTGTTTTAGAAACATGCATTGTAGCTGTGGATCTGCTGCAGCTAGCACCTGTTACAATCTATCTATTGAATAAAGGTGTTAAAAATATCTTACTTGAGAAACCAGGTGGGATGACTGTTTCTGAGATTGAAGCAATAAAGCAGTTGGCTCATTTGAAAAACGCACACGTATACATAGCTTATAACAGAAGATTTTTTGCTTCAGTTATAAAAGCAAAAAAATTAATAGAGAGTGACGGCGGTGTAAAATCAATGCATTTTGAATTTACGGAATGGAGTCATATTATTCGCAATCTGGATAAGCCGACTGAAGTGAAAGAAAACTGGATGCTGGCTAATTCATCTCATGTAATTGATATGGCTTTTTACCTTGCGGGAAGTCCTGAGCAAATGCAGACATTCCAATCCGGAACATTGGATTGGCATTCAAAAGCTGCGGTTTTTGGAGGTGCAGGGCTTACTAAAAATGGGGCACTGTTTACGTATCATGCCAACTGGGCGTCGGCAGGCAGATGGGGCCTTGAGATCATGACAAGCAAACGTAAATTGATTTTATGTCCATTGGAAAAACTTAAAGAAATGAAGGTGGGTGAAATAAAAATAACGGATGTGGAGTTGGACGATGCAGAAGATCTTCAATTTAAGCCGGGTCTTAAAAAACAGGTAGAAGCATTTCTTCGAGGCGATAAAAAAAATCTGATAGATATAGAAGAACAGTATCAAAATGTAATCAACACGTATAATAAGATATTAATCTGATATGAGTTATACGTTTAGTATTTGTATTCCAACATACAATTCAGGTGCATTGGTTGCTTATGCCATTGAATCGGCTCTTAAGCAGGACTTCACCGATTACGAAATACTCATCGTGGATGATAAGTCTACGGATTCTACTCTTGAAGAAATTAAAAAATATGCATCGTTCGAAAAGGTGCGGATTGTTGTAAATGAACAAAATCTTGGACTGACTGCAAACTGGAATAAATGTCTGCAGCTTGCACAGGGTAAATACATTGCCTTTCTACATCACGATGATGAGTTTGAAGCTACTTTATTGTCGGAAGTATTTGAAGTGATCAAGTCTGATCAGTCAATAGGCATTGTAGCTGTAGATAATCAAACCGGAAAAACAAATGAAATTAAAAAAGGTTTAATTTCAGCAAGTAATTATATCCATACATTGTTCTTATTTAAATATGCAACACCGCCATCGCAATGTGTATTTATTAAAATTAATGGATTAGAATACGACATGAATATGAAGTATTGTCCTGAAGTGGATCTTTATCTTCAGCTTTTAGAAAAAAAATACAATGCTTTTTATTTGCAAAAAAAACTTGTGAAGCGAAACGCACATAACTGGACAGGCAATGTAACTTCAGTTACTAATTTTACAACTGTCCCCTTTGAAGATAAGTTATATGTCATTCATAAATGGGCCTCAAAAGTAAACATTGCACCACGCATAATTAAAAACGGATTTACAAATCTTTCTATACAGGCATATAAAAAGTATATTAGAGGAGTCGTATTTAAAATTTCTGGAATAAAGGATTTCAAATTAAAATTTGATCGTAAAGTCGAAGAGTACAAATATTTTAATTTGAGTCAATTTGAAAGAACAGCCATTTCATGTGAAGCATATTTTTACATGACAGGCAAAATGGTGACATCAATAGCAAGTAAATTATATAAGAATGTTAAGAAAGTTAGCTGAATTACTGCAGAGAGCAATAATAGCAATGCATTTGCTAATTAAATTTAATAAGGAACCTTATGGTAAGGTTAGTACAATTTTTAAGTATGTTTTTTCAGGAAAGTATTATCCGGAAAAAAAATATGTGAGAGTAGATGATGAATTGTCGATTAGTAAAGTTGATAATGCTTCTATTTTGCATTTCAACGATATGAATATTTATTACGATAAGGATTGGTCTTCTGATAAGATTATACAAAATTTTAATGCTATTTATAACGAGCAAACAAGCGATTCACCACACAAATATTTATCGGGTGATGAAATTGGACAGGATTGGGTGATCTATGATTTTGGGCCGGCAGAAGGATATCAATCAAAATTGTGGATTAAAAGAGCAAAGCACATTTATTTATTTGAACCTGATGTAGATTTTTATCATTCTTTGTTACAAACATTTAAAATAGAAATAGAAAATAAAAAGGTGACTGTTTTTAATGTAGGAGTATCAAATGAAAATAAAGATTTTCAGGTTGGAAATAAAATATTTAAACTTTACACACTGGATTTCATTGTAAAGGAATTTAACCTTTTATTGCCGAATTATATTAAGGTAGATATTGAAGGAGAAGAAATGAAATTTTTATCTTCCTCAATAGGTGTTTTAAAAAGAGAAACGTTGAAAGTAATGCAAATTACAGTATACCATCGCCCGGAAGATTATATCGTTATTGAAACATTTCTAAAACCTTTTTTCAAACGATTCAAATATAATGATGGTGTTGTTTTTTTTAATCGAGATGGAATGGTGTCTGGGAGTTATAAAAAAGTATTTCATCCTGTTATTCGTAAAAGTCTTTTAACTTGTTCTAATATCTGATATGAGTACGATAGAAAAGTATACCATCAATCGCCATGAGAAAATCATTGAGGCTATTAAAAAAATTAATTCAGTTACGATACTTACATTATTTGTTATAGACGAAGAAGGTAAAATTGTAGGTACACTGACAGATGGGGATGTTAGACGTGGATTTATTAATGGATTAACGTTAGAAGATGAGACAGCGAAATTTATGCTGAAGTCTTTTAAATACTTAAAAACAAGTGAAAACGATACATTGCGACGTATTATTGAGGCTCGCAAGGCGAATGTTAAACTATTGCCCTTAATTGATGATAATAACAATATCTGTGATATTATTGATCTCACAAAGCAAAAAACAATACTGCCTGTAGATGCAGTACTTATGGCAGGTGGGCGAGGAGAACGTTTGAGGCCCTTAACCGACGAAACACCCAAACCGCTTTTGAAGTTAGGTGATAAGGCAATCATCGAATATAATATTTCTGCACTTAGTAAGTTTGGTATAAGCAATGTATTTATATCTGTAAAATATCTGGCCGATAAAATTATTAACTATTTGGGAAACGGAGAAAAGTACGGTCTTCACATTAGTTATTTAAAAGAATCACAACCATTGGGTACATTAGGTTCTGTATCCTTGGTTGAGCAATTTAAATCAGATATAGTATTGGTCATGAATTCAGATCTGTTTACGAATCTTGATCTGGAAGAATTTTATTTGCATTTCTTAGAATCCGGAGCGGACATGGCTGTTGCGTCTTTCCCTTATGTAGTAGCAGTTCCTTACGGAGTGCTGAATACGAAAGAATCAGTGGTACATTCATTTTCGGAAAAACCAACATATACGTATCATGCAAGTGCAGGTATGTATCTTATAAAAAGAAGTGCTATTGATCTTGTTCCGAAAGATTCATTTTATAATGCAACAGACTTAATGGATCTTTTAATTTCAAAAAATAAAAAGATTACATATTTCCCCATTGTTGGTTATTGGATTGATATAGGTAAGCCGGATGATTATAAGAAGGCTCAGGAATATGTAAAATATCTGAACGTGTAATAAATGGCTTCTCAACAAAACATACTCATTACAATCTGTGCCAGAGGTGGCTCAAAAGGAATCCCCGGTAAAAACATCAAACTACTTGGAGGGCGAACCTTAATTGATTATACTATTCAGACAGCAAAAAAATTTGCAGAAAAACACGCTGTCGTTATTACGCTTTCAACAGACTATGAAGACATTCTGCGCGCAGCTGAAACATCAGGATTAACAACAGATTACCGCAGGCCAGAATCCCTTGCAACAGACGAGGCAGGTAAGATCGACGTAATCAGAGATATTGTTTTATTTGAAGAAAAAAAGCTCGGGAAGAAATTTGATTATGTTTTGGATTTGGATGTAACATCTCCGCTTCGGACTTTAGAAGACCTGGAAAAGGCATTTTCTATGTTGCTTGAAAATCAAGAAGCGGAAACACTTTTTTCAGTGAATGCAGCAGCGCGTAATCCATATTTCAATATGGTAGAACAAAAGGAAAATGGATTTTATGGTTTGGTAAAAAAGCTGGAACATACCACGCTTACCCGTCAATCGGCTCCTAATGTTTACGACTTAAATGCTTCTTTTTACTGGTACAGACGTTTGTTCTTTGATTCAGAATTGAAAACGCCTATTACTTCAAAAACATTGATTTATCAAATGGATCATATCTGTTTTGATTTAGATCATATGATTGATTTCGATTTTTTAGATTTCCTCATTACGAATCGTAAACTGAATTTTGAGTTGTGAAGATTGTTATAATAGGATTGGGTTCGATTGCAAAAAAACACATTGCAGCTATTCGGGAGATAAAGCCGGACGTTGCAATTATAGCATTGCGTTCAACGGAAACTGCCGATGATATTTCTTCCATAGAGAATATTTATTCAATAGAAGAAATAAAGAATATTCATCCTGATTTTATTATTATTAGTAATCCTACCATATTGCATGCAACAACAATTGAGAAGCTTATAGAATTTAATATTCCGCTTTTTATTGAAAAACCTGTGTTGCATAATCTTCAGGTAGCAGAGCACATAACTGCATTGCTTGCTGCGAATAACATACGAACATACGTGGCTTGCAATCTTAGATTTTTAGATTGTTTGGTGTATATTAAAAAAAGCCTTACTGAAAAAAAATCAGATTTAAATGAAGTCAATATTTACGCTGGATCTTATTTGCCTGAATGGCGCCCAGGAAAAGATTACCGTAACGTATATAGCGCTAATAAAAATATGGGTGGCGGTGTACATTTAGATCTGATCCATGAACTGGATTATCTTTATTGGATGTTTGGTAGGCCTTTGCAGGTTACTAGTGTATTGAGAAATAATTCAACATTAAAAATTGATGCAATAGATTATGCAAATTACACATGCGTATACGAGCATTTTGTTGCAGGCATTGTTTTAAATTATTATCGGAAAGAATATAAAAGAACGTTGGAGCTAATATTCACGGATGCTACATGGTTAGTGGATCTAGCACAGAATAGTATAACATTAACAGACGGTACGGTTCTTTTTACAAGTAACCAAACAATAGCAAATACCTATCTGAATCAAATGGCTTATTTTATAGATTTTATAGCATCTGGGTATAAAAACTCTATGAATGATTTTACACAAGGAATTGAAGTACTTAAAATTTGCTTGAACAATGATATTAAAAGATAAAGTAATAATTGTTACAGGAGGAAGTGGTTTGCTTGGCAAAGCAATTCTGGAGGACCTTAAGACAAAGGGTGCTATAGCTGTTAATGTGGACATAAAAAACGATTCTTTATCTGATCATAATTTTATATACGGTGATACTACAGATGAAAAAAGTATTGCAGTTATTTTTCAGAATGTACACCAACAATTCGGACAGATCTATGGTTTGGTAAATTGTGCGTATCCTCGTACAGCCGATTGGGGGACACCTTTTGAAGAAGATACAGATCTGTCGTCGTGGCGAAAAAATGTAGATCTGCAGCTGAATAGTTATGCTGCATGCTGTCAGGAATATATTAAATATGCGAAGCCATATTTAAGCGGAAGTATAGTAAATATGGCGTCTATATATGGTGTTGTGGGTAATGATTTCGCAATATACAAAGGCACAGATATTAAACCCGTAGCAGCATATTCTGCTATTAAAGGCGGCTTAATTAATTTCTCAAGATATCTTGCATCTTTTTACGGAGAATTCGGTATCCGTGTAAATGTTGTTTCACCTGGAGGAATTTTTGACAATCACAATCCTATATTTGTTAAAAACTATGAAGATAAAGTTCCTCTCAAACGAATGGGAACTCCGTTGGATATAGCACCTGCTGTGAGCTTCTTATTGTCTGATGAAGCAAGATATATTACTGGCCATAATCTTCTGGTAGACGGCGGCTGGACTGCCGTATAAAAAAATATTAATAAATATTAATTACTATGAAGTTATTTATCAAGATCGCACTTATGATTCAGGCAATAATTTTATTGTCGATACAATCCGTTGTGTCTTGTATCAAAATTATTTTGTTATACAAAAGGTCTTCATCACTTCCGCCAAAACAAAAGTCGAGTTGTACAGTATTGGGTAATGGTCCATCGTTAAAAAAAACACTTGAAGAAAATTTTCATTTTCTTCTTTCAAGTGAATTATTCTGTGTGAATAGTTTTGTTGTTTCAGATTACTTTTTAAAACTTAAACCTCAGAACTATATATTATTTGATCCGGTTTTTTTCACTGAAGAAGGAATAAAAAGAGAGAATATTAAAACAGTTTATGAATCATTGATCGCACGTACGGACTGGACAATCTATTTATATGTGCCTATGCATGCAAAGAAGTTTACTTTTTTTCTGGACTTTATTAAACAGAATACCAATATCCGTGCAGTATATTTTAATTATATCGTATTAGAAGGTTTTACATGGTTTAAGAATTGGGCATTTAGAAATAATTTAGGAATGATGCAATCGCAGACAGTTATCGTGTCCGCATTATTCCTGACTGTAAATCGTGGTTTTGAAAAAATATTTCTTGTAGGGGCAGATACTTCTTGGCATGAAGAGTTGCGGATTAATAATGATAATTTATTATTATTAAAAGAAACCAATTTCTACAATACTGAGTCTCAATCTAAAAATGAAATAGCACTCATCGATCCTGCGAAGAAAAATAAAATTACTATGGCTGTGCAATTTATGAGTATGGCCAAAGTATTTAAAGGATATGAATATTTAAATGCATATGCTATAAAACAGCACATTAAAATATATAATGCAAGTGCAAAAAGTTATATAGATGCTTTTGAACGCGTGAAGCTTTAAGTTCAAGTTTTGAGTACATTGTAAAAATTAAAAATAAATTAATTTGAAAAATCTATTAAAAGTAATTTACAGAAATCTTATCTATATATTTTATGGAGACGGGTTGTCCTTTGTGACAAAACTCCAACTGAAAATTAAAAAACGATTTCAGCAATCATCCATTTCTTTTTTTGGAAAGGATTTTACTTATAGCGACTCTTCATCTTTTGTATCTACGTATGAAGAAATATTTATTAAAAAAATATACGATTTTCCTTCCGATATAGCATCACCATACATATTGGACTGCGGTGCAAATATTGGTTTGAGTACTATAGCATTTAAGAGACAACACCCTAAAGCACGAATCAAAGCATTTGAACCAGATTCTACCATTAGTGAAATTCTAAAAGATAATTTAGCCAAACAACAATATCAGGATGTAGAAGTTATTCCAAAGGCTTTATGGGTGTTTGACGGGGAAATTAAATTTCATGAACAAGGGGGATTGTCTGGGTCGATTGTGGATGGAAATACGAATGGATTACCAATTGTGAGTTTGCCATGTATTCGGTTAAAAGATCTTTTAACCGAAAAAATAGATTTCCTTAAAATAGATATTGAAGGAGCAGAATACGACGTGTTATGTGATTGTAAAGATCAGTTGATACACGTTCAACGAATGTTTGTAGAATATCATTCTGTTTTTTCGAAGAAGCAAACATTAAATGAAATCTTAAAAATTATTTCCGATGCCGGATTCCGTTACCATATACAAGAAGCGTATACATCTCCTCAACCCTTTATGCATGTAACAGGCATGCAGGATATGGATCTTCAATTAAATATTTTCTGTTATAGATAACCAAAACTTAAAATGGAAAGCGCAGCAATTGTTATACCAATCTATCGTTCTGAACTTGAATGGAACGAACGTATTTCACTGCAGCGTTGTGTAGATGTATTTACAGATAGAGATATTATTATAGTGCATCCGGAGGGCCTTGATGTGTCTGCTTATGTAGCTATAGCAAACAAAGCAATATATATATCTTTAAAACCTTCTTATTTTAAAAATATTGAAAGTTATAGCTTATTGCTTAATTCTTCATATTTCTATAAAAAATTTTTAAACTATACATACATTCTGATTCATCAATTAGATGTTTTTGTATTTGAGGATCAATTAGAATATTGGTGCAGCAAAGGGTACGATTATATTGGGGCCCCCTGGATTAACGCCACGTGGATAAAAATATTAAAAGATAAAATATCATGGATAGATAGATGTATTTATCCTGTTGGCAACGGTGGATTTTCTTTAAGAAAGGTGAGGACCTTTTACTACTCAAGTATTTTTTTATCCCCTGTTATTTTATTCCTCTGGAAAAAAAAGTGGAACGAAGACTTTTTTTGGTCATCTGTTGCACATCGCTTGATCCCGGGTTTCCGAATTCCACAGGTTGAAGAAGCGCGTTTGTTTGCTATTGAAGAATATCCATCAGCTGCATACAACAGCAATGGTAATAGGTTGCCATTTGGATGTCATGCATGGGAGAAATATGAACCTGAGTTTTGGCGTACCCATATAGAAGCTTGTGGATATAACTGGTAATTATTAATATCCAGCATAAAGAGGCACTAATTAGTGTAGCACTTCATTTGTATTACAGTTTTTAAGAGTGCATCACATATCTCAAATACGCTAAAAATCAAAAGGATAGGTTCATTTTAATAAGATCAGCTTCATTTAAATTATTTCATTTAGATCAATCTCTACCTATTAGGCTTACAAACAGCTTTTTTGTATCTTTACAACCCTTGTTTATATAAAGCAAAAGTATGTTTGATAATTTAAGTCAGAAGCTCGATAAAGCATTTAAAACCCTAAAAGGTCAGGGTAGAATCACAGAAATTAACGTTGCTACAACAGCTAAGGAAATTCGAAAAGCCCTAATTGATGCCGATGTTAACTATAAAG
>Ga0326734_1000446_pt1 | contig 11472 bp, 26 predicted proteins | sample 15_GP2_1315_FD_207944 | JGI IMG/M metagenome (GOLD analysis project Ga0326734, IMG submission 207944) | Glacier ice microbial communities from Ngari, Tibet, China - 15_GP2_131.5 | ecosystem: Environmental > Aquatic > Freshwater > Ice > Glacier | place: China: Ngari, Tibet | collected 2018-07-18 | reverse complement strand
CAGAAAGAGTCAGTTGTAAGTTCGTACTCGTCGTCGTTCAGCTTGACTATTAAAGCGTCTGTGTGTTTGCCGTAACCTACGTCATCGCAAAGATAGTACCCATCCTCAGAGGCTACGTATACAGTGTCATCCTGCTTAGCGTACTGGTCGTCGTGCAGCTTCACTATGTCGTTATCAAAGAGGTAACTCTCATCATACCCTTGACCGTCAACAGTGATTGCACGGTCTGTGTGTATGGTGTAAGTCTCTGCGTTGCGGCCCAGCACACTCTCGTAGCGGTTCTCGTAGCAGTGCTGGCAAACCCTAGTGTCTTCCTGTCGCCCAACCGTCCACATATCATCTGAATCTTCTGTATCACCACAGGACTCACAGGTTTCACGGTCATCTTCTGCGTCTTCGTAACCTCCCGCTGTAGACTCAGCTACGTGCTCGCCGCTGTTATCTCTAACCCAGCAGTTATGCTGCTTAGTCAGCCGGTGAGCGGTAGGTGTAGCCGTCTGTGAGCCGGGATCGAGGTAGGGCAGAATGTACAGGCAGTCGCTTGATTTGCCGTGATAAGGGATCAGCGCAAGCCTTAGGCCTTCGGGCCACTCACGCCTTTTGGAGAAGCCCTTGTCGTTAAGGTAGGCTTCCAGCTGCTGATCTGTAACGGAGCAGCTCTCTTCGGGAGCCTTGGTATAGCTGCGCACATAAACCTTGGTATCGTCAAACGTGTTGACAAGGCAGCGTCCAACAATTTTGCCGCCCTTGATGCGAACATACATGCTCCAGCCGTGCGCCGGTGTATATACATCATACGGGTGCTCTTTTTGGTGATCCTCACCCTCTTCGCTGGCATACAGACCGTCATCATCTTCTTCCCATTGCATGCAGCTGTAAGGGCCTTTCTGAACCGCGTGGACCATCTCGTCGGTAGTCGTCAGGTGGTTGATTATGTCTGGCTCGTGGAGCGCAACAATGTCACGCAGAGCATGATCGCAAATAGCTTCTACAGGCCAGTGGCGGCGAATGTAGCGGCCCACCGTGGTGACGGTAGATAGGCCACGAGCTTTCTTTTCTGGGTTCTGCCAGTAAGCAAGTCGTCCGTCTGTGGACTTGCGGGGCTCCTCATCAATGAGGGCGCTGTAGCTGGCGGGACTGCTGAACTTGTTAAGCGTGTAGATCACAGCTTCGTGAGCAGTTTCAGGGTCCAAGTAGCGGTACTCGACTTTTGGCTGGTCGTTATCTTGAGTTGAGAGTGTCATTTTTAATCCTTTTAAAATGGTAAAATTACCGGGTCTTTAGCCTGATTTCGGCTACGATAATGTTATTGTAGCTTACTTTTACTCTCCTTCCTGTGTGGTTGGGGTCAGCGAGTGCGCAACCGGCTATAGCTCTAATGCTTATGCCTAAATGTGGTATAACTACTACGCCGTTTTCCATTACCAAAGGTGTTTTAGGAATTTTTAATGTTGTTGTCATAGTGGTATAAGAAGTTCGACACAAAGTATGCGGCTAGAGCCTGCGGCTTTGTCAGCAAGCTCTCTCGTATTGAATCCGTGCCCTGAAACTATCGCACGATGGCGATAGACATTGAAGTGCATGTACTGCGTTCCTGCACCCATGACCAGCTGGTCAAACGATAGGCCGTCACATGCATAGCCTGTGTCAGAGTACAGCCGCATTTTGCCTTTATCGTCCAGCATCACCAGACGTTCACGCTTAGTGGCGTCTGAACGGTAGGCGACAAATTTCATGGGCCTGCCGCTCACAGTCTGTACCGGAGACCCGGCTATCGCTTTCGGTAAGCTAAACATTGGGGATGCCGGTGTTGATGACCAGCGTGGCGCTTTGCACAGTCTCTCTGAAGCTGCTGGCCCAGATTTTCAGCAGTTCAGGAGACTTGGGTGCGTAACCAGCACCCATTATTAGAGCCTTGTCCATTAGGTTTTTCAAGTCCTTGCCAGAGATTGTGACTTTAGCGTCGTCAGCTAATTGGCCTGCGTCATAGAAATTCATGATTGATCCTCAAGTGGTTCGGTGCAGTCGATCAGGTAGTCCAGCAGAGCAAGTCTCTTGGGGTCGTCCCACAGTGCGTTCCTCGCGGAGGCCTGAGCATAAGCTTTGAAAGTCCCCTCTACAGGGAATATGTCACACAGCTTATCGGGCCAACTGTTGATGCCCGCCTTCAACAGCTCATAAGCTGGGAAGGAGCAGGCCAGCCTGATGTTCTCGCAGATTCCTGTGCTGGAGTGCTGAGGCCCAACCAACTTGATCTGTAGCAGTCGCATGTAAAGCTCTGCTCGGGTTGCTTCCCTCGTCTTGGCTAGAGCCTTTGCTTCTTGCTTTGTGAGGATCACTCTTTGCCCCAATCAGGAAACCCTTGCTTAGCCATCTCTACAGCCATCACAGCTTTGCAGGTGACTGTCTGATCGTGTGTGAGGTCCAAGGCCTTAAATGCCTGCACTACGGCGAACACTTTTGCAAAATCTTCTTTAACTTTTTCCAGTGCTCTGGCTTCGCCTGTCACAGCGAGCCTCCAGAAAATGTTGCCGATTTCACCCCATGTGGGTGTCATATCAATTGTTTCCATGTCGATTCCTTTTAAGTTACGGGTAAAACCCTAGATGCCCTAGCGAGTAAAGCATGAGGTGTCAACCTTAATCGTTTTTATTTATTATCAATACAGCACTCTCGAATCGTTCGCTAGGCGTCATAGCAAGCCATTCGATATGCTTAGTCTTCAGGGTTCGTGCCGCATCAAGTGTCGGCAAGATCTTGTTCAGACCTTGCAGCTTGACGCGGTAGCCTGTCTTGTGCCGGGTGATGCCTGCTTCCAGATCGTTCTCCAGCGGCTTTCCCGGCATAGGACGTAAGAGTGCGGCCTGCTGCTCCAGCAGCGCTGTCACGGCGACCCTAGCCCCCTCAGCGGCTGCTTTTGCCTCCAATGCAGTCGGCCAGCGGCCCAGCAGGATGCCGATACAGCTGGCCGGGTAAGACTTAAGCCTTGCCATTAGGTTGAACCTTAGTTGTCATACTTTACCTCCAATAAGGCCAAATCAGGACAGCAATTATAGTTACAATCAGAGCGCATGTAAAGCCTGAAGTGTCCTTGACAGCTCGCCAAAATCCCAACCTAAAAGTTAGCATGTGAGTGCTCACTGCGCTTACGACTATGAGAGTCGCAACCGTAATCTCAAACACGATTAAGACTCTGAAACTTGGCGTAGTACTTAGGCAGGACACTAGACAGCGCCTTATGCAGCCTATCGTTGAAGCTGCTGAACTCGTCGGCACTCTCGAAGCCTGTAGCTGTAGAGTCATGGCAGGTTTGCAGGTCGGCCAAGAGCAGCCCGACATCCCTATCAGAAATGTCGATCCCCGCATTGGTCATCGCTTGTGCAAACTGTTCGTTCTGCCTGATAAGGGAGGCGACTGTTCCAGAAAAAGTCTTATCAAACTCAGGCCTGTAATCCTCATCAGCGATAAGCACGCCTACAGCACAGCCCAGCGGTTTGCCTTCGCTATTGACGCTGCGGTAAAGGCAGTTGGGTCCTTGCTTAATCTTGCTATCTAGAGGCACGGAGGGCTGACCTTGAGCTAACAGCATGGAGGTGGACTTGTTGAAAATTTCTTGAAGTGTGAGCATAATCAATCCTTGAATGAGGGGCAGTTAGCGGTGTGCAGCGGCATACGAATCTTGAGTTCTTGCTTGAAAACGTCGGTAAAGCGGGACCCGTGGGTGCTGGCGTAATCATGACTGCGTTGAACGTCTGTCAAAACAGACACAACATCCCGATCTGTCACGTCAACTCCCGCATTCGACAAAGCAGAGGCAAACTCAGACTCGTGCATTAAAGTTAAGACTGAGGTACTTTCGGCTCTGTCGAACTCAGGCCTGTAATCCTCATCTGCTATCAGCACACCCACACCGCAAGCAAGTTTCTTGCCTTCGGAGTTTTCGGAGCGGTACTTGCAAATAGAGTCTGCCATCGAAGGCTCACCTTGAGCAATCACCCGAGAGACAGAGAGATTAAAGATTTCTTGTACAGTCAGCATGATTAAATCCTTTCAATAATGATTTCGTGAGGAGCTACATCAGGGTAGCGAATCCAAGCCAGAAGCCGCGCCTGCGAAGCCGTCGAAGCAAGTTGCAGGAACCTTGCGTTCGGTAGCGTCACCTTGAAAAGATCATCGAGACAGGGTCTCTCTACCGTCTGGCACAGGTCTTTCGCAGCCACGTAGCAGGCGTGGGCCTTTTCTATCGACTCCCAAGAGTGCCAGAACAAGCGCCTAGCGTCTGGAGCGTTGAGCCTGACGTGGGATACGCCATGCTCTCGCCAGTGGGTCAGGCGGTAGCCGTTCTCTTCATGCAGGTCGATGTAGCCGCAGCACAGGGCGTACAGTGTGCAGAGGCCGTCTGGAGTTTTAAATTTGTCCGTCATAAGGTTCCAACAGTTGATTCAGCCAGTCTATTCGCAGTTGCTTGCGGGCCTTTACAGAACTTAGAACTAGGTCTGGATTTCTTTCTTCAACGTACCTTGTGAGAAAGCAGTGACCTTCCAAAGCTATCCTGATAAACTTTTCGCACTCCGACCGCTCGGCTGGATTTTGCCAGAGAGTGCTTCGTATAGTATTGCATATCCACTCGCCATCTTCGATAAATGCGACTCGCAACTTGCGAAAGGCAGGCACGAGGTGGGCAGGTAGTTTCTGAGGGGGTAGGTGATTCATGGTAATTTCCTTTCAATACTCTTCGAGAAGCTTGCCCATATGGGCACGCCCTTCCTTGCTGAAAATCTCAGCAAGTTTGTAGTGGTTGTCCTTGCAAAGCTCGTAAGTCTTGTAGGCCTTCCGGCTGTCGGCGTTCAAGCTCAACTCATCGCACCAACCATCGAAAGATTGATCTGCTGCTTCCGAGTCCACCAGTAAGCTGTAAATGACGCCTGCAATTTCTGGCTGCACTGGCAGTACATACTCTTTTGTCCACTTCGCGGCGTCTATTGACCGAGGATTCAGCTGCACACTCTTCGGTGTAGCGTACTTGCTTTTACGGTGCCCCAGCCCGGTGTGATAGTCAAACATTATGGAGGTACTACCTTTCAGCAGTATTACGTTCCACTTGTCGCACTTCCAGTCATCTTTTATTATCTCACCCATGAGCAGCATACTGTAAGTCACGCCACAGGCTTCGAGGTAAGCCTTGATTTGTTCTTCCATTTTACTTGTCCTTTAAAAGTTGATTAAGCCAATCAATCCGAAGTTGCCTGCGCCCACTTGTAGCGAGCGGATCGCTCGATTTTACGCAGTCAGGCGCTTCGTACCCACAGAACTCAGTCAGACTTGCATGCTTTCCCAGAGCAAGTTCTATAAAAACTATAGCCCGCTCGTACTCGATTGGGCTTATCACCTGCTGAGCCTGAAGGTCTCTAGCCGTCATGCAGAGCCACAAGCTGTCTTCCACCCACAGGTAATGCTCCTGCATGGCGCGAAAGGCGTCTACAAGGTTGTCAGGCAGGGGTAGGGTAGGCAGGGTGTAAGTCATTGCTTGCACAAGTACAGCGCCTGCTCCTCAGTGAATCCGGCCTTCATGAGCGCGGTGAAGGTGCCGAAAGTTTCGATAGCCAGTACGCGCTTGCTTTCGCTCCAAAGAGGCCGCGTCTGCGCCTCGAACAGCATAGCAAGCATCGCAGCTTGTGCGGCGAGAGTCTTGTCGGGGTCTTGAGTGGTCATTTCAGTAACTCCAGTATGTAGTCGAGAACTTCTACCTCTGTGCCAAGTTTAGAGCCGGCGTAGCAGCGCATAGCTGCTATCAGTGGCGTAGACCCAAAGTAGAAAGCATTTGGGTTGTTTAACGATGCACGGCAGGCGTGCTCTATTGTAGGCACCACGACAGGCTGCATCAGCTGCAACCCGTTAAACATCATCTTGTCAATGATGGGTCCACCCTGTGCCCAAATACGTGAGGGCGACCATCGTTCGTACTTGTAGCTCTGATACGAAGTTTCACGCTGGAGCGGATGGCCGATCTGGTCTTCACGGCGGGTAACAGTTATCTTGCCGTCTTCGGGCTCTTGGCACATTGCCACAAGGAAGTCAAGCACATTACCTTTAGCTTGGGCTACTAAGACTTTCATGTCGGGTTCTCCAGTGTTTCTACCTTAGTTCGGACTATCACGCGACCTTCTCCGTAGGCATCGAGCAGAGCAACGGCCAAACTTACATTGTTGTCTGTGTAACTGATGTCAGCCTCCATATGTACAGGTCGAGTAGGTCCAAACTCTCTGCGGGCCTTATGTTCCGGCAAGGTTTTGTCGCTGTTGCGCAGCTCGTACAACCTTTCGCTGTCAGCGTACAGCACCCGGCCTTCGGCAGTCGGTGCCCACACTGCGTGTGTCTTGTGGTTCTCAGTGCCGTGGCGCTCAAAGTAGCACCGAGCCACGAAACGCCACTGAGCTGCCGCAGAATACCTGCCGAAAAGCCAATTCAGGATCGACTTGTCGGCGTCTTTGGCGTGTAGCCTAATTTCGTCACGGACGTTCATGCAGATTCCTTCGGTATAAATCTAAGTTGCTGGTCCTCACGCTGAAATAAGCGTACTTGACGCTCGGCGTCTTCTAGTGTGGGCACCTCTGCCCAATGCCTCCAATCTTCCCAATCTGTGCGGCTAGAAAAGTGACAGCCGTTGTAGCATCTGCGTTGTGGGTCAGTGTTGACGATACGCCCACTGCGAATTTGTACTATGAAGGTCATTTTAGCTCCTTTGCGTGAATAACCTCTTTCACACTCAGCACGTCTTGCTGATAATCTTCTGGCGCTCCGTCTTCCAGTACGCCTGCAATTTCGTAGCACTCTTCTACGGCCCGGTCCTCATCCTCCGCTTCGACGGTGTACGTTTTTGTCACTACCATCCGTACAGTTACTTCAAATGTTTTCACAGCAGTTCCTCCGGTATATCAACTTCGTCACCCAGCTTACTAGCTACATAGCAGCGCATAGCTGCGCTGAGTGGATCGTCACTCACTTGATAGCATTCTTGGGTCGATGCGGGGCGCTTGTATGACTCCCAAAAACCGTGCACGGTCTTGCTAACAGTAATGCCCTCCTGCTCGATGATCGGCCCACCGTGTGCCCAATCAGTAGATGGGCGGTCGTCACCGATGCAGGTCAGGCAGGACCAGCTGTGGCCGTTAAAGCCGCGCCACAGGCCTGCTTTGCATATCTCCTGCTGAGCCCACTCACCTTCAGGCAACCCCTTTTGATAGGTATGGCCGAGGGCAATCATGACCATACGGTCAAGCGTGCGGCCTGTCAATTCTGCTGTTTTGACTTTCATATTGCCTCTTCCGGTATGTCAATTTCGTCGCCAAACTTCAGCGCTACGAGGCAGCGCAAGCCCGCAACTAATTCACTGCGGTCACATTGCATACATTTTCGATCATCGTCGCCCTCGCCGTACCCATCAGTCCAGTACGCAATCCAGAGGCCTGAGTGTTCAATGGTCCGACTGATTCGGGCTTCAGTCAGTAGCGGCCCGCCTTGGGCTGCGCTTGTCGAGGGCTCCCACCAGTCAGTTTCTGCATAGAAAGGTGACTTATCGCAGTCAAATACAGCTTTCTTTGCTGCTGCCGTGTAGAAGGGGCAGGCGCTGAACGAGCCATCTTTATAGTCAACAAGTGTTCCGGGAAGTTTGAACACCCCTCTGCCTATCACTGCGATGTTCTTCTGCCCTAGCGCTTGCGCCACAGCCCAATCAAGTGTCGAGCCTGTGAGCTTGCTGGTCTTGACTTTCACGATGTTTCAACCTTGGGTGTGTAGTGCAGCTCTTGACTCTCAGCGATTCTCCGCATTCCGTCCTCCCACTTCTGTATGTCCCACCTCGTCCCAGCCTTGCTGTTCAGCAAGTTGTCGTGAGCACTCTGCAACTGAGCTACCAAACCCAGATGCTTGTCCACGCCGCCAGCTTCCAGCGCCGTAAGCAGCAGCTCCGTGGCTTGGTCTTTAGGCTCACCATAGGACAGGTAAGCCACACCGCTACCTTCCATTTTTGGATCGTAGGCTGAGTCCGGAAACAAGCAGCCTGCGGCACAGGACAAGCCTTCCGGGGTGCGGTATGCGCAGATCGTTCCTTCATTGCTGGGGTCTGCCACAGTAGCTGCCACACCCTGCTTACGTAGGTGAGTCAGCACTTGATCGAAAATTTCTTGAGCAGTTTTGGGGGTCATGATGTTTCCTTGTCAGTTTGTGGAGCTTACGTATCTGCTCTACCGGCAAACTCAGCGATACGCTCAGACACTTCCCTTGGAGTAGGTTGAACAAAGTAATGCTCGTGGCTGAACAAGTACTGAGCAGCTTCATAGCTGATGTCGAAGAAAGCTTCTACGGCATTCCAGCCGGAAGCGTATATGGTTGTCAGCACCGGGTATTTGTTGCTGTGGGAGAGCGCAAGGCCTTCCGCTTTAAATTCCGGCATAGCGCAGGCGTGTCCTACAGCACAGGCTGCTGTGCCGCAAGTCCAGTTATGCATCTTCAGCTTCTCAGGCGGTACAGTCAACAAGTGTTGGGCAAGTTTTGTGAGGCGTTCTTTGTTCATGATGTTTCTTTCGCGGGTTAGATGGTGCCACCGTCTGTATTCACGGCACTGCCGTTAATAACGTAAGCCCTGATGCGATCAGATACGTAGGTCGGGCTCGGATCACCTACGTAACTTATGAAGTCGAATAGGTAGTAGGCAGCGCGGCGATTTAGGCTGAAAAATTTAACCACAGCGTTCCAGCCTGTTAGTGTCTCGTGAAAGGTGAGTTTCAGTGCTGGGTAGTTGCAGACACTGTCTGTGTGGAGGCTAAAACCTTCCGCCTTGAATTCTGGCAGGGTGCATGCATGTCCAACAGCGCATGCAGCTGTACCGCAGGTCCAGCTGTGCATGTCAAGGTTTTCGGGAGGCAGTGTCTGCAAGTAGTCGGCGAGTATTATCAGGCGTTCTTTGTTCATGTCAATCTCCAAGTGATTCGTAATGCTCAATCAAATGATCGAGCCAAGCGTGTCGTGTCGCTTGCACACGTTTGTGGTCGTTTGTGCCATATGGTAGGAATCCTCTATAGTAAAGCCAGCCTTCCAGCGTGCCGTAACCGTCCAGCAGGTTGTTGATGATTCCCTCGACTTGCCACGGATTGTCCAGAGCGCAGCTAGCGGCATGGCAAATGTATGCCTTCCGGTTTTTCGGGCGGCTCCCTGTACCGTCCCAGACTTTAGCCTTCGTGAGACGAAACGCTTGGCTTGTTTTCATGGTCAATCCTTAAATTGAATTTCAGCGAGGTCGGCAAAGCCCAGATAAACTGCCGTCTTTTTCTCGCTCGGATAGAAGGCCTCATCATGCTTCACTTTACTGCGAAACGCTTGCAGTGTGCCAAAGAAGCACCCACTGCGCACATAGATTCCGTCCTCGAAGTCAAAGAAGTAGGTCTTGCGGTTGACTGTCCCAGCCCGGTCTATGGCGAGGTAGGGATTGGACGTGCGGGCCTTGTGACCCTCGAAAGAGCAGTCATTCTTAAAGTATGCGGTAGGCCCGAACGTGCAGTACCTTCCGAAGACGCTTCTCGACCTGAAGTTGCTATCTAAACCGAAGTCGCATCCGTTACCGAAAATGCACTCTATTCCGAATTCTGCGTGACTACCGAAAGAGCAGGTACTTTCAAACACACAGGCTTTACCGAAGTCGCAGTTAGAGCCGAACATACAGCTGCTACTGAATAAGCAGCCTTTTTCAAACCGGCAGTTATGGCCGAAGTATGTGGTAGCCCCGAATGAGCAACCTTCTCCGAATGTGTTGGTAGACTCAAAGGTTGAGTGTCTACCAAACAGGCTTCCCCCTGCGAAGCTGTTAAGGCGTCCGAAGTTTCTAATCCTCCTGTAATCTCCACTCGGGCAGTGCCTTGTCTCAAAGACTACAGGGAAGGCGTCAAAATCTGCTTGTGTAAAAATTTCCATGATCTTCCTTTTAAAGTACACCAATTGGTGCGGGGTTTACAGTAACAGAATACATACAGGACTGTTTAGCTTAGAGCTAAGCAGTCGAGGCTGAACTCGCAGCGGTTTTGGGCCTTGATCGTAGTCGGTCGCATGGTCCCATCTAAGGGTATGCCGTCGGTTCCTAGTCAAGGACCCGCACCTCACACAGAGGTACTGGTCAAATCTCCGGCACTATGCATCCGAGTGCGTCCGGGGTTAAGGTTGGTGCAGTTAGCGCATTGGCGATTCTCCTGTTTGTAGCCCGGCGGATTTAACTTTTGCCGGTGAAAAGTAAGTATTGACTATCACAAATGTTTTATGAGTTGTGTAAATTACGGCATTGGTGATTCTCCTGTTTAGTTGTTAACGATGGAAAACAAAGGTCAAACAATCGCAAGCAAGTGTCCCGGCATCGTTGCTGGTCCGAAACTCTGGCTCGCCGGAAACACCTACGCAGTAACCGGGGCCTTCGCGTGCCAGCCAAGCATCCATTTCAGCCTCGTCCTCGTCTTCCATGCCAGACGTGTCATCGTTAACGAGGGCACAGGCCCAGTGGGAGGGCAGGGTGTAGGTGTTAGTTATCATCGCTTTTCCTTTACTATGCGAATTGCAGCCCGCCTGTTAGTAGCAAGCTTCGTCTTTTGTGATTGTCTGAATTCTCGCCAAGTAGTCTGGCTGGGATCGTAACCAGTCAGCGGCACGACTTCCCACACGCCTCGCCTTATGTGCAGGGCAATCGCTTTGTCTGTCCTGTAGGCGAGAGTCATGGCTTTTCCAGCCGTTGAATTTCGTGCTGCACTTGGCTGACCTTGTTAGACAGCTCACCCTTCAAGTCCCACGCGTCTCGCAGGTCCCCAAGAGTAGAGCTTTTGCAGGCCTTCACAGCGTCGTCGTACCGAGCTTGCAACTTAGCAAGCTTTCGCTTTAGTCCTTCCAGCTTACTCGCCTTAGCGTCCTCATAGCACCAAACAGCTATGGCGCACAGCAGCAGGACTGCGCTGACGATCAACAAGCCACTTCCTAGAGTTTGCATGTTCATAAAAAATCTCCTTGAGTTAACGGCGAATTGTCTCTATCTCAGTCGCTGTGATGCACTGAAACGAGGCCTTGCTTTCTTCGCTCAGGCTGGCCCACAGCGCGGCTCTGGCGTCCACCTCGTTAGAGGCCACGAAACGCAGCTCCGTACTGTGATTGTGAAACTTCACACTATAGGTGTAGCGTTTGCGGCTGTTATTCGACGCTACAGGCTCTGGCTGCACAGGCTCTGACGTAGGCTCTGACGTAGGCTCTGAGGTAGGCAGGCTTTCTGCTTCGATCATGGCGTCGGCATAAGCCCAGCGCATCTGAGCAAGCCTCGGCATTCTGTCTGCTGCTGCGTCGTCTCCAGCCCTGTAGGCGTCGCCAAGGTTGATCGGGGCATGCGCTGCGAAGTAATCGCGCCGGGAAGGGCTGTAGGCAGGCTCTGGGGCCGGCTTGTCCCAGAGC
>Ga0326734_1000445_pt1 | contig 11472 bp, 6 predicted proteins | sample 15_GP2_1315_FD_207944 | JGI IMG/M metagenome (GOLD analysis project Ga0326734, IMG submission 207944) | Glacier ice microbial communities from Ngari, Tibet, China - 15_GP2_131.5 | ecosystem: Environmental > Aquatic > Freshwater > Ice > Glacier | place: China: Ngari, Tibet | collected 2018-07-18 | reverse complement strand
ACAACTTCTAATTAAAATTTTTTTTGGTCCGATTTTGAAATTCAAAAAACGTTTTTTTTTGAAAAAAAGGCGCCCTCGATCCCAAAAACGGCAAAAAACGGCAAAAAACTCCTCCTGAAAGTGTTATAATAGAAGATTTTACTAATAGATTTGTTAGTAAAATTATAAATCACTCTTAGATTTTAAATAATAATTTTAAACTTTTTATTATCGTAAATCCAAAATTCAAATTTATAACCAGCTTTTCTTACAGCCAATGCTTTATTAATATTTTTAATTAAATCGTTTTTATATGTCCATGTACTTTTAACTTCAATTATAAGATTTTCAGATTTAATATAAATATCAGGATAATAGTAATGTTGTTTATTATATAGTTTGTATTTTATATGAGGAACATATTTTCTATCATTTTCTATATTTTCTTCATTATATAATGTTAATAATTCATCTAAAGCTATATTTTCATATCCTTGATAACTTACGCTTTTACCTGATGGAAATATAAATTTTTTAGTGGTTTTATTAACTTTACAACTTTTTTCTATAGTTTTATTAATTGAATGTTTTAATTTATTAAAATCAATACTTTTTTTAATATCTGGATTAATTGTTATATAAATATCAAATGAATTATCTGTTATAGTAAAATCTGCTAACTGTTTAAATATATCAATTTCTTCTTTATATGTTTCTATTTCTTGTTTATATTTATTTATTAAATTATTTATTAAATTATTAATTTTTATTTTATCATTAATTAGTTTTGATTTACATCTATTTTTATTAATATGTCTTTCTAAATTAAATTTTTGACTAAATATTTTATTACAAAAATGACATGTAACAATTTTAGATTCTATATGAGTATCCATATAAAATATATTATACTATTAAAATTCAATTATTATTATTTTTTTTGTCGTTTAAATACGTAACCCAATTAAAGATTTAAATTATTAAACATCTTATCAATATCATCAATGTTTTCTTCATTGGCATTTTTATTTTTAGGAGAACTGTTGTTTGAAGAAACATCTGTCATGTCAGTATCACGTTCAGTTAAATCAATATTTGCAAGTAAATCTGAAATATCGGATATATCTTCACTAAAATTTGTAATGTATTTAGCAGCTATTGTTTTAATATCGTCAAAACTCATTTTAATTTTATAAACTTTGTCTTGTTCATCTAATGTATTGTTTTCAATTATTTTTTCAATAAATGTATTAGAGTATTCTTTTATTGTATCTTTATTACTTAATTTTTCATAAAAAGATTTTTCTAAATATTTATTTAAATTTTTACCTTGAATTTCTAATATATAATCGTTTTCAGTATCATAGTCATTTTCTTTTAACATTTTTTTAAGGTTATCTTGTTTATTAATTTCTTTAATTCTTAATTTTTTTATACTATTTATTTCTATTTCATCATCATCATGTTCATGTCTATTTCTTTTTAATAATCTATGAGAATATATATTAGAACTATACTTTTTAACATATTCTATTAAATTTTTAAAACGTTGTTTATCTTTTGAATTTTTATGAAATCTAGAATGTAAATCTTTATTAATTTTATCATAAATTTTATGTAAATCATTAATTAGATAACCAGGTGATGCTACTGGAATAAAGCCATCTGCAATTATATCTGGAAGTGTGTTGTTGTTATGTTCTAAAACTACATCTAATAATGAGAATTCTTCATTAACAATGATACTATTATTATTTATATTTATTTTTAATCTATATCTGTAATCTATAGATAACAATGTAAAATTTTCACTTTCAATATATCTTAATCTAAATTGACCACCGGGATAATTAGGTATAAAATCTATGTTAATATAATCATTAATTTTATAATTTTGTACTTTATTAATAGGTTTATTCGAATATAAAATATAAATTAATGTAGACATATTTTTAATAACTGTTTTCAATATACTATTGTAATCATCTTTGTTAGTATACAATAATTTTAAATCTATATCATTTGTCTGTGTAATAATTTCTGGTATATATCTTCTATAAGCATCACCACCTGTAACAAACAATTTGTAAGGTGAATTAAGTTGGTAATATGATAAATCATTATTTGTATTTAAAATAAAAGTATTGATATACATTCTAAAATTTTCAGTTAAATACGAACTATAATCATCAATTACATGTTTATCAGATAAAAATACAAAATTTTTAGTTAAAATGACTCTCATAAGATTAAAATTAGTTCTATCACGAAACATGTATGAATATATTTGAATAATTTTGTAATACATACCAATTTTATTAAAATTAGGGTCAGTCTCAATTAATTTATTCAATAGATTTTTTCTATAAGTATCAACATCAAAATCTTTATCTCTACGTCTAGAAATAATTAATTCAGAGAATAAATATAAACCTTTTAAATTTAAATAATTTAAAGTATTATTTGGGTTATTATCAACTATATTATCTCGAACGTAATGTAATATATTAGGATTTTTAATCAATAGTAATTCAAAATAAATTATTACCTTTTCATTGAATTTACCACCAGATATTTCTAAATGCATAGCTTTACAAGGCGCAAACACACAACCTTCTTCAGAATAATAATCATTTAGTAGACATTTTATATTACCTTTATTTTTACCAGATTTTAGAAATAAATTATCATTTTCATCAACTTTTTGATAATTACGTATATATGTTACTTCTATATTTTCTTCTTGACAAATAGTTATAATATCATCAAAAACTTTACACATTTTATTAATTATAGTATTTACCGTATTTGGCTTATTTGTTATACAAAAAACATCATAATTACCTGGTATAATAGAGGTTTTTTCTAAATTACTTAAATTAATTTTGTCTTTAACAGAAGCGTAATTATTATTTATTAAATTATCCCATGATCTAGAACCACCGATTAGATAAATAGCATTATTAGTGTCTTTTAAATTGTCAACTAATACTCTATTAATTTTTTCGTTAAAATGTTTATTAAAGAAATTAGAAAAGTCAATCCTTTTATTTATAGGTTCTTTAAAAATAAAATCTTCACTGGCATCTAATAATTTAGGATAATCTGTATTTAATAAAGATTGTTTTAAGTTTTCTGTTTCCATTAATATATAAACCTTAGAAAAAAAGATTTTTAATAAACTTTTTAGAAAAAAAGATTTTAAAAAAAAGTTACCAAAAAACAATATAAGTAATAGGTGGTGTAACCCTTTTAGAATTCAAGAAATAGTTTAGAATACTTATCATTACCTTGTCTGTACTTACTTCCATAATAATGTGAAGAAATAGTGTTACCATAACGGTCTAGTTTTGGTTTTAATCCGCATTGAGGTAATGTATTTGTAAACTGTTTCATTTTTAATTGTTGTTTTGTATAAACATTATTATATTCTACATTTTTAAAAGAATTTTTGTCTTTATTTGTTAACCAATAACATCTTAATTTATTTATTGAAAGCGATTTATTAAAAGCGTATTCCATATTTTTATGTTGATTTGTAAGATCTTTATTAAAATGATTCCATATTTGTAAAAATTCTAAAACAATTGGTGTATAAGCAAAATAATAAATAGAATCATTTGCAGTTTTAAGAATACGTGGGTCGTAACATTTATCAGAACTAGTATTCATATTTATAGTTATTAGATCCATGTTTTTTACAGTAAAAATTTTTGGAAATTTAAAATCAAGATTGGTATCTAAATATAATATATTTCTTTTATACTTTTTAAGTGTTCTTGAAAACACTAAACATTTAGGCGGGCTTGAATACTGTGAAGAATTATAAATAATATAATCTAAATTATATTTGTTACAATTTTCTTTGAATTTTTTGACGATTTTGGGTTCGGTATTATTATCTACTATTGTAACAACAAGGGGCGTAGAGGTTTTTGATGAATTCTCAAAATTTTTCTTGGCATGTAATTTTTGTATAGAACTTGTTATTAATTCAGGTAATGATTTATTAACAAACATACCATAAGAAGCTCTTTCTTTGAAATCAATCAAAAACTGTTTAATTTGTTTACCTTTTAGACCATAATCTATATAATTTATAAATTGAATGTTATCATTGTTATTAAAACAACGTAATTTTTGACCTTGCTGACGGTAAAAATTCTTGGGCCAAATGTTTCCAGAAATTCTTTTTTTACGAATGTCTTCTAATTCATATGTCTCAAGATCTTTATGAGCAATAACTATATCTTTTTTAGAATAAATATTATCACTAAATTCTTCTTTATCAGATGCTATATGAGTATAGCCTTTACCTGGGGTATAAACGTGATTTTGGTACATGTACATATAGTTATATGGTAAAAATACAGTTCTAGTATAAAGACCAAAGAAATGTCTCGTGAATATACCAGAAAATGTTTTATCTTCAGCTAAATTGGGATGTTTTAATATATAATTATTTAGAATTGTAAGAGTTGTTTTCGCATTGTGTGTGTTAGCAAAGCCTAGAACACCTCCTGGTAATTCTAATTGATATGGATTTGCACAATTATTTTTAAAATACCAATTTATAAAAAAACAATCAGCATCAACATCAAAAATATGTGGATATGCTTGTAATGAAAAATCTGTATCTATATTTATAACTTTTAAATTTGGGAATTCATTTAAAGTATTTAGTATAAACTGACTTTTAAGAGATAACGCTTCAATATACATTTTTTTCTGTTCAAATATAGGATAATAAACAAAATAATAATTAGTTTTATATTTACGACACCCATTTATAAGACGATCTACTTGTTGTTGATAAGTTAATTTATAAATAGAATTTTCGTTTACTCTATTAGCTCCCCAGAAGAAAGCACTCAAAATAAATGTACTTTTTTCATTAAGAATTTCAGAGTAAACTTTTTTATTTGCATCATTTAATAAATTAATTCTATCAATGATATCTTGACTACGTTCCATATTACTTTTACTAAATAAATAATTTTTATTTAATAAGTCAATTAAATTGAATACCATAAACTTTGAGAACTGACAAATAAAAATCTAATAGCTGTTGTACTTGATAAACTTGTTGTAAGTAAAATGGCATTACCTAAAGTAACATTAGTTATATTTTGGTTAGTTGTAATAAATAATAGTTTCCCGTCAATAATGTTTGTAACTGGTAAATTAATTGTCAAATTGGTTAACCCAGAACCAAGTGTTAATACAACACCTGATACATTTGAACTAACAGTAACTGTAGAATTTTCAACTGGAGTAATTGATTGATAACCAACACAAAGTCCTCCTGCTAATATAGTCTTATTAACTGTTAACCCACCTGATAAAACCACAGATCCCGAACTTAAATTTGTTGCATCTGTAGTTGAGTAAAAGTTACTTGTACCACTATTAAATTGAGCATAAGGAGTTGGGGTGACATTTGTTGAGCTAGGTATATTAGATAATGTTAAAGGAGAATTAACAGTTGTATACATATTTATACCGGAGTTTATACTTCCATTTACAAATGTTAATTTATTGCTAGTATTTTCTACGTAAACTCCAGAATAAGCATTATTATCAGAACGTTCAAACGCAATTTGATAATTAAGATTACCACCAGTTGTATTTGTAACGTATCCTAATGCTAAACTCGAATTATAATTAATAGATTGATTTGCCCCAAGGGTTACATTACTTTGAATATATAAATTAGTTGCTTTATTTGTGGTAATTGGGTTAGAAGCGATTAAAGTAGAAGCAGCAATATAATTAGCAAAAAATGTAGTAGCAGATCCACCTGAAGCTGTAGCATTATTAGTATAAAAACTTGGAAGTACATTTAAAAATGAACCAGATGAAGCAAGAACATTACCGGCATAAGTAGAACCAAGTAAAATATTTTTATTAAAAGTAGCATTACCTGAAATAATTAAATTAGATATACTTGAATTTGTAATGCTGCTATTTACAACTATATTATTTGCTATACTACTATTAACAATAAAACTATTTCCAACACTCATAGTATTTATTCTAGCAGAACCAGAACTTATATTTGTATTAAGTAAGTTTGTATTTGTTTGGTTAGTTGAAACTAATTGTAAACTTTGTGTTAATCCGCTAACCAAAAGCGTACCAGTACTGGTATTTTGCGATAAGACTGTACTTAAAATAGAAACGTTATTAACATTTAAAGAATTTGTAGTAAAATTTGTAACTTGTGAGTTATTACCATTAATATTTTGTGAACTGTAAAGATTACTTGCTGAAATGTTATTACCAAAGATATTCCCATTTGAATTATTAATATTTCCAGAAACATTCAAGGTACCAATAGAACTAACTACATTAACATATTGATTAGAAAATAATGTCCCAGTAGAAACCGAATTGCTATTTACAGTACTAAATATACCAAAAGAAGTACAATTTAAATTATTTACAGTTACACCTACAAAATTATTAAAAGTAGAAGTAAGAAAATTATTTACAAAAATATTTGAAGCAGTTGCTGTACTAAGCGTCATATTAGCTAAATTACTAACACCTGAAACACGCATACTTCCTATACTAGCAAATGTAATAATTGTATTTGTTACAGTACTATTAACATTTGTAAAATTTGTATTAGCTATATTTGGAACTGTTACCGCTGAACTGAGGAACATTGAACTTCCTGAAAATGAAGTGCTATTAGTTGTACTGGTTACACTCAAGTTATTAGTAGTTATATTATTTGCTAAAATATTTGTTCTAGTATTATTTACAAAATTAGAATTAGTTCCAATTAAATTAGTTATATTACCAGTTGTAGAACTTACTACATTTATGTTAGCAGTACTATTACATTGAATTATCGGAGCTAGCAAACTTGAAATAGTAGCATTACTATTTATTAAATTAGGAGTATTTACAAAAGTTGTAGCGCGAAGAGTACCACCGGATATATTTGTCATAACTAAATTTGTTACACTTTGATTCGTAACATTAATTAAACCGGTACTTATACTCGTAACATTAACGATATTAAATACAGCTAAATTATTACTTACCAAGTTGTTTGTAGTAACATTTGTATTTAAAAGATTAACTACATTAGCAAAATTACCAACTATGTTACCAAGTGTAGAATTAGTTGCTAATATATTGCTTGTGCTTATTAAAGGTGAAACAATAGTACTAGAATTAAGTGTACTAGTAGTAATACTAGTAGAAATTATATTACTAGCATTAATAGTAGCAAGTGATATATTTCCATTAATTGTAAGCGAACCCACAGTAACACCTCCTTCAAAAAGTGCGTTGCCTAAAACATGAAGTTTTTTTTTAATAAAAGCACCACCACTAACAATTAAAGAACCGATTGTATCATTTAAATTTGTGACGTCGGTAGTGTCATTAATACAAATAGGAACACTTGTAATAAATGAAGTAGTATCAAAAGTTAATTCTTGTGCTGAATTTAAACTATTATTTCCTACATAAATCATACGATTATTCATAAAAGATGTTTGTCCGGTGCCACCATAAGGAATTTGTATAGCACTTGCTGTCCAAACACCTGTTTGTATTTGACCTAAACTATTTATCTGTGTTTGTGAACTTACAACATTTATATTATTATTAACTATAGATATACCTACACCCGCTGCTAGATTACTTCCTTGAATACTATTATCAACATAACGTTTATTAACTGCATCTGTTGGTACTAAAGGATCACCTACATCTATAATTCTTGATCCATTTAAAGATTGAAAATTTTGAAGAGACAGAGCACCAAATTCATAACTAATATTTTTAGATTGACTCATAGTTAATTATATTAAACAAATAAAATTAATAAAATGAATTTTATATAATATATTTAATAATGCTATCTAAATTGACATGCATTTGTGAAACAATATTTTAAAGAACAAAAGTGTGAACTGCTTGAAACTGAATATATTAATGCAAATACAAAAATGAAATATGTATGCGTATGTAAAAATGAATCATATATAAGATTTAGTAAATTTCAAAATGGACAAAGATGTATTAAATGTGGTAAAGAAAAATTAACATTAACATTTAATAATATTAATTTATACGATAATCACAAAGAATTATTTAAAACCCAAACCAGCTAGCAAAACGTTCTGGTACATTTTTCTTAACAATTTTTTTAAGTTCTAATTGTTCCATTTGTTTTCTTGATCGTTCATTTCGCCAGAAACGTTGAATTTTAATTGCCGCTTCGCTAAAATTTTCATTATTAATTAAATTACGATTTTTTCTTGGATAAAGATCTGTACTTCCAGTGTATTCACAATTTTTTTCTCCTGTAAATGACACAATTTGATCTTTAAAAAAACTGTCTTTCATTAAACTTTTAGAAAAAGTTTTATCAAAGTTTAAAAAAGTTACTAAAAATAATAAATTCAATTTACTTTAAAGTGTAAGAGTATTTTTAGCTATACTAGCCTATAGTTTGATATAGTTGAATATAGTTGATCAATTTGAATATAGTTGATCAATTTGAATATAAATAATTTGAATATAGTTGAAATAATTTGAATATAGTTGAAATAATTTGAATATAGTTGATCAATTTGAATATAGTTGATCTCATCATATGAAATAATTTGAATATAGTTGATCTCATCATATGAAATAATATGAATTTTTACACTTTAATTATAAAATTATTGAGTTTTAAGTTTTAAGCAAGTGTCATAATAGTCACTCTAAATGGTCTACTTGCTGTCGCCGGACCTCTATTAATAAATGTTACTGACGTAATATTGGCCTGTATATAATGATCAACATTCCAATTAAGATCAGTTTGACTATAATTAAATGGTACAAAATCTCCATTAGTATTTTGAGTGATACCTGTTACTGAAATTACATTTGCAGGAGAACATCCAGCAGGTAAAGATACACTTGTTATTGTACCTGTACTTGCAGGAAACGTTCCTGATACATAAAAAACTTTAAATGGACCATTTCCAAGTGTCATTGCCCCTGTAATTCTAACACTACCATTTACATCAAGTGTAAAAGTAGGTGTATTTGTATTAATACCTACATTTCCACCTGGACCTTGTAAACGTAGATTTTGCGGGGAACTTGTAGCATAATCAAAACTAAATAAATTACCAACTGTTCCATCATTATTTAATACAGTTCTTCTATTAGTATTAGTCGAACCAGCGATATATAATGTATGACCGAAGGTATCAGAACCAGTAAGAAGTAATGTTCCATTTGTACCAGTACCTGAACCAACAATTCTACTTGAACCAGCTACATCAAGTGTAAAAGTAGGACTAGTTGTATTAATACCTACATTACCACCATTTGGATTTAAAAGTAATGGATAATTTTGATTATATCCACTGAAGTTAGTACTTTGAATCCAGCTACCATTAACACTATTTACTCCAAAATCTATTACGGCATCATCAGCACCACGTGCTCGTAAAGCAATGGCATTACCAACTGTTCCTGTAGTAGCAGGAAATCCATTAACATTACTATTAAATACAGCTTTAGCAAAAAGTCCAATTGTATTAATAGTACCACCAGTACCAGTAAAAGTAGTTGGACCGGCATAAATAGTACCACTGACGTGTAATGGATAAACTGGATTTCCTTGATTTATACCAACATTTCCATTATTTTGCAGTTGTATAAAAGTACTACCTCCATAATATGACAATTGTACATTATTACTTGTATTGTTATTACCATTATAATTAAATAATAATTGAGCTGCATTACCATTTGAAAGAGACTGACCTAAATAAATTGTACTATTAGATCCGGATGGCATATTAGGAGTTAATGCTGCTAATACAGTTGGGTTTACGGTTCCTGTATTAATAAAAGTATGTGCTGGTGAATAAGCATTGGTATTTAGTCCAGTAGCACTTAAATTTCCAATAATACTAACATTACCACCACTTGTGAATAAACTACCAAGAGTATTACTATTAAATGTAGCTAACAATGAACTAGTAAATCTACCTGTTCCTGTTACATCTAAATTAAAAGCCGGACTAGTTGTATTTACACCAATATTCCCTGAAGTACTGAGAAATAAACATGATACATTAGTATTTAAAGCTGACAATCTTAAAGGACCCCCATCATTTCTAATAGTAGCTGTATTAATACCCCCATCAACGCTTCTAGTTGTACTATTTAAAAACATACTTAAATTATTTGCTGTATCATTATAAATTTGTATAATACCATATGCTGCGCTACCAGAATTACTATTACCTACATAAAATGAGTTAGGAGCGCCGTTAACATTACTTTGAGCTCTTAATCCACCAGCGATATCTAATGTATAAGCAGGTGCAGTTGTATTGATACCGACATTACCACTTGTAGTAAATATATTACCAAGAGTATTAGAATTACCAGTTGCTATAACATTACCAGTTGCTAATAAAGTACTACTAGATATATTTGTTGAAAGTATAGAAGTTGTAGTAATATTTGTAGTATTTAAATTAAGTATTGTACTAGTTGTACTGAATAAATTACCTGTACTTATAGCATTTACTAATAAATTACCTTGAGTAGTTAATGTCATAATAGTTGTATAAGTATTTGTGACAACTGAAGCATCTGTATTATTAGCAACTTGAAATAACATATTACTGATATTATTAATTGCTATACTAGGACCAAAACCTCCTTTTTTAACTAATGCTAATCTTCCATTTCCACTGGAATCTAAATTTATAGAACTATTATCATTTAATGACATATTACTTATTGTTATATTAGATGTATTTGTATTAATAGCATTAACTAGTGTACTTCTTAAACTACCAGTAGATGTATTTGTTGAAATTAAATTAGTCAATGTATTATTTGTTGAAAGTAAATTAACAGAATTTAAAGTACCTGTAGATGTATTTGTTGAAATTAAATTAGTCAATGTATTATTTATTGAAAGTAAATTAACAGAATTTAAAGTACCTGTAGATGTATTTGTTGAAATTAAATTAGTCAATGTATTATTTGTTGAAAGTAAATTAACAGAATTTAAAGTACCTGTAGATGTATTTGTTGAAATTAAATTAGTCAATGTATTATTTGTTGAAAGTAAATTAATAGAATTTAAAGTACCTGTAGATGTATTTGTTGAAATTAAATTAGTCAATGTATTATTTGTTGAAAGTAAATTAACTACATTTAAAGAAGATATACTAGAATTTGTACTAGTTAAATTGGAGAATCTACCAGTACCAATTACATCTAACGTAAATTGTGGACTAGTAGTATTTATACCAACATTACCACCGGTAGTAAAAATAGAACCTATAGTATTACTATTAAATGTAGCTATTAATCCACCACCGGTTATAATAAGAGAACTTGTAGAAATAACAGAACTTAATAAATTAGGTATACTAGCACCAGTAACAACATTAAGTGTCCCAGTTGTAAGTCCCCCAGTAATTCTAGCACCGCCTGATACATCTA
>Ga0326734_1000444_pt1 | contig 11488 bp, 12 predicted proteins | sample 15_GP2_1315_FD_207944 | JGI IMG/M metagenome (GOLD analysis project Ga0326734, IMG submission 207944) | Glacier ice microbial communities from Ngari, Tibet, China - 15_GP2_131.5 | ecosystem: Environmental > Aquatic > Freshwater > Ice > Glacier | place: China: Ngari, Tibet | collected 2018-07-18 | reverse complement strand
GACATAGACTTTGCCGCGGCCGGAAAAGCGCAGTACCATGCCTTCACCGCTGGTCTGGCTGTTGACCAGGTTGCCGAGGAAGCCGCCGCTGTTGCCGGTGGTGACCGATATTTCGTAGCGCAGCGTGCTGTCCCAACACACCACATGCGCGTTGTCGATGATGGCGTCCTTGCCGGGTTCGACATCGAGCGCCGACATCGAGCCGAAGCCCGACACCACCACCTGCCCGCTGCCGGACGTCTCGGTGACGAAGAAGCCACCGCTCTGGGCGAACAGGGCGTTGCCGACACTCTGGGTGCGCACCTTCAGGTCGACCTTGGCGCTAGCGGCAACAAAAGCGCCATCGCTGATGATGTAATTGTTGGGGCCGACATCGACGATCTGCATCGCCCCGGGCAAGGTCGGCGACAGCAGGCAATCGCCGTTGCCGCGCACCGCCTCGATGTGTTGCTGGAAGAACGATTCGCCGTTGGCGAAGGTGCGCATCAATGCGCTGCCGAGCCCGCCCTTCATCTTGCCTTTCAGGTCGAGCGTGGCTTCCATCATCACCATCGCGTCGGACTCGCAATAGATGGTTTCACCTTTGGCGAGCGCGACGTGGAGGAATGGGTCGACGTCCCCCGTCACTGTAAACACTGGCATCCGGAGCCTTCCTTTCAGCTGAGCTAAATTGCGGCACGCAGCCTGTGGCCACGGCCCGCAAACGAACTAAAACGGTGCAAACCAAACTGCCTTGCGCCGACAGCTTATACGTTGACGCCGAAGTTCTTGGCGAGTGGCCCGAGGCCGCCCTTGAAGCCCTGGCCAATGGCGCGGAACTTCCACTCGGTGCCGGCGCGATAGACTTCGCCAAATACCATCGCAGCTTCCGTCGAGCCGTCTTCGGACAGGTCGTAGCGGGCGATTTCGGTGTTGCCATCCGCGTTCACGCAGCGCACGAAGGCCTTCGATACCTGGCCAAAATTCTGCTTGCGCGTTTCAGCATCGTGGATCGTGACGCAGATGGAGACCTTGTCGACGTCGGCCGGCACATTGGCCAATTCGATGGTTACGGTTTCGTCATCGCCGGCGCCGGCGCCGGTGGTGTTGTCGCCGGAGTGGACGATCGAGCCGTCGGTCGACTTCAGGTTGTTGTAGAACACGAAGTCGGCGTCGGAGCGCACTTTGCCGGAAGCGTTCAGCAGGAAGATCGCGCCGTCCAGGTCGAACGCGGCGCCATCGGTAGCGCGGGTATCCCAGCCGAGGCCGATAATCATCTTGGTGATGCCGGGAGCTTCTTTGCTCAGGTTGACGTTGCCGCCTTTTTGCAGACTGATTGCCATGGTGTAGATCTCCTGGTTGGTTTGGTAGTTAATGGTTGCTTAAAAAAAATTGCAATTTACATCTTACAAGTCACAACTAGCTTCAATGAACACCTGATACTTTGACACGCGCTGCGAACCGGTGTCCATCGGTGCGCAGCGTTTTTTTTATGCAGCCACTTGCATTTTCTGGTGTTGTTTGTTGTGGCGGACCGACGACCAGATTGAGGCGGCAACGAAGGCAACACCAATCAGCCCGGTGAACAATTCCGGAATGTGGTACTTCATACTGCCAAGCATGATCAACGCCAGAATACCAATCGCGTAGTGTGCACCATGTTCGAGGTAGACGAATTCGTCGAGCGTACCTTTTTTGACCAGGAACACCGTCATCGAACGCACGAACATCGCACCGATCGCCAGGCCGAGCATGATGATCACGACGTCGTTGGTGATGGCAAAAGCGCCGATCACGCCGTCGAAGCTGAACGAAGCATCGAGTACCTCGAGGTACAGGAAACCGCCGATACCGCCGCGCTTGACCATGTCGCCGACATTGCCGCCCTCTTCCTCCGCGCCCTCCAGCAGGCTACTGAGGACGTCGACGCCGACGTAGACCAGAATGCCCCACAAGCCGGAAATGAGCACCACCATCTTTTGCGCTTCGGCTACCAGCGACAGGCTGGCCATCAAGGCGACGATCGCCAGCATCACCGCGATCGACGATACCTTGCCGAGCGAACCGATCTTCTTTTCGATGTTGCCCAACCAGTGCATTTGCTTCTCGTCATCGAGCAGGAAGTTGAGGAAAACGAGCAACAGGAACATGCCACCGAAGGCCGCCACTTCCGCATGGTGGGCCGTCAAGTGGGCCGAATACTGCTTCGGGTCCGTCAGCGCCAAATTCCACACTTCTGCCATGCCAAGGTCGGCCGCCATCGCCACGATTACCAGCGGGAACAGCAAGCGCATACCGAACACGGCGATGATGATGCCGACACCGAGGAACAGCTTCTGCCAGAAATCGTCCCAATTTTTCAGGACCGACGCATTCACTACCGCGTTGTCGAACGACAGCGACACTTCCATGATGCCGAGAATGACGGCAACGCCGAACGCCGTCAGCGCGCCAGGCCAGCCGTTATGCGAGTATCCCCACCAGCCAGCTGCGGCCAGGCAGATGAACGTGACGATGAATGAAATCCTGAAATGCTTCATATTTGTCTTCCCTTCGAGCTTTATTTGATGGTAGGCAGTGTAAAGGCAGGCTGAAGATTGAAAAAGGGAAGATAATCGAACAAATACCTCTGAAAAACAGGACCATGAAAAATAACGGCATGAATTTCCGTCACCTGTACTACTTTTGGGTGGTGGCCAAGGAAGGCGGCGTCACGCGCGCCGCGGAGCGGCTCGGCGTGGCGGTGCAGACCATCAGCACCCAGCTCAGCCTGCTGGAGCAATCGATCGGCAAGGCGCTGTTTTCGCAGCAGGGCCGGCGCCTGGTGCTGACCGAATCGGGACGCACCGCGCTGGCCTACGCCGACCAGATTTTCCTGCTTGGCGAGCAGATGCAGGAGGCACTGGGCGAGGCCGACGGCGCCAAGATCCGGCTAACGGTCGGCATTTCCGATTCGCTGCCGAAGCTGACTGCCTTTCGCCTGCTCGAAGCGACCATGCGCCTCGAGCGCCAGGTGCGGCTGGTGTGCTACGAGGACCAGTTCGAGGCCTTGCTGGGCGACCTGGCGCTGCACAAGCTCGACGTCGTGCTGACCGACCGCGCCGTGCGTTCGGGCACCACCTTGCGCGTGTTCAGCCACCAGCTGTTAGAAAGCGAAACCGTGGTGGTCGGGGCGCAGACGCTGGCCGCCGTCTACCAGGGCGGCTTTCCGCGCAGTTTGAACGGCGCGCCGTTCTTACTGCCAACCCGCAATAATACTTTGCGTGGACAGATCGACGAATGGTTCGAGCAAAATGGGGTGCGGCCCGACATCGTCGGCGAATTCGAAGACAACGCCCTGCTCAACACCTTCGGGCGGCGCGGCCTCGGCTTGTTCTTTACGACCGCCGCACTGGCGAGCGACATCCTCGAACAGTTCGGCGCCGTGCTGGTCGGCCCGGTGCCGCACATGCGCCAGCAGTTCTACGCAATCTCCAACGAACGCAAGATCCGCCATCCCGCGGTCGACGCTATTTTGTCCGCCGTGCATCACGGCGTGCTGAGCGCGGTATGACCGGTACAATGCCGTTGTAATTGTCGCATCCGCACCCCCCGAATTTTCGTCCTCTTTTTTAAATTTTATGCAAAACGTCTTGTTAGTCCTGCTGGCCCTCGTCCTTGTGATGCTGAACGGCTTTTTCGTCGCGGCCGAATTCGGCATCGTCACTTTGCGCAAGACGCGCATCCGCGCCATTGCCAGGACGCAAGGTTTGCGCGGACGAATTCTTTCCAAGGTGCACAACCAGCTCGACGCTTACCTGTCGGCCTGCCAGCTCGGCATCACGCTCGCCTCGCTCGGCCTCGGCTGGGTCGGCGAGCCGGCGTTTGCCAGCCTGCTCGAGCCGCTGTTCGGCCTGGTGGGCATCGATTCGCCGTCGGTGGTGCGTGGCGTGTCGTTCGTCTTCGCCTTCAGCGTGATTTCGTTCCTGCACATCGTCGTCGGCGAACTGGCGCCGAAGACGCTGGCGATCCGCAATCCTGAAATCGTCGGCCTGTGGTGTTCGATTCCGCTCTACGGCTTTTATTGGGCGATGTTCCCGGCCATCTGGGTACTCAACAAAAGCGCCAACATGGTGCTGCGCATCGCCGGGCTCGACGGGCACGGCGGCCACGAGAGCCATTACTCGACTGAAGAACTCAAGCTCATTTTGCGCACCAGCCAGCCGGGCGAAAAACACACCCGCGACGAGCGCCATATCCTGGCCCAGTCGCTCGACTTCAGCCACATGCAAGTGACCGACCTGATGCGCCCGATCAACGAAGTGATCGCGCTGCACGCCACCAAATCGCTCGAGGAAAATCTCGATACGGTGCGCCGCAACCGCTTCAGCCGCTATCCGTATTTCGACGCTAACGGCGAGGACGTGCTCGGCATCATCCACCTGAAGGACTTGTTCTTAGCGCAACAGGCCGGGCGCCCGATCAGCAACCTGACCCAGTACCTTCGCCCGGTCGAGACGATGTCGGCCCGCACTCCGGCGCAGGAAATGTTCCGGCGCTTTCGCGACGGCGCGCCCCACTTCGCGTTGATCGGCGAAAAAGGCAAGCGCGCGGTTGGCTTCATCACGCTCGACAACCTGCTCGGCGCAATGGTCGGCGAAATCCGCGACGAATTCCGCCTCAACGAAAACGACTGGCTGCGGCAAAATGACGGCACGTTGATCGGCAAGGCCAGCCTGCCGATCTTTTCGCTCGAACGCATCCTCGGCATCGACATCGACAACGAGGAACTTGGCCTCGACGACGTCGAGTCGGTCGGCGGCCTGTTGATGGTGAAGCTGGGCGACATCCCGAAACAGGGTCAGCGCATCGAATTTCCACGCTTCGACATCGTCGTCAAGAAGATGAACGGCCCGCGCATCGTGCTGCTCAAGGTGATTCCGCAACTGCAGCGCGAAACCGATACCGACGAATTCGACTGACGGCGCGGCTGCAAGCCCCACTAGCGCGCCGCTGATAGCTCACAGGCCGGTCCGCTTGAACCGGCGCCGATTCCTGCGATACTGTCTGGCGCGGCCACGCCCGCCATTCCGGCCGGCGGCCGTGAACGTGGAGAACCGTCATGCTCACACCGGAAATGGTAGCGCTCAAGAGCCGTCTGAAGGCAACCTGGATGTCGGGCGACTATGGACACTTCGCCCAGTATCTCGAACCTGGCGCGCTGGACTACCTGGAACGGCTGGCGATCGCGCCCGGCACCCGCGTGCTCGACCTTGGCTGCGGCGCCGGCCAGATCGCTATTCCCGCGGCCAAGGCCGGCGCTGACGTGACCGGCATCGACATCGCCGCCAACCTGATCGAACAGGCTAGAGCCCGCGCCCTCGCCGCTGGCGTGACGGTCTGCTTCGAAGAGGCCGATGCCGAAGAATTGCCGTTCGCCGATGCTTCGTTCGACCTGGTGGTGAGCTTGATCGGCGCCATGTTCGCGCCGCGGCCGGATCAGGTCGTCGCCGAGATGGTGCGGGTGTGCCACCCGGGCGCCCGCATCGCAATGGCGAACTGGACGCCGGAGGGTCATGTCGGCCAGATGTTCAAGATTATCGCCAAGCATTTTCCACCCCCGGCCCTGATGCCGTCGCCAATGAAATGGGGTGACGAGGCATGCGTGCGCGAGCGGCTCGGCAAGCGCACCTCGAAGCTGGCCATGACGCGCCGGATGTATCGGCTGCACTACCCGTTTGCACCCGATGAGGTGGTGGATTTCTTCTTCGCGTTCTACGGCCCCGCCGTGCGCGCGTTTGAGGGCCTCGATGCGTGGCACCAGGACAAGCTGCGCAAGGAATTGACGCAGCTATGGAGCGCCAACAACAGGGCAAAGGACGGTTCGACGTTTGTCGAAGCCGAGTACCTGGAGGTGACGGCGCGCCGCAACTAGGCAGTGCTGACCAGCTGGTCCGGCTGTTCCGGGTCCATCAGCGCGGCGTCGGCCATGGCGGTGCGCTCCGCTTCGGGCTGAAGGTTGAGCGACTCCTCCGGCTCGAACTGTTCTTCGTCGATGTAATCCTCGTCGTCGTCGAACTCGTCGCGGGGCGCCGCCGCCACTGCCGCAGGCCGGCTCGGCGATTTTTTCGGCGCATGGGATTCGCCTTGCCAGGACAGCATGGCATTGACGATGATTTGGAAATGCTCGATGTTCACGGTTGCCCCCAAAACGGTTGTGTTCGTTAAGGAAGAATAGGCCTGTCGAGGTCGGTTTGTTTGATCTCGATCAGTAGTCGGCGCGTCAAGCCGTCGGAACTAATCGTCCTCGTCGCGGTACAGCAAGAAACCGACAAAGGCGGCCAGGCGCATCTGCACAGCGCCAAGTCGCGCCCAGGTCTCGCCGAAGCGCGATTCCATCAGTCTCAGTTCAGCAGCGCCCTGAGGTCATGCACGATCGGCGCCGCTCCCTGGCCGTGGCGCACGAACAGGCGCACCATACCGTTCTTGTCGAACACATAGCTGCCGGCGGTGTGGTCCACCGAGTAGCTGCCCGCTTCCTTGCCCGGCACCTTGGCATAGAACACCTTGAATTCCTTGGCCACCCTGGCGGTGGCGGCGGCGTCGCCGTACAAACCGAGGAAGCGCTTGTCGAAGGCTGGCACGTATTGCGCCAGCAACTCTCGGGTGTCGCGTTCCGGGTCGAGCGTGATGAACAGCACCTGCACCTGGTCGGCCAGCGGTCCGAGCTCCTTGAGCACGCCGGACAGTTCCGCCATCGTGCTCGGGCACACGTCCGGACATTGGGTAAAACCGAAGAAGACCAGCACGACCTTGCCCTTGAAGTCGGCCAGGGTACGCTCCTTGCCGGTATGGTCGAACAGGGCAAAATCCCGCGCGTACTGCAGGCCCGTGACGTCGGTGTTCTGGAAGGTGGGGGTGCTGGCGGTAAGCTTGTCGAACTTGTCGCACCCGGCCAACCCCAGCGCCATGCCGAAAACGAGGGCGGAAACACCAAACAATTTTTTCATCTATTTTAGAATCGGAGGTAATGGTCAACCAGCAACGCGGCGAACAGCAGCGACAGGTAGATAATCGACCAGGTGAACGCCTTGCGCGCGACCAGGTCGCTGTAGTGGCGGTGCACGCGCCAGGCGTGGCGCAGGAAGACGACGTTGAGCGCCACCGCGCAAACGAGGTAAATCAGGCCGCTCATGTGCACCGCGAACGGCAGCATGGTGGTGGCGGCCAGCGCGATCGAATACAGCCAGACGTGGAAGCCGGTGAACTGCATGCCGTGCGTGATCGGCAGCATCGGCAGGCCGGACTTGGCGTAGTCGTCGCGGCGGTACATCGCCAGCGCCCAGAAGTGCGGCGGCGTCCAGACAAAAATGATCAGCACCAGCAGCCAGGCCTGCATTGGCACGTCGTTGGCGATCGCCGCCCAGCCCAGCGCCGGCGGCATTGCCCCCGACAGGCCGCCGATGACGATGTTTTGCGGCGTGGCCGGCTTCAGGATCATGGTGTAGATGACGGCGTAGCCGACAAACGTGACAAACGTCAGCCACATGGTCAGCGGATTGACCAGCGCGTACAGCACCCACATGCCGGCGCCGCCGATGATGGCCGAGAAAATCAGGGTCTGACGGCGGCTCAGTTCGCCCATCGCGGTGGGACGGCGCGCGGTGCGCGCCATGCGGGCGTCGATCTCGGCCTCGACCAGGCAATTGACGGCAAAGGCGGCGCCGGCCAGCAGCCAGATGCCGATGGTGGCGGCCACCACCAGGCGCCATGGCGGTATGCCTTCGGTCGACAGGAACATGCCGATGACGGCGCAAAACACCGCCAGCTGGGTGACGCGCGGCTTGGTCAGCGCCCAGTACTGGGCGATCCGGTTGACCTGCTTGAGCGGCTTTCGTGTTGCGGTTGGACTTGTCATGGAGGGCTTATCGGGCGTGAGTCTGGCTCGGAAGCGGTGTGTGCGCCGGTAGGCGCGACTCTGCGCGGGCTGCGCAGCGCGATCTCGAGCTGATATTTGGTCTGATAGTTTAACATGGTCACCAGCAGCACAAGCAGGGCGGCGCCGGCGTTATGCATGACTGCAATCGCCAGCGGGAAACTGAAATACACGGTGGCGATGCCGGTGGCCGCCTGCGCCGCCAGCACGATGACCAGCAGGCGCGCGGTGCGCCGCAGCGCCGGCTGGCCCCATGCAGTCCATGCCGTCCAGCCGAGGCCGGCTGCAACGATCAACGCGAAGTTGCGGTGCACCCAGTGGATCGCGGTCAGCGCGGAGAACGGCAGGTAGTGGCCGGCAGCGGTCTTGCCAAGCTCGCGCCACAGCGTGAAGCCGTGCTCGAAGTCCATCGCCGGCACCAGTTGTCCGTTGCACAGTGGAAAATCGCTGCACGCCAAGGTGGCGTAATTGGTGCTGACCCAGCCGCCCAGCGCAATCTGCAGCGCCAGCAGCACGGCCGACGTCAAGGCCAGCAGCCTTACCCGCCGCAGCGTGACGACATCGCCGCCGGCTTGGCGTTGGGTTTCAATTGGCTGCGGCCTGACCAGATGATTTTCCCGCCCACCGATCCACGTCAGCAAGGCGAGCAGGCCCATGCCAAGCAGCAGGTGGATGGTGACGATCACCGGCTGCAGCTTGAGCGTCACGGTCCAGGCGCCGAACGCGCCCTGCACGCAGACGAACAGCAGCAGTAAGGTCGGCAACGCCGGCGCAAAGGCGTCGCTGCGGTGGCGCCGCCATTGCAGCCAGGCCTGGGCCGTCAACGCCATGATCAGTACGCCAATGCCCATCGCCAGGTAGCGGTGGATCATCTCGATCCACGCCTTGACGACGCTGACCGGACCCTCCGGCATGGCGGCTTGCGCCGCGCTGATCTGCTCATGGGCGAGGAAAGGATTGGCCAGGCCGTAGCAACCCGGCCAGTCAGGGCAGCCCAGGCCAGAATCGGTCAGCCGCGTGAAGGCGCCGAACACGATCAAATCGAACGTCAGGAACACCAGCGCCCATACCAGCTTGCGGTACTTGTTGGCGTCGGCAGAGATCCAGACCATCGCCAGCGGCAGGCTTGCCGCCAGCAGGCCGATGATGCCCAGTTGGGCAAGGGTAGCGGGCTGCATCGCTCAGCCGATCGCCGACGCTTTGAGCAGCTTGGCGATGTCTTTCTTGATGTTGGCGTAATGCTGCACCTTCTGCGCCTCGCTCGCGTTGCCTGGCACCGGCGGAAAGCGCATCATCAAATTGCCCAGCGGGTCGATCAGAAAGATCGCATCGTCCAGCCGCGCGCCCGGCTCGACCGGCAACCAGTTGGCCACCCGCGCGCCTGGCGCGCGCAGCATGCGCATGCCGTCGAGCTCGCGGATCAGCGTGGTTTCAAGCGGCGCGTTGTCGGTGATGAGCCAGACGCGCTCGATGCGTTCCATCGCCTTGCCGGTCATCGAGCGCAGCTGGCGGATCGCGAACATCTGCTCCATGCACGTCTTGTCGCAGGCGGCAGGGCCGGTCTTGAGCATGATCCACTTGCCCTTGAAGGCGTCAAGGCTGGCCGGCTGGCCGTCGGGCGTGGTTGCCGCCAGTGCCGGAATCGGGTGCGCACGCGGGTCGATCAAGGCACCGAAATTGGTGCGCCCCTCGGGCTTGATGACGTAATAGGTCAGGTAAGAAAAAATCATTGGCGCCGCGCATACTGCGAGCACCATCAGCAGTTTCCAGCGCCCGCGTTGCTGCGTTTGCGCGTCAATCGGTTTGGTCTGTTCCACGTGAAAATCCTGTAATGACAAAAAATAGGAGCGCCATGACTGCCAGCGCATACCATTGGAAAGCATAGCCCTGGTGTTTTTCGACACCGAGCGAGGGGGCCGGCCAGTCGCGCACCAGGCCCTCCGCGGCCGGCGCCGGGCCGCTTTGTTCGATGAAAAACGGTTGCAGCTTGAGCCCGCTCGCTTGCGCAAACTGGGCCGGATCGATATTTTGCACGATCGCGCCCGGCCGCACCGGTTCTGGAACTCCCAGCTGCATGATATGGCCGACGCCAGCCTTGACGATGCCGTCCACCGTCACCGTGCCACCCGCGGTCGCATACGGCGGCAGGCGGGTGGCGTCGCCGGCATGCCTTGGCAGCCAGCCGCGCGTTACCAGCACGTGGCTGTCGGATCCGGCAACTTTCAAAGGCATCACCAGGTAAAAGCCGGCGCGCCCGGCCTGCGGCCGGTTGTTCAGGTACAGCGGCCAGCCGGCGACGAACTGGCCCGTCACTTTGACGCGGCGGTATTCGAGCGCGGCGGCGCCGGGTGTGGCGATTGCTGTTGCTGCTGCCACCGTCGCCGGTGACAGTACGAGCGGCGCTTCGGCGGCGCGGTCGGCCAGTTGCTGGTGCAAGCTGATTTTCTGCGCTGCCCGGCGCTCCTGCCATTGCCCGAGCGACACCCCGAGCGCCACCAGCAGCACCGTGGCAAGAAAGGGTATCGAACGAAACCGGAAGCGGATACGCATTACAATGGCTCCTTCGCCGAACCTGCCAACCACGCCATGAATATTCTCGTCGCCATCGCTTTCGTCCTGATCCTCGGCAGCCTCGGCTCGGCACTGTTTTTCCTCATGCGCGACAAGGGCAAGAGCAACCGCACGGTCAACGCGCTGGCGATGCGGGTCGGCCTGTCGATCACTTTGTTCCTGCTGCTGCTGGCCGCCTACAAGCTGGGCTGGATTGCGCCGACCGGCCTGCGCTGATTCCAGCGACGGCCACGGCGTTCAGGAAAAAAGCCGCACGCGGGATTATCCCTCGTGCGGCTTTTTCGTGCAGCGCCTGCGCCGCGCCGTGACGACCCCGAATGATAGCCAGTTACAGCCAGTAAATGACGACGTACAGGCCGAGCCAGACGACGTCGACGAAGTGCCAGTACCAGGCGGCGCCTTCGAAACCGAAGTGGTTGTCGGGAGTGAAGTGGCCTTTCAGCACACGGTACAGCATCACCGACAGCATGATCGCGCCCAGCGTCACGTGAAAACCGTGAAAGCCGGTCAGCATGAAGAAGGTCGAGCCGTAGATGCCGGACGTCATTTTCAGGTTCAGTTCGCTGTACGCATGCATGTACTCGTAGGCCTGGAAGCCCATGAAGACGGCGCCCAGCAAAATCGTCGCGGCCAGCCAGAACGCCGTCTTGGCACGGTGGCCGGCGCGCAATGCGTGGTGCGAGAGCGTCAGCGTCACGCCCGAGGTCAGCAGCAAGGCGGTGTTGATGGTCGGGATCGGGAACGGGCCCATGGTGGTGAATGCATCGACCGTGCCGGCCGGGCCGACGTTGCCCCAGTGGCCGGCAAAGTCGGGCCAGATCATCTTGTGATCCAGGTCGCCAAGCCACGGCATGCTGATGGCGCGGGCGTAAAACAGCGCACCGAAGAAGGCGCCGAAGAACATCACTTCGGAGAAGATGAACCAGCTCATCGACCAGCGGTAGGACAGGTCGATGTTCTTGCTGTACTGGCCGGCTTCGGATTCGCCGATGGCGTCGCCAAACCAGAAATACAGCACCAGGA
>Ga0326734_1000443_pt1 | contig 11497 bp, 10 predicted proteins | sample 15_GP2_1315_FD_207944 | JGI IMG/M metagenome (GOLD analysis project Ga0326734, IMG submission 207944) | Glacier ice microbial communities from Ngari, Tibet, China - 15_GP2_131.5 | ecosystem: Environmental > Aquatic > Freshwater > Ice > Glacier | place: China: Ngari, Tibet | collected 2018-07-18 | reverse complement strand
TTATTATGCAACAGCGGAAAGATTATAAATCCGTATCATCTTCAGCGATTCTCCAGACCTAAATAAGCTTAAACATTTTTTCAGTTGTTTGCTTTATTGATGAATGACGGAGATTGAGCAAATTCTGGACGATACAGGTTTACGCTATGTAAGCGATTCTGAAAAGGGAATAACCCGCGAAAAAGCAGGTGAAAAATTTATCTACCTGGATAATAAGAGGCAGAAAGTTACCGATGAGACGGTCCTGGAACGTATAAAAAAGTTGGTTCTGCCTCCTGCCTGGACAACCGTTTGGATTGCCAATAAATCAAATGCACATTTGCAGGCTACAGGTTTTGATGCTGCCAAAAGGAAGCAGTATCGCTATCATTCTGATTGGAGCAAACATCGCAACGAAACCAAATATTTCAGGCTCCTCGAATTTGGCAGCAAACTCCCTGATTTTAGAAAGAACATTCTAAAAGATCTTCGCAGAAAGGATCTGGATGAACGTAAAGTACTGGCGGTTTCAGTTAATGTGATGCAAAAAACGTTAATTAGAGTTGGAAATGAAGCCTACAAACAGCTCTACGGTTCTTACGGATTAACAACCTTGCGTGACAGGCATGTAAAAATTGAAGGGAACAGTCTAAAGCTCAGTTTTGTAGGTAAGAAGGGTGTAGAGCATGAAATCAAACTAACTGATAAATCCCTTGCACGGCTTGTTAAAAAATGTCGTGACATCCCCGGACAAGAACTTTTTCAATACTACACTTCCGGAGGTGAACGCCGCTCGATCGATTCCGGGAAAATAAACCGTTATATACGTGAGGTTAGCTCAGGGGATTTTACAGCAAAAGATTTTCGAACATGGTCTGGCACTTTGGAAACGTTACGACAGCTGGCAAGTGTTGAATATCCAGAAAACGAAAACTTGCGTAAAAAAATTGTAAATAGTGCCCTGGACGAAGTTTCTTCCAGACTTGGGAATACGCGTACGGTATGTAAAAAATCCTACGTTTTTCCGGCACTGCTTGAAGCATATTTCGATGGTAGTCTGCTCCCTTTTCTAAAAAAAATTAATAAAGCAGCTGGTTCGGTAGACTCAAAAGCATTGGATCATGATGAGAAAGTGCTCTTAAATTTTTTACGTGCAGAGCGAAATAAGAAGAGGGCAGCAGCCTGACAGTTTGCAGCTGGCAATTTTTATTAGAGAATACCTGTAAACAAGAGCAGATTTTAACAATATTGCCTGACTCAATACCGTGGTAAGTTTAAACCAACAAACTTTGAACTGCGAACTGCCAAATGCGAACTGCCAACTGATTTATTCTTTGGGTTCCTTCGTTACAGACTCAACAGGTTGCTCGCTCCGCTCACGTCCTCTGGCGGGGTTTTCAAAGTCGGCGTTTTCCTGGCGATATTCCTGATCTTCGGGTTTTACTACGGCAACTTCATCATTTTGCGGATGATGGATCTCTTTGTGTTCTGAGTCTTGCGGCTCGCGTTTCTCCTGTTTTTTACTCAGGTTATTGATTTTTTCTGTCATGAACTTATGAACCGTTAATCAGGCCGATTGTTCGCTGATGGCATTGATAAAATCCGCTAAATCATTGGTATTTAAAATAAAATCAGGCTTGCATTTTTCTATAGCTTTTTCAGGCATGTAAGATACTTCGGCACACCTGGGATCCTGGACTGCAGTCGTCCCACCGTTTTGTTTGATGTATTGTAAGCCCTCGGCACCATCCGCATTCGCACCAGAAAGGAGAATGCCAATTAAAGAATCCCTATATGTTTCTGACGCAGTTTTAAAGCTCACGTCAATGCACGGACGGGAAAAATTTACCTTTTCTGAATAATCCAACGATAAGGTTTGATCTTTCTCAATCAACAAATGGTAATCAGCAGGGGCAACGTAAATCCATCCCGGTAGGATCTTGTCTTTATCGTCGGCTTCTTTCGCATTTAGTTTTGTTTTTGATGAGATGAGTTCTATCAATGTTGACTCGTTATACTGTTTGCGGTGCAGCACCAGAATGATCGCGAAACCGACATCAGCACGCAACTTTGGCAAAAAAGTTAAAAGTACTTCGAGGCTGCCTGCAGAACCCCCGATAACCAGCAAACGATCTGCCCCAGTTACACTTTCCTCCATATTTTTTCTGGTTCCAACTGTTTATAGTTTCTGTTGACGGTAGAAAAGCGAAGTGTTTCTTTGCTCCCCAATGCAAGAAACCCTAAAGGTTCCAAACTGTTGTCGAAAAGTTTAAAAACCCTGGTCTGCAAGTTTGTGTCAAAATAAATAAGCACATTACGGCATAAAATAAGCTGAAATTCATTAAAAGAATAATCGGAAACCAGGTTATGTGTACCGAAGATCATTTTAGATCTCAGCTCTTCTCTAAATTTGGCGAGGTGATAATTGGCAGTATAATAAAACGAGAAATCCTTCAAACCTCCGGAAAGGATGTAATTTTCAGAATACTGTTTCATAGCGCTCAACGGAAATATGCCGCGGCCTGCTTTTTCCAAAGCATCGGGATTCAGGTCAGTTGCATATAAAAGGGATTTGTGCAAAAGGTTTACTTCTTCCAACAAAATGGCCATCGAATACACTTCTTCACCGGTTGAACATCCGGCCATCCATATCCTGATAAAAGGGTATGTGCCCAGAACGGGCAGCACTTCGTTTCTTAAGGTTTTATAAAATTTCGGATCCCTGAACATTTCTGTAATGTTTACCGTGATCTCTTCGACAAAACGCTTTAGGTAAGTTGGATCATTCCTCAAATGGTATCTGAACTCCGCGAAACTTGGGAATTTGTCCAATGAAAATAAACGGTTGACACGCCGTTTCAATGATGCTTTTGAATAATTGTTAAAATCATAGCCGTAAATTTCCAACAGATCGTTGATCAGGATATCTACCTCTTCACTGGTTAAAAGATTTACCTGCACCGCTATGGAAAATAAGGTTTCACCATACTGATTAATAGATCTACATCTACAGGCTTTGAAATATATTCGTCTGCACCAGCCGCAAGGCATCTTTCTTTATCGCCAACCATAGCCTGAGCGGTAACGGCAATCGCCGGGATCCGGGGTATTTTTTCGCTGCCGCGGATATGCGCAATGGCTTCATAGCCATCCATGTCGGGCATCATCATATCCATCAGCACGATGCCGATCTCTTCATCGCTTTGTAGCATGGCAATCCCTTCTGCGGCATTACAGGCTGTTCCGCACCTGTAACCCCGGGCCTTCAGCACAGCGTTAAGGGCGAAAAAATTTCGACTGTTATCATCAATCAAGAGGATCTTTTTGGCAATTTTCACACGGGATTTATTTGGGGTTAAATGGCCTTATCGTATAACCAAACCCTTAATAATGAGATCAGCTGATCGACGTCTACCGGTTTAGAAATGTAATCAGATGCCCCGGCCTTTATACATTTATCCCTGTCGCCCATCATGGCCTTGGCCGTAACAGCTAAAATGGGAAGGTTTTTGTATTTGGGATTTTGCCTCATTTTGATTGTTGATTCATAACCATCCATTACAGGCATCATCATATCCATCAGGACAATATCAATTTGCGGGTTTTCTTCAAGCTGGTTTAACGCCTCTTTGCCATCCATGGCAGAAAGGATCCTCAGCTGATATTTTTCAAGTGCTTTGGTCAGCGAGAAAATATTGCGCACATCATCGTCTACAATCAGAACGGTTTTGTCCAGCAGCACATCACTAAGCCCTTTTAGCGTTTTATTACGCTGTGGTGCATCTTCACCTCTCGAATTGACCTCTATGATATGAAGGAACAAGCCTACTTCATCCAAAATCCGCTGATAAGAATGAGCCGTTTTAACAACGATTGAATCAGCAAACTGCTTAATCCGGGTCTCTTCGGCTTTTGAAAGGTTTTTCCCTGTAAAAATAATGATCGGTAAATTTTCCAGGCCAGGTGTCTTTTTTATCGTCTCAAGAGTTTCGTATGGTTTTTGATCTGATATCCCCATATCCAGAATTACGCAATCCACTTCTTTTTTCAGCAAAAAGCCAATTCCTTCGCTAACGCTGCCGCTTATTTCTGAATTGATATGAAAGCTCTCCAAAAAATAACTCAAAGCTTTGGCATGTTTAGGGTTTTCCTCAACAATTAGCACTTTTTTTGGATGCCGGCTAAGCGCATCTTTCAACTGGGCAAAAATACCGGTCATCTGCTCAAGAGCTACGGGCTTGTCTATAAAATCGACAGCGCCTTTTTCTATGCTTTCTTTTTTTGCCGCCAACGATGACATGATGTGGATTGGAATGTGCCGCGTTGCCGGATTGAGTTTAAGCTCCTCCATTACCTCCCACCCATCTTTAACCGGAAGTTGGATGTCAAGCAATATGGCTAACGGCTTATATTTTATGGCCATCAGAATACCATCATCACCACTTACCGCCGAAAGGCATTTAAACCCGTTCTTTCTTGAAAAATCCATCAATGCCTGGGCAAAATTGGTATCGTCTTCAACAATCAGGATTACCCGGTCTGTCGCGTTGATTCTTTCCCGATCATCTGGTATAGATGCGGGAGTGGGGAAATGATTTTCCGTTTTGATAAGGGCACCTTGTGTCAGTACAGGGATTTCAACCACTGAAATCGGTTCATCCTGCATCTTTACATTTGTTGCCGGCCTTAAAGCCGGAAGCAAAAAGGTAAATTCACTTCCTTCCCCCAGAACGCTGTTTAGTCTGATTTCGCCGCCAAGCAACTTGGCCAATTCCCTGCTGATAGATAGACCAAGCCCCGTTCCGCCAAATTTCCGCCGGGTAGAACCGTCGGCCTGCTGAAAAGCTTCAAAAATAACGTTTTGCTTATCATTTTGAATTCCGACACCGGTATCTTTTACAGCGAAATGGATGTGAGCCGAATGTTCAGGCTGAAAAACCCTTAATTCTACAAAACCTTTGTTTGTAAACTTGATGGCATTGGATAGGAGGTTTTTCAATACCTGCTCTAGCCGCATCTTATCGCTTTCAATCAAATCCGGAATTTTTTCATCAATAGTCACCCTCAGTTCCAGTTCTTTCTGGCGGGTCAAGGGCTCGAAAAGCAAGCGCATGTCCTCCGTTATTTCTTTGATCGTTAGACTGGAATATTCGAGCTCCATTTTGCCGGCCTCGATTTTAGAAAGGTCTAGAATTTCATCGATCAGGCTTAGTAAACTTTGCCCGGCGTTCCGGATAACCTGCGCATATTCAACCTCTTCGCTTTCAAGTTTTGGATTCTCAGACATCAATCTGGAAAGGAGAAGGATAGAATTTAATGGCGTTCTAAGCTCATGTGACATGTTGGCCAGGAACTCAGATTTGTATTTCGTGCTCAGCTCCAACTGTTCCGCTTTGTGCTGTATATCGAGGTTTCGTTCTACAATAACCTGGTTCTTTTCTTCTAATAGCCTGGTTTTTTCTTCAAGCTCCTGGTTGCGTTGCATCAGTTCTTCCTGCTGCACCCTAAGTTCTTCTTCTGATGCCTGTATTTTTTGCGTCTGTATCTCCAGGTTGGCATTCATATTTTCCATTTCATGATGCTGAGTCTGCAGCTCTTCAGATTGTGCCTGGGTTTGCTCAAGCAGCTTTTGTTGTTTTTGCCGTATTTGCCCCGTATTAATGGCAATACCCACATTATGCATTATACCTGATATGAAATCAAGATCTTTATTCGTAAAAACAGTGGTGGAGGCAAGCTCCATAACCCCTTGTATTTTCTTGTTATAAAATATAGGTACAGCCAAAATATTTACGGGCTTCAGCACGCCAGAAGCATAATTAACGGTAATATCATTGGGCGAAATTTCTGTTAAAAGTATTTGCTTTCCGCTTAATGCCGACTGGCCCACCAATCCCTGGCCAAGCTCAATACTATCACGTTCACCGTGGTGGGAAAAAGCATAGCCGCTTTGCAGCTTCAAATGACTGTCATTTTGTATCAGGTACAGCGCCGCAACTTGGCTGTCTGTATAATTGGCTACAAAATCAATGATGTCCGCACTTAAAGTCTTGACTTCTTTCTCGCCAACCAAACCCTGATTGAGTTGCGCTATGCCGGTTTGCAGCCATTCTGCATCATGTAGTTTATTGAATGATTGTTGCAGCGAAGCGGCCATTTTATCCAGGGAAACCGCCAGTCCGCCTAGGCCGTCTTTTTCCGTATTGTTTATCCGCAGCTCGTAATCACCCTCAGAAATTTGTTCCGCCAAGTTCTTAATAACATTTATCCGGTTACTTATCTCAAGATCTTTTTGTTCCAGATCACTTTGCAGACGGGCTTTCTCGGCGAAGTCTGCATTTACTTTTAGGTAAGAGAATATGGTGATGATGAGTGACAACAAAGCCGCCGCTATAATTAAAAAGGGGGTGAATACCGCAAAGCGATTCATTGAGGCCGTACTTACTTTTAGCAATTCCTCTTCATAAGATTCCATCTGGGTTAACAAGATGCGTGCCTCGTCCATTTTCTTCTTGCCCCTCTCCAGTTGCGCCAGGGTTGCAGGTTTATTTTCCTTTTTCTGGCTGATCAGTCTTTGAATATAATCAAGCCGGGTTAGCAAAATGTTTTTTAGCTGATTATGATTTTGCTGCTGAACCGGGCTTTCGCTGGTAAGGATTTTAATTTTATTTAAACTGTTCAAAATCCGGTTATAGGCTCCATTGTATGGTTCCAGGAAATCGTCTTTGCCAGTCAGTAAAAATCCCCTCTGGCCGGTTTCTGCATCTTTCATAGAAGAGAAAACATCTTCAAGTTCGCGGATGACCGTGTTAGTTTGATTGACCCGCTTAGAACTGATGATGAGTGATTCGATGCTGATATACGATGCTGCCGAACTAATGATAAGCAGCAGTAGAGAGAAACCAAAACCAATTTGAAGATTGCGTTTTACACCTGAAATCATATTTTAAAGCTAAATGATTTGAACTTAATTAAACTGTTTTTGAGGGAGAGGAAGGTTGTTCAGTTCAAAAGGAAGCGTAAAATAAAATTCCGAGCCTTCATCTTGTATGCTTATCACACCAAAACGGCCATTATGCCTTTTTATGATCTCGGCACAGATATACAGCCCGATGCCTAAGCCCTGAAAACGGTTGGATGATTCTTCGACCCTATAAAATTTATCAAAAATATGTTCCTGCATCTCGGCCGGGACGCCAATGCCGAAATCTTTTACGCTGAGGTAGATTTCGCTTTTCGGTGTCAGATGAAAATTGACTTCCACTTTGTTGCAATCCGGGGAATATTTGACCGCGTTGGTTAGATAATTGATAATTACTTGCTCCAGGCGGGTTTCGTCCCCCTCAATAATCAGATCGTTTACAAAGCCTTTTATCACGATAGAACAATCCTGTGTTTGCCTGATAACATCTACCGCGTTTTTAACCATTTTTCCGAAATTGAAACTGCGCAGATTGAATTCGATCTTTCCACTTTCAATTTTTGAAATATCGAGCAGATCAGAAACCAGGTTGCTGAGTTTGTTGATCTGTGTTTCTGTTCGTTGGAGATATTTGTTTATCCGTTCTTCATCAAACTTTTTCAGCTCCCGTTGCAAGATCTGAACATAGCCTTTAATGCTGGTAAGCGGGGTTTTCAGTTCATGACTCGCTATACTGATAAATTCGTCCTTTTTATTTTCGGCGGCTTTCCTGAACTCGATCTCCTGTCTTAAAATGGCATGAGTTCTGGCCAGTTCTACGGCCTGTTCATAAAGCTTGTAAAAAGTTTTTACTTTCAGAAGCAGGATGTCCACGTCAATCGGTTTGGTAATGTAATCCATCCCGCCGGAGGCATATCCTTTTGTAATGAACCGTTTGTCGGTGTTTACCGCCGAAAGGAAAATGATTGGGATATCTTTTGATTTGCTATATCCCGAAATGGCTTCCGCCACTTCAAAGCCGTCCATACCGGGCATCTGCACATCCAGGATAATGAGGATATATGTGTTTTTAAGGATTTTTTTTAACCCTTCTTCCCCTGAAAAGGCACAGTCAACCACAAAATCATTTATTTCCAATACTTTTCTGAGCGAATATATATTATCAGGATTGTCGTCTACTATTAAGATCATTCTTGGTTATTTATACTTCCCGACTGAAATATGGAGATTTCTTGTTTGCACAACGTGTTTGCGTTCAGGTAATTATTTCAGCAAATCTAAACGCTGGAGGGCGGAAATTATAAATATTTAATTGTCTTCTCAAATAAATAACTTTGGAACTTAGGCTATATATAAAAAATGAGAGTCGCGATTAACGGATTTGGACGGATAGGACGTATTTGTTTGCGGACAATGCTGCAGAAGAAAAATATTAAAGTGGTTGCAATAAATGATTTGGGGGATTTAAAAACACTCGCCCATTTGTTCAGATATGATTCTGTTCATGGCCGTTTTAAAGGTCATGTGGAAATAGTAGATAATCAATTAATTGTAAACGGAGAGGCAATACAAGTATTATCTGAAGCAAACCCTGCACGATTACCTTGGGAAGCCTTAAACGTTGAAGTAGTTATTGAATCAACGGGCAAGTTCCTTTCTGTCGAAAAAGCCTCTCTCCACTTAAGTGCCGGTGCCAAACAAGTTATCCTTTCTGCTCCCTCGCCGGATAAAGAAATTCCGTCGGTTGTGCTTGGAGTGAACGATGACCGGATCGATCTTCGGTCGAAAATTATCTCCAACGCATCTTGTACAACCAACAATGTGGCAGCTATGGTTAAGGTTTTGGATGACAATTGGGGGATTGTGAACGGGTATATCACCACAGTGCATTCCATGACCGGCGACCAGAACTTACATGATGCTCAGCATAAAGATCTTCGACGGGCAAGAGCAGCTTCCGCTTCTATCATTCCTACCAGCACGGGGGCCGCTAAAGCGATTACACATATATTTCCTCATTTAGTGGGATGTTTGGGTGGGGCAGGAATTCGTGTTCCGGTACTGAACGGATCGCTTACCGATTTTACTTGTATCCTGAAAAAGCAAACTTCCGTCGAGGAAATAAATCTGGCCTTTAAAAAAGCTTCTCAAGGTTTTTTAAAAAATGTTTTGGAGTATACTGAGGATCCGATCGTGTCAGTGGATATATTGGGTAATCCTCATTCCTGTATTTTCGATTCACAATTAACATCTATTGTTGGGGGGCTGGTAAAAGTTGTGGGATGGTACGACAATGAATTTGGTTATTCAAGCCGCCTGGCGGACCTAGTGGAAAAGATATCCATTCTGAAAAACGATGAATTAATACCCGAAAAACTACTTGCTAAATGATCCGCTTTGTAGAAGCCGAAGAGGTGCTCCCCTTGCGAAGCAAAGTATTGCGTAACGGAAAACCCCTTATAAAATGTTCATTTGACGGCGATAGAGATGAAAATACTTTCCATCTGGCAGAAATTATAGATAAAGAAATTATTTGTGTGGCAACTTTCCATTCGCAACCGCACCCGAATTTCGCGGGCAATGCTTACCAACTGAGAGGTATGGCCACTGCAGAGCATTATCGTGGCAAAGGTATCGGCAACCAAGTTTTAAACTTCGGCATTGTTTACCTTCGCGGAAAGCAGATAAAATATCTATGGTGCAATGCCCGGAAAGCTGCTTATTCTTTTTATTTCGGTCAGGGTTTTGAATTTATTTCTGAGGAGTTTGAAATATCTGAAATTGGCCCCCATCGGACAATGTACCTGAAGATCAGATAATAATTTGCAGTTTTTTGGCCGGCAATTATATGCCGGTAAATCATCAGATTCCAATCCATAAATTTAAACCCGTTGGTGTAAAAACAAATTCTAAAAGTGTTTAGGCGTAAATTCCCTTGTAAATCGAAATTTATACCTTAGCGGTTCTCAAATCTATATTCTCAAATCTCATATCTCTCCCATGAAAACAATTGATTTTTATAATTTTTCCGGAAAACGGGCATTGGTACGTGTTGATTTTAATGTGCCGCTGGATGATCAGTTCAACATTACTGACGACAACCGGATGCAGGGCGCTGTGGCGACCATCGAAAAGATTCTTAAAGACGGCGGTTCGGTTGTGTTAATGTCTCATTTAGGGAGGCCAAAGGACGGCCCGGTTGATAAATATTCACTAAAGCATCTGGTCGATCATTTGTCAATTTTATTAAATATTAGGGTTCAATTTGCTGATGACTGTATCAGCCCCGAAACGTTACTTCAATCAAAAGAGTTAAAGGTTGGTGAAGTTTTGCTGATTGAAAATCTCCGTTTTTATAAAGAAGAAGAAAAGGGTGATGAAGTTTTTGCCCGGAAATTGGCTCTGCTTGGTGATGTTTATGTGAATGATGCTTTTGGAACCGCACATCGGGCGCATGCTTCAACGGCGGTGATAGCCCAGTTTTTTCCATCAGCAAAATATTTTGGGTACTTGATGGCTGCCGAACTTACAAATGCAGAAAAAGTATTAAACAATGCAAAAAAGCCTTTTACAGCCATAATGGGCGGGGCAAAAGTATCTGATAAAATAGAACTGATTGAAGAACTTTTAAACAAGGTAGACAATCTGATCATCGGTGGCGGAATGGCTTATACATTCGCAAAGGCACAGGGTGGAAATATCGGGAAGTCTTTGGTTGAAGATGATAAGATTGACCTTGCCAGGGAATTGATTGAGAAAGCAAAAAAGAAGGGTGTAAATCTGATTTTGCCGGTTGATTCCATAATTGCCGATGCATTTTCTGCGGATGCGAAGACCGAAATTTCACTCAACAATAAGATTAAAGATGATTGGATGGGCCTGGATATTGGTCCTGAAGCTATTGAAGCTTTTAAGAAGGTAATAGTCGATTCCAAAACCCTGTTATGGAATGGCCCTATGGGCGTTTTCGAAATGGAAAAGTTTGAAACCGGAACCCGATCGATTGCTGAGGCGGTGGTTGAAGCAACCAGAAACGGTGCGTTTTCGTTAATTGGTGGCGGCGATTCTGCGGCAGCGGTATCTAAATTTGGTTTTAACGATGACGTGAGTTACGTTTCAACCGGCGGTGGTGCTTTGCTTGAATATATGGAAGGCAAAGAACTGCCGGGAGTGAAGGCGATTAATGAATAGCTGTCAGCTATCAGCTTTCAGCAATCAGCTGTTAGATTTGAAATCATAAATAGGCTACAAAGGGTCTGTTTTCAAATTAAATTCAGCAACCGTCTTCACATCTTTTGACTCTAAACATGGCTGAAAACTCCCCCTATATTGTTGAAAACTTTTGTGGGACGTTGTGGGAGAAAGTGGTAGAAATTCCTACTTTTACTCTACATAAAAAGAGTAAAAGCCACTATGTCTCACTTTTTAGGAGAATTTGATTGTAAACTTGATGCTAAAGGCCGGATGGTTATTCCATCTAACCTGAAGAAGCAGCTTCCCGAAGCTGAGGCTGAGGGCCTTGTGATCAATCGTGGATTTGAAAAACACCTGGTGGTTTACACCAAAAAAGAGTGGAACAAGATCACCGATGTACTG
>Ga0326734_1000442_pt1 | contig 11500 bp, 20 predicted proteins | sample 15_GP2_1315_FD_207944 | JGI IMG/M metagenome (GOLD analysis project Ga0326734, IMG submission 207944) | Glacier ice microbial communities from Ngari, Tibet, China - 15_GP2_131.5 | ecosystem: Environmental > Aquatic > Freshwater > Ice > Glacier | place: China: Ngari, Tibet | collected 2018-07-18 | reverse complement strand
AAGCTCTTGGACCCAGGCAAAGCTTTTCGCATTCAAGCAAGCGTTAATGGCGGGTCGCAAGTCGATCTGATTTTAAATTCCGAGGTGACAACTTTTGATTGTATAATATCAACTGTGCCGCTCGTAGTAGCTGATGTTTCCACCGCCACCCTAACTGCTGGCAGAAGCATCGACTTCGATTATCGCAGCGGCGATTTTCTCATCTCAACCTAAGGTACATACAATGGCAAGTACATTCGCAATCAATATCGAGTTCATCGTTGACGCAGTCGATCAAGACACTGCAATCACGATCTCAAAACAAATCATCGAGGCTGCCAAAATGGAAGACCTCATCAACAAGGCTGCAGTCCAGGACATAGAAATGCTGGATGACGGTGAGACCGAAGAAATCAATTTCAACGGGGATGACGAGTGAGTTTCCTCTTTGTCCTCGAAGAAGACAAGCTAGCGGATCAGCTGCCGGCGATTTTCGAGAACTACGAGAATCACATCAAGAAAGCTGAACCGTTGTTTGAGCTGGAAGACATGCGCCTTGAACTGGTTGCGCGGAACCTCGCGCAACACCAGGTGTTCTACGCGCACCGAGCAACGGAAATGAAACACGTTGTGAAGTGGTTGGAGAACTACAAGGCAAAACTCGAAGCGCGCTTCACCAAGAACTATTCCCAAGGCCAACGTGCATTGGGTGTTCGTGAAGCAGCTACGTTCATCAGCGGCGAGAAAGATATCGTCGAACTCAACCAACTCATCATCGAAGCAAGCCTGCTGTACACACAGCTTGACGAGATCACCGAAGCATTTCGGCAGATGGGTTGGATGGTGGGTCACATAACCAAACTCCGCGTTGCGGAACTACAGGAAGCAACAATATAATGTCACAGAATTTTTATACGAGCAATGGTAACATCGTCACAACCAGTCACACGTTCGGCGGCGCTGGTACCATCTCCGCGTCTTACAACAACGTGGATGCGTACGGAACTCCAACGGCACGTTCGGACTCGGCTGAACTTCCAACCATCAGCATGACTGGCTTTGATGAATATGGCAATAGTGTGATGATGACACTTTCGCCAGAATCTGGTATCACAGCTGGAGATGTATCTAAGCTTCTGATGCTGACTGTAGCTGTAATCGGTGGTCACGGCAGCGGGCGTACCTTCAACCCACTGGCTTATGTGAAGAAGCACAGTCTCGAGCGGCACTTCAAGTTCGCATGAAAATCACGTCACGTCAATCGAACCCAGTGCTCGAGGCAACTGACATTGAGGTTCGTGGGGTGACTGTTGAGCAGGAATTCACCTACCTCTCTGTGTCAGCTTACAACGTGGTGACAAATAACGTCGCATACCTCGAGGTTACATTGCGCATTCCGCTTACGTCTGAAGACTTTGTGGATTCAAATAAGCTGATCGCCCGCATGGACAAAATATATTCTGAAGCAAAACTTTTGGAAGTAAAATGAAGAAATGCAACATCACAGTACGGGACGAAGTCTATTGCAACATCACTGGCCTCGAACCGCAAGACCACGAATTCCTCACCCATAAGTTTGCGCTGATGGTTGAGGGTGCATTCTTCATGCCGCTGTACAAACTCGGGCGCTGGGATGGCAAGGTCAAATTCTTTGACCCTGCTGGGAAGATTTACACGCGTCTTCTCCCAGACATCATGCCGTACATCGAAGGCTGGGGATACGACGTCACCCTCAACGACCTGCGCAAAGCGGTTCCGTTGATTGATACTCGTATCACCGAAGGTTGGTTCCATGGCAAGGAAGGCATGGAGCTGAAAGTAACCATGCGTCCGTACCAGGTTGAAGGCGTTAACAAATGTCTGGAAGCTGGATCGGGTTTTGTTGTTGCCGCGACGGCTTCAGGTAAAACTTGGATGGTTGCTGCGCTGGCAGATGCAATGATGCACAACGAGCTGCGCACGATTGTTATCGTGCCATCGGATGACCTGGTAAAACAAACAGTGGCTACGTTTCGCCTTGCAGCCCTGGATGTTGGTACATACTCGGGTACGACCAAAGACATCTATCACATGGTGGTTGTCGCGACATGGCAAGCGTTGCAAAACAATCCGTCGGTCATCAAAGAATTCCAGTGCCTGGTTGTCGACGAAGCACATGGTGCCAAAGCCAAAGTTGTTGGTGAGCTGATCAACGTACATGCCAAAGATATCGCGTATCGCTTCGGTTTCACTGGCACGATTCCAAAGCCTGAAATAGATCGGATGACTTTAAAGGGTTGCATCGGCGAAGAACTGTTTGCGATCACTGCATCCGAACTGATGACACTCGGCTATGTTGCACAGCTTGAAATCGAACCGGTGGAAATCGAAGACAATATCGATGAAGACTTCCCTGATTACTCCAGCGAGAAAAGTTTCCTGGCCAAGTCTCCGGACCGTCTCGAATTCCTGGCCGACCTGATCATTGCGAGAGCTGAACAACACGGCAACACGTTTGTTCTGGTGAACTCGATCAAGCAAGGACAACAGCTTCAGAAGCTGATCAAGAATTCCGTGTTCTTGCACGGCAAGGATGACTCTGATGTTCGGGCTGAATGGTATTCCTCGTTTGAAACTAGAGACGACCTTATCGTAATCGCAACCTTCGGCATCGCGTCGACAGGCATCTCGATCGATAGGATCTTTTGTTTCTTCATGATTGATGCGGGCAAGTCATTCGTCCGTGCGATCCAAAGTGTCGGCCGTTCCCTAAGGAAAGGTCATGACAAAGACAGCGTACTCTGCGTTGACGTCCACTCAAAATTGAAGTGGTCCAAGAAGCATTTCAGGGAACGCGTGAAGTATTTCAAAGAAGCAAAGTACAGCATGGCCAAAGTCAGCAAGTTCAAACTATAAGGAGATGGACATGGAAGACAACGAAGAGTTTCAAAACGACATCGAGACAGTAGATGAAATCATCTACGAAAATGTGTTCCCGATCCTGGACAAGATTGAAGAAGATTTCCCGGAGCAATCTGCTTATTACAACATCTTCATCAACTCAATGCATGTAGTCTTTATGCAGGGCTGGACGAAAGCTGACTTGCTTCAAGAGGTGGAAGATCACTATGACATCTTCCTCGACAACGCAAAGCAGGATTCACAACTGCACTAGGAGACAACATGAAAATTCAATCACGCCCAGCAGTCAAACAAAACTGTGAGCCAATCGTTGAACAGGCACTAAAGCAAATGGTGCAGGGCAGCTATTTCACTCCAACCGGAGTGGCATACGGAAGCGGCACAACTCCATTGGGAAATTGTATCCCGCTCGACCAGCATGAACGCACGCTCGGAATGATTATGAAAACCCTGCTTATGTCAGGTGTACTCACACACTACGAAATCGGTGCAACACGCGAAACAAAGAACTCCACGTATGAAAATACAGAGTGGTTGATTCGCATCAAGTTCACTGACGACCCAACAAAGAAGGCCGGGTACATTGCTGATCTGGTTTTCAACTACACGCATTAAGGAACACCATGCAAATACTAACTGAAGTCGCTCGGTCCTACATCATTGATTCATTGACAGGACCAATGGGTGTCTCACACTTCTGGACGCTGAGCGGACACATGATGGACTTCAAACTCGAGCCTCTCGAGTACCTGGAAGAAACCATCGGGCCTACGATCCGTGTCCGGGTTCAAAACCTGGAAATCGATTTCCCAGCCTCCTGGAACCTGATCGCCGTCGACCGTGAGACCTACACAATCGATACAATACCGCTTACCGCCTGCGCTACGTTCGAGCACGATATTCTTTTGTTCTCGCCGAACGATTCCAAGCTCGTCACGACAAAACTTTCTGTTGTTGACTATTTTGAGAAGAAGTCGTGCATCCACCCAATGGTTCCAAAAGGGTCTGCAATGGTGCATCCAACTGGCCCAGAAATGTCACATGGGAAGTCAATTTTCTACGGAATCGTGGTAGGTCCTCACGATCTCGGAAGATATTTGGCGGGCAAAACAGTCGGAGATATTCTCGGTTGATTGAAGTATCGTTCCATAAATAGTCCTCAACAGAGGAGGGCTATTCTATGGCAACTTATTCAAAGGCTTTTGAACACGCAGTCTCACACTCGATGTTTTACGAAGTGGGCGGGTTCTGGCGCGAAGATCATCCAGCTGTCGCACGTGGACTCATCGACACTGCCGCGAATCGTCGCGCAGTAGGTTACGTCAACGATCCGCTAGACCGCGGAGGCGAAACCAAATTCGGTGTTGCAAAGAATGCCAACACCGATCTCAACATCACCACACTTACCTGGGAACAGGCGAAAGCTGCATATTATGTTCGCTACTGGCTCGCCGGTAAATGCGACAGACTTCCAGCACGTATTGCTGTTCTTCACTTCGATGGCTGCGTAAACCACGGTGTAGCGCGCGCGAACAAATTCTTACAGCGTTCAGTCGGGGTAAACCCAGACGGCGTAGTCGGAGCTATCACTATCGCTAAAGCTGCTGCGGCAAATGAAATGCAAGTGCTCGGCAGTATCTGCACACAGCGTGAACAGTTCTACCGTGCTATCGTCGCCAAGAACCCTGGTCAAGCACGTTTTCTGAAGGGCTGGCTGACGCGCATCACTGAGATGCGTGCCTACGTTACCCGTAAAGAAAATACATTCTTGTAAGTACGTCCGACGGACCGTGGATTTTATTCACGGTCCGTTGTAGTTTCTGCAGCATTGACACCGCGAAATAGTGTATAATAGCACTATTGGTTGTCAAGCAACATGTATGTCAACCAACTGAAAATATAAATGGAAAAAAATACAGAGATAAGCTTCCTGTTCAAGCGTGACGGAAGTAAAGTCGATTGGGACCTTGCCAAATGGCAAGCCCAGATCGCAAAGGTATGTGAAGGCGTGCCTGACGTTTCGCCATCGATGATCGAGATGAACGCAACTGCTCAGTTTCACGATGGCATGACCACAAAGCGTCTGGATGAAATCGCCCTGCGTTCGATGGTAGACCTGATCGACGAGATCGAACGACCAGATGTAGGTAATGTCAATTACCAATACGTTGCTGGTAAGCAACGTATCACGATGCTGCGCAAAGAAGTATACGGCCAGTATGAAGTACCACGGCTGTACGACATCGTCAAGCGTAACGTCGAGAAGAAGTTGTACACGCCTGATCTGCTGGTATGGTACACCGAGCAAGAGTGGGATATGCTCGAGCGAGCAATCGATCACGAGAAAGATGAATCGCTTCCGTATGCAGCTGTCGACCAACTGTGCGAGAAGTATCTCGTGCAGAACCGTGTCACTGGTGAGATCGTTGAAACCCCTCAGATTCGTTACATGGTTGCTGCGGCTACCGCGTTCCATGCTGAGAAGAAGGATCGTCTCAAGTACGTCAAGGAATTCTATGCATCAGCATCGGATGGTCAGTTTACGCTGGCGACCCCGGTTCTTGCTGGACTGGGTACGAAGACGAAACAGTTCTCGTCCTGTGTTCTGATCAAGTCCGACGACACACTGAAATCGATCTTCGCATCGGGCCAGGTGTTGGCAGACTACGCATCAAAGAAAGCTGGTATCGGTTTGGAAGTCGGGCGTCTGCGTCCACTGGGCGCACCGATTCGCAATGGTGAAATCAAGCACACAGGGTACATTCCGTTCCTGAAGAAATGGTTTGCTGACCTGCGTTCATGCTCAGCTGGCGGTATTCGCAATGCAGCTTGCACGGTGACCTATCCGCTCTGGCATTACCAGTTTGAAGACCTGATCGTCCTCAAGAACAACCAGGGTACTGAAGAGAACCGCGTTCGCCACATGGATTACTCGGTTGCGATGTGCGCATTCTTCTGGAAGCGTTTCAAAGCAGAAGGTGTGATTACCTTCTTCGATCCGAACGAAGTGCCAGACATGTACGAAGCGTACTACCGTGACATCGCAGAATTCGAGAAGCTGTATGTGAAGTACGAAAAGGGTGCAGTTGCAATGGGTCTGCGTGTTAAGACTCTCCCAGCTGAAACCGTTTTCAAAGACATGCTGATGAAAGAGCGTGGTGACGTAGGTCGTATCTACATTCTGAACGTAGACAACATCCAGCGTCAAGGCCCGTTCGATTCGCTGCTGCACCCAGTGTACCAGTCGAACCTGTGCCAAGAAATTATGCAGCACACCCGTGCATTTCAGACGGTTGATGACGTCAACGGTCGTATCGCACTCTGCACATTGGGTTCGATCAACTACGGTGCGTTCCGCCACCCAGATGAAATGCGTCGTCCACTGCGAATTCTGCAGCGTATGCTTCACAACCTGCTCCAGTACCAAGACTTCCTGACGATCCAATCGGAGCTGCACAACAAGGAATTTGAGCCGCTTGGAATTGGTATCACGAACCTGGCATACTGGCACGCGAAGCGTAAGCTGAAGTACGGTGAGCCAGAAGCTCTGGCTGAAGTAAAGCGTTGGATGGAACACATGTCGTTCTATGCTACCGAAGGAACTGTTGACCTTGCACAGGAAAAAGGCAAGTGTCTTGAGTCCGATAACACATGGCCAGGTCGTGGCGTGTTCACTCATGAGCGTCGTGCACCAGGTGTAAATGATCTGACCGACTTCACCCCGAATCCAGAACTGAACTGGGAAGCTCTGCGTGCACGTATGCTGAGCTATGGTGTACGCAACGCAACGAACATTGCTCTGCCACCTGTTGAGTCTTCGTCTGTTGTCATCAACTCGACAAACGGTATCTCGATGATTAAGGACCTGATCGTTATCAAAGGTTCGAAAGCTGGTGACTTCGCACAGGTAGTTCCTGAATACAAGAAGCTGAAGAATTATTACCAGCTGCTGTGGGATCAACCTGATTGTATCGAGTACCTGAAAACGGTTGCAGTTCTCCAGGTGTACACGGACCAAGGTATTTCGAGCGATACGTTCTACTCGCCGAAGTTCTTCCCGGAGTACAAGATTCCAGCAACACTGGTTGCAAAGAATTTGATGTTGTGTCACCACTGGGGATTCAAGTCGCACTACTACAACTTGATCGACAAGCAGTCTTTGATGGATGCGTTGAATGCAGAGCTAGAAGACGTTGTGAAGTTTGAGCACCTCACCGAGCCGGTTGAGGAAGACGAAGAATACTGTGAGGCATGTGTACTGTGAACTTGACTGATTATGGAATGATGCTGGTTATGGTCGGCGATAAAGTAGAACGTCGACCAATCGATTATGTGCAGATGTTCATGGACGTAGGTCCACCTCGGTACGTGCCGGTAATTAGCGATGACGAGATGGTAATGCACACAATTGATGGTACCGTACACATTTTGAAAGTAAGATAATGCAACTAGACTACAGCAAGATCCCTGATTACTCCAATCGCCAAATGTTCCTGGACCCGGCGGGTCCAGTGACAATCCAGCGTTATGAAGAGTATGCATTTCCAAAGCTGGCCCAATTCCTCGCCACTCAGAAAGGTTCTTTCTGGAGCCCGAACGAAGTGACGTTGATGAAGGACCAGATCGACTTCAAAGAAGCATCGAAGTCTACGCGACACATCTACACCTCGAACCTGCTGCGTCAGACGACTCTTGATTCTATTCAAGGTCGTTCGCCAGTTCAGATCTTCACACCGATATGCTCGGTGCCAGAAGTCGAAGGCCTCGTGTTGTGGTGGTCTGCATTCGAGCAGATTCATAGTGAGTCGTACTCGCACATCATCAAGAACATTTACAATGCACCTGTCGAGCAGTTCAACAAGATTCACGGTACTCCGGAAATCGTGAACATGGCTGCAGGCATCGATAAGTTCTACAATGACTTGCACGTGCTGAACTCGCACATTGTTTCGTACGACTCGTTGAAAGCTGCAGGCGTTGATCCAGCTTTACTCAAGCACCTGAAAGTTTCCGAGCACCAACACCTCAAAGCAATCTGGATGGCGCTCATTGCGTCGTACGGCCTGGAAGCAATTCGGTTCATGGTGTCGTTCGCTACTTCGCTCGGCATGGTTGAGAACCGGATCTTCATGGGATCAGGTAACATCATCTCCCTGATTCTGCAAGACGAAACACTCCACACCAAGTGGACCGCGTACATCATTAACCAGCTCATCAAGGTCGATCCACGCTTCCGCGAGATCGCTCATGAGATGCGTCAAGAGGCGGCTGATGCTTTGCTGTCCGTCATCGACGAAGAAAAGAACTGGGCTAAATACCTCTTCAAAGAAGGACCGATGATCGGCATGAACGAAAAGATCATGTGCGACCACGTCGACTATACTGCAGGGATTCGTCTGGGCGAGATTGGTATGAAGCACAATACCAAAATCAAAACAGCTCCGCTGCCATGGTTCAACAAGCACTTCAATACCAACAAAAAGCAAACCGCGTTGCAGGAAAATGAAAGCGTTGCATACGTCATTGGATCAATGACCGCTTCCATCAACTACGACGAACTGCCTAACCTCGCATAAGGAAATTCATGTTTACACTTTACACCAAAGACAACTGCTCGCTCTGTGACAAAGCTAAGAACCTGCTTCGCAGCATGGGGATTCCGTTCGAAACTTATAAGCTGGGCGAGGACATCACCCGCGAGCAACTGCTCGCAAAGGTACCTACAGCTCGCACCATGCCTCAGGTTTTCAAGGACGGGCAATCGATTGGCGGGTACACCGAACTGCAACAAATGCTGGCAGTGGCGGCATAATGAAAATCGCCGAAATCCTGGACCGCAAGGTTGAGTACACGGTCGAGATTGACAACGACCTCCAGTTCCAGACCAAAGCCAGGATAGGCGATCGTATCATCGTGTTTGACGCTGACACCGAGGCAGGCGAGGACGTCTGGGGCATCGTGTTCTGGCAGACGACTCTCGAGGGTAAGTCAATGCGCTTCGAGATAACCAAGGGCGGAAACGAACTAGAGGTTTTCTCGATGGTACGTGACTCGATGAACCAATTCATCGAGAAGCACAAACCAGCGACAATCAAGTTCAGTGCTGATAAATCTAGTGGTGCCACAGCGAGAACTAATCTGTACGACCGCTTGCTCAAGCGGTTTAAAATTCCTGGGTATACGCATGAGAAACGCTCTGGCAACCTAGATGACTACTTCATCCTTACCAGGCAGAAGTAAATGCAATATTAGAGCATTAGCTGGCAAATAAGAAACGGCCACCTTCGGGTGGCTTTTTCGTTTCCGTTCTAAATACTGGATACAATAAAGGAGAACTATCATGCCAGCACCAAAAATCATTCCACCAACGCCAGTCGAGCAAACTGCAATTGACACGGCTAATGTGGCCAATCAGGTCGCAGCAACAAACGCCGACGCGATGATCCTCAATCTGTGGAGTTACCAACTGAACCTCATGACAGTTCTAATTCTCGGTCTGATTGTGACATTGTTCTATATGTTTTACACAATTCAAAAGAGTGAACGTCTGGACTTCGCCGACATGTTCACGAAAGACGGCCGCAAAGTTTCAGCCACCAAGGTGATGCAGTTCATCGCTGGTATTGCCACGACCTGGTTCATCATCAAGACTGGTTTGCAGGGTACTCTCAGCGTCGAAATGCTGGCGGTGTATCTGGCGTTCATGGCATCCGTCGAAGGCTTCAGCAAGTTCGTATCTGCCAAGTACAACTACAAAGAGACTTCTGTGGCCGAAGCCAACGAGCAGGTTGAGGATAAGAAAGACATCAAGAAAATGAAGATGATGGCTGTCAATCCGATGGCAGGTGCGATTGACGCACCGCTTGATGTGTCTGGCGACGGCCCAGTTGAAGCAACAGTCACTCAGACCACAACGCCGGGTGGTCAAACGATCGTTCAAAAGAAAATCAAAAAAGGCTAACAAACACTGTACATCCTTGCTGGGTTCATGTATAATCTTTACATCGGCTAAACAACTTCAACAAGGAATTCAAAATGTCCATCTTCGCTAAAGCTAAAGCAGTTACCGCTAAACCAACCGCTGCTGCAAAAAAGACCAAAGCTGAAATCGAGATCAGCGGCATCATGAAACTTGCTGAAATGAAAGCAATGATCGCCAGCCTTGAAGCTGCTTCGAAAACCCTCGAAGGCGAAATCAAAAGCGCCGGCTTCGCCGAGTTCCTGAACATGCCTGGTTCGGTTCGTCCTGAGTCGTTCAAGGGTGTTGATGGTCAAGCATCTTGCTCGGTTGAAATGCGCAAGCGTGGCACCAACTCGGCACTGAACGAAGCTGAAGTCGCTGTGCTGGAAAGCCTCGGTCTGTTCCCGTTCAGCCAAGTGATCACCACTGAAATGTTCGGCATCAACCCAATCTACGCTGCTAATGAAAAGCTGATGGAAAAAGTTTCGAAAGCACTGGAAAAAATCGTGCCGGAAGATTTCATCGTGCTGCAAGAAGGTGTGTCGAAGAAAGTTGTTGACGACGCACTGTGCGACGCAGCTTTCAAGATGACCGGCAAAGATCGTGCAACTGCTGTTGCAATGGTTACCACAATGGCTCTGAAGCCAAAGCTGGATGCTGGTTACGACATGAGCAACCTGTCGTCGAATGTTTCCAGCTACATGTCGGCTGAAAGCGAAGAAGTTTCGGAAGCAGTGCTGGGCTAATCAAATAACGCTGTGCAGGAAGGTTATCTTGTGAGATAATCTTCCCATCAACTAGGAGAATCAAATGGCTACCAAAATCACCAACATCTTTGTACCAGACGTGCTGCAGATCGACATGGAGTGCGACTCGATGCTGGAAGCTCTCGAAGTTGCAGAAGCTTTCACCAAGGCCGATTTCGAAGTGACCAAGCCACTCAACGTCGACGGCAAGTTCTGCATTCGTGCAGTGAAGTAATTCCACCAGTTAACTTATTTTAAATCAAATTTAAAGGAACTTTATCATGAAGATGCGCACACTCAAACACCGCAACACCCGCAAAATTTCGATCGCCAAAGCCGCCGCACCGATCAAGGTCGTGAGCTTCTCGGTGTATCGCAAGAAAGACGACGTGCTCGTTGCCACCGTGGCAACTGAAGCCGAAGCACTCGCGCTGGTTACCAAAGCCAAGACCGCGAAGAAAGCTTCGCTGTACTTCGCATGATGCGCATAATGCGCATCGAGTCATTGCACAGAGTGCAGCCAGAAACGGTTGCACTGATGATGCAAGCACTCGGAACAAACTTGCCCCGCCCAGTGCGGGAAGTTCCATACCCGGTTTACGAAGAACCGCTGATACCAGCAGTGAAACAAATTCCCGCAATCGCTGCTTACGAGCAACGTGAGCGTCAACCAAACTACATCGACGAGTATGCATGAAAAAAGTCAAAGAGAAGAAACCGATTGACTATCGATACGTTCCAGATGATGTGTGGGAGAAAGCTCTTGCTGAATTCCTAACGTCGATGAACGACATCGACCAGCGCCTCGGGTTACTTGAACGCCAACTCAATCGTCTTGTAGCATTCCACTGCAAGTAACACTGTGCATTGCTGGTGGTTGCGTGTATAATCTTTACATCAACCACGGAGATGA
>Ga0326734_1000441_pt1 | contig 11511 bp, 3 predicted proteins | sample 15_GP2_1315_FD_207944 | JGI IMG/M metagenome (GOLD analysis project Ga0326734, IMG submission 207944) | Glacier ice microbial communities from Ngari, Tibet, China - 15_GP2_131.5 | ecosystem: Environmental > Aquatic > Freshwater > Ice > Glacier | place: China: Ngari, Tibet | collected 2018-07-18 | reverse complement strand
ATTGTAAATGTAATTGTTTTATATGTGTCGTTTACTAAAATTTCATAATCAACTGAATTTTTCTGAGTAAATATTTTACTTTTTTCCTTTAAGAAAAGAATAGCAGTAAATTTATAATCTTCGTATTTATTAGAATTTTTTACTGTTGGTACAGAGTAATCATATATTAATTTAGTTGATTCTAATCTCTCATTGAAACTTAATTTTACACCTCTAAATACAGTAGAACAACCTGTTTCGCTAGAATATACTATTTTTGAAAACTTTTCGGCTGGTAATATTCTAACTTCAGCATTAGGTCCAACAGTTTTTTGAATTAATAAATTAGTAAAATTATCAACTGTTTCATCTAAGATTTTAGTTTTAAATTCAGAATAACTTAAATTTAATCCAAGATAATTAAATGTATTTATATAATCTTCCTTTTTTAAATTAATAGGATATTTTGCTAAATATGGCCATTCGTGTGTAAAGAATTTAGTTGAAGGGTCAAAGTTAACAAATGATGGACTAAAATTCAATTGACCAAATGCAGTATTTGCATTCAATCTATACTTATTACTTCTAACATCTGTACCACCTTCATATACCCATTTATTTATAGTTGGTATAATTTGAGATACATAATTAAATTCTTTTAATGAATTTTCCTTTAGTTTTGAGTATTCAGTGATTCCAATTAAATCATTTTTATTTGTTGTTATAATATCATTTAAATGATTAAATCCAATAAAATCCTTTGTTTCATTTGTTGTTAATGATACTATATCATTAGATGCAATATATGAATTATATGTTAAAACACTAGATGGAAGATTTTCTGGATCAGTTAAATATTCAGATTCCAAGAATGGTGACCAGTCAGAATAAGAATTTAATACTGGAGTAACTCCCTGTGACATAACTAAAGGCGCAATTATTTTAGTTAAACCATTTCCTGTTATTTCAAATTCAGATACTAAATCTTGATCAGGAATAATATAATATGATTCTGAGAGTTCTCCTGGTGCAACATATTTTAAAATATAATAGCGGAATTTTCTAAATTGAGGATAATTAGTATGATAAACATAATGAAGTTTCCATAAGAAGTTTTTTAGAATAGTTAATTCATATATACCATTATCTAAAGTATATGTAAAATCTAAATTTTTGTTTAGACCTACTTGATAATCTGAATTAAATGGAGTTATTTCAGAGTTTGTTGTGCTAAATACTGGTACAACTTCATTTAAATTTATTTTCTTAAAATTTATTGATACTGTATTTTTATTTATTTTATATGCTATAATAGTATCTAATGATTCAACATTTAAGTTACCAGGAAATTCGATGTTTTCTGAAACATAATTTTTGAATAAATTTGGCATGGAATTTTTAGATGCAGAAGTATGCATTAAAATTATATTGGAATTTTTTTCAAACCATTTGTTAGACATGGTTTCTAATGGATAAATGTGTATAGGTAAAGAAGAATCAAAATATTTGAAATCAGTTATTCCAGGACCATTTACATATAAAGCATTACCTGTAATTCTATCTATTATAGGTAATTTAGATTGAACAGGAGATCCAATTAAACCATCGACACTTGAATAACAATCTAATTTTTGAAACATGTCCCATATTTCTGGATAATTAAAATTAACGTTGGGTAATGTTATACCTTCCATCCAATTGTCATTTAAATTACTCATCCATAATATAGGATGACTTGGCTGTTGGCCATGTCTATTACCTAATTCTAATAATGTAACTGGAGATATTTCTTTAGGTATAGTACCAGAAATACCTTGATACCTTTCAGTTTCATAGGATAATGTTTTTGAATAATTCGATTCATTGAATGAGAAATCAAAATCAACTATATCAATAAAAGATAACAATGAAACCGGAGTTTCATAAGGTCTATAAATTTGAATTTTTCCATCAATAACAGAAGGAATATCATTCTTTAAAGTTATTGTTATATGATCGTTTATTCCTATATATGAAATAACCTCTTCATACATAGTGCTTGGTTCATCTACATAAGGAGATATAGATTGTATTTGACTATATCCAGATTTAGTTTTTACCCAATCACCTATATTTAATAACGATAAATATGATTTATCTATTTTAACTCTTCTTTCATCAATAGAACCTCCACCAAAAACATATTGATCTTTTATAATTTCAAATTCTTCTGCTGGTAAATTTGTTGAGAATTTAATATTATTATATAAATCAGTTTGACTATCACATACAATATAAATTGTATCTTTAATAGAAAATGATTTAAATGGAATTGCAGGTAAATTATTAAATGAATTTGCAATAGATTTTGCTATAATATCAGCAGATTTTAAATTTTGTGATGGTACGTCATCAGCCCACTGACAAAATATAATATTATTAGCACCACCAGGATTTGTTACAGGGTTTAATAATATTTGATATTTGTCATTAGAATCTGAATATAAATGATATCCCATTACTCGAGTTTCTATAATTTCATCAGGATACTTTAAAATTCTATTATCGGGATCCATATGCCTAAGTGGCTCAATTCTAATACCACCATTTACAATCGATTCATCATTTATTTTTAGCGGTAAATTTGTATTTGCCCAATCTATTTGTATAATAGATCCATACGATAATCCAAAGTGTTCTTCAAATACATAGCCTGAAGATGAATTTGGAAATATATATTTTTGTAATTTAGGTTTTATTTTAAAACTAAAAGAAGCTCGACCCTTTGGGCCTAAAAATTCGGCTGGCACTTCTAAAATATTATCTTTTCTAAATCCAGAAAAATCGTCTATTCTTACTGTTTTATTATATAGTTTTAGTTTCTCATAATCAACTGTAGAATCTCTATCAAGAATTCTTTTAAATTTACCACCTTTAGATTTTATCGTAAATACTGTTTCTTTTTTTATGACAGAACTATCAATATAACTTTTAATATTACTAGACAGTGACTTCATATATAATTCTACTCCAGTTAAATTATTAGCCTGTACAGGATTTTCCATCCAATAGTAACCGAATGTATTAGGTTTTAATAATTTTGGTGATTGTATATTAAAATCAGTAAATCTATAGTAATTTTCACCATCTAACAGAAATTTTCCAACTTCATTTTCTATAATATACATTCCATAATACCTATTAAATTTCCAATCTTCATCTTCGGTATCATTAAATAAAAACTCAAAATTAAATATATGTGGATAAATTAGATTATTTCTTTCAAATCCTGATGTAATATATTGATCATGTCCTTTTATAGTACTTTCACTTGAATAAAAAGCAGATAAATTTTCGCCTTTAGTTGCATATACTGCATCTTTATATGATGCTCCATTCCAATAACTTAAATTTTCTTTATCAAAACTAATATTTAATGGAGATTCTGGATATAATGAATCATTAACAGAATTAGAAATAAATTTTCCGATAGGAGAATTAACAAGATCAAATGTTTCAACTATTTTTGCATTCTTTAGAAATATGTCATTAAAATTGGCAGGATTCTCTATATAATTTATTGTATCATTTTCATTTACGTCGAGTACAATGATTTTACCAGATGACTGATAATTTTGATCTATAATTGCAATGAAATTTACTCCATTAGGGGAATTAATTTCATCATAAATAATCCCATTATATGTAAATTTCCATGTTGTGCTTTTAGGTATTACCTTATAAGAATTACCCACTACTAATTTATCTGATGATATATTATTAGATTGAGAAAACGCACCAGGTAATTTAAATATAACAAAGTGAGTAGGTAAAATATCTTTTATATATAGTGGAGAAAAACAATAAAATTGTTCTGTATAATTTTTATCAATCAATGGACCGACTCCAGCCATATAAAATTGCTGATACTGGTCAGTAAAAGATTTTTTTAATGATGTTGGTTGAGCAGTTTCAAATAATTCAAATAATTGATCTGCTGGAAAATTCTTTCCTAAAAATCTATTTAAGACTGTTGGATAATTTTCATTACTTCTAATAGGAAACCTCTTATATTTAGTTTGACTTAGTGAGTCATTTGCATCTATAGAATTCATCCATATTTTTTGTGAAGAATCTATAACAATTTTTAAATTTCCAGTTAATTTGGGATTTGTTTGTATTAGTGCTTTGGAAAGTTTATTTCTTTCAAATGTCATCTTAAAATAGTTTTATATAAAGTATTTATTCTAAAATAAAAAAGCTGCTCTAAAACTAATTAGAGCAGCTTTTTAAAAATTAAATTTAATATTAACTCGACAATAGATTTTATGATAATCTTGATTTAATTATATTTTTGATTTCTTCTAAAGATAAATCATTAGATATTGGATCTTTAGAAAATCTGTATTCTTTAATTTTAGTATTTATAGAATCTAATTTTGATTTAGATGAATCTAATTTTGATTTAGATTCTTCTATTTTTTCACTTGTATGGTTTTCTGTTTCAAATTCTTTAGATTGTAAAATAGATTCTAATTCTTCCATTTCATAATCTGAATATTCTTCTTCAAATACTGCAATTTTAGAAGAGTTCATTGCATTAACTTCATTCATATCTTTTAATATGGCAGAAAAATAATATTCACAAACTCTCATTTTATGTGCATCCGAATAAGGGACCGAAACTACATGCATTGGATTAACTAATGCTAATATGATAGTATCTCCTAAACTAGATCCTTGGCCGATGTAATATGGTGTACCTACATGTAAACCTCTAGAACATTCTATACCAGCATCTTCATTACATAATGCTCTATCCATTTGGATAGGTTCACCTAATCTGATAGACATAGTTTTTGTATGTGCATCAGTAAATTCAAGTACCTTAGATCTTTCGTTAGAATTTTTGTATAATTCTGTAATAGGACCAATAATATTTCCCATGAAAGTTTTATATTTTTCTGTTCTATGATCTAATGTTATATATTTTTTATCGACTTCTGCAATACTGAAGTGATTAATTGAAGTTTTATTTCTTTTAATTCTAAGAACTTCTGATGTAACATAATCATCTAAATCTTCTCTGACAGCTTCAGATGATTTACTAACTATTCTTCTGTAACAAACTATATATCCTTTATTTGTTACTATCAAATTTTGTTTAGATACATATTTAAATAAACCTTTTCTTGCTTCAGGATTTGGGTTTAATAAACATAATTTCCAGAAATTAATATATGCTGTTATATCTTCACCATTCTTTTTACATAAGATAATTTTTTCAATAATAGCTTCAGGTAAAGATACACTTTCAAATCCTTTCAAATAAAAATTTCCATCAATTTCTATAAATATTTCAGGATATTCATTTTTAAAGGATTTACTAAATTTTAAATCATTTTCGATTACAATTTTATTTAATTTAACTTCTTCCTCAACTTGTTGTTTTTCAGAAGTTAATTTATTTAATTGGAAATCAAAAATAGAGATTATTTGTTGTTTTGTTTCTTCTGCTTGATTTTTTTGGTAAGAAAATACAAGTTCCTGTAATTTTGTAATTTCATCTTCTGTACACTCGCTTTTCATGTATAGCTTTCCGTCAATTAAAGCAGTAGATGAATTTCCATTTATTAATACGTTTATCATTGTTTTATCGAGTTTAAATATGTTAATTTTTCTTTATTTTCTTTTAATAATTCCAACTCCCATTGATTTATAGGATCATATGAATTATTACCAGGTATTATACCAAATTTTCTTAATATTTTCTTATTATAAATATCAAGCAAACTATTAGTAGAATCAGGTATATCCATTTTTATTATAAATGGACAGTGCTTAATTAATCTAGTATACAAATTTAATTCATATTTTATTTCCGGAGAAATTAAATTAGAAATATTTATATTAAAATATGATAATATATCATTATGTATTTTATCAAAAGTACTGTCTACATGATGATTTCTGCTATAATAAGTTTTATTATAACCAAATACACTACTGATATGTTTAAATTTATTAGGATAAATATATTTTAAAGATTCTAATTTATTGACATTAATTTTATTAGTGATAAATGATTGAATAATTGTCCTTTTAACTTCTTTAGACATTTTAAATACAGATTTATAATTGTCTACATGTATCCAATTTGGTAAATCTTTAATTAATTGTATATCCTTTTTAGTATATATTACATATACATTACATACCATAACACATTTAATAAAATATATAAAATCTTCTATTTCGGTTCCCCTTTCAATTTCTATATAAAAGTTATAATTAACTAATTTATTTTTAGTATTAGTAAAGTTTATTGGTTGAAGAAGAACATCTTCTTTTTTAAATATTCTTTTTCCTTTTGGAATAGATGAAATCCCTACTTTTATGGTACCTAATGATTCAGTTGATTTAACTTCTCTCAATTTAGCACGTTGTATTTTCTGTAATTTAGCCTTATCATCTAATTGTTTGATAAATTCTTCTGGTACTACTATGTCTGAATATTTTTTGAATATCTTTAAATATTCAGATTTAATAACATCCCTATAATTTTTAATTTTAGAAATGTTATTAGAAAAATCAGGATTTTGTCCTAATATAGTACATCTTGATCTATTAACAGATAATTTTAATATAGAAACATAAATTTTGTAAGGCATTTTATATGTTTTAAATAAAATTACATTATTATGCAGACTTTTTAAATATAAATTTGTAATTTTATTATCATTTACATCTGCATAAATAAATTGATATGATGATGTGTCAGATTTTCTAATATCTAAATGATTATCATCATGCTTAGATAATTTATTTAGAAGTCCAGAGTCTCCAACTTTAGAAGTTAATTGAAAAAATGGTCCAGAATTTGCATAATCAATTTTATAATTTTTTAATGGAGTAAATGTCATATTAAATTTATTGAATTTAGGGACATTATTTACATTAAATTTAAAATCATTTAATTTAATAATAGGATTTTCTGAAGCCTCTTTACAATATTCAAGTAAATTATCAAATTCAAATTTTTGAGAGGCATAAATTAAATTAATTTCTTCTAAAAATTCCTGATATTTAATTTTAATTTTTTCTATTGTTGGATCATCATACTGAATATCTTCTCTAGATAAAGTAACTGCTAAATCACCTACATTAAATTTTAATGCAAAAGGCAATTTAATATCACTCATAAATGAACAAATATTTCTATCTATTGGATAATATACTTTTCCAATTGCAATATGTAATTGTGAAAATTTATTAGAAATAAAACTTTGAGAAGAATACTTAAAAGTTTTTCTTTCTATGATTTTATAATCGTTAGAATCATAAGCATCTTTAAAATATACATTATCGAAATATCTTAATTGTTCTGATATTTTTTCCTTAAAATTTACACGATCATTAGAATTCTTTTGATTTAAATATATTTTAATTTCTGTACCAGATCTATCATCTGTTGGTTCAGTTGACAGAGATTGCATTTTAGGACCTTCATTTGTTTTATATAAAATGTATTTATATAATTTACCCTCTGCAATTGTATTTATAAAAAATGTATTTGTATATGCAAATGCAGATTTTGCACCAATACCATAACCTCCTATTTGATCATTTGATGTATTTTTTGTACTCTTACCATACTTACAAAAAACGTTAACCACTCTTTCTTCTGAAATACCGGGCCCAAAATCTTTAACTGAAAAATACTTACCACTAATATCTTCATCTAGTGAAACTATTACAGGCTCATTACATTGGGCTTCAATATTTGCATCCCATGCATTACTAACATATTCTCTGATAATAGAACCTATTGGATCTTTATAAATTGTTTTACTCAAGTGTTCTATTATAACTCTAGAACCTTCTTCATCAATACCAAATGAATTTGCTACATTGGTAATGTTTGTAAAAATTTTAGTTTCAGGAATTTCAATCTTCATATATCTGTATTATTATGTTACAAATATAAATAAAAATGGATTAGCTTGAAATTCCTGAAACTATTTTAAGATAATTTAACTTTTCTATAATCGGATATTACTTCAATATCAAAAGAGAATACCTCAATTGTGCCCTGGTTTTTATAAAATATATCAAGACCAATTGTTTTACTCCAAGTTAAATTTCTTAATTGTTGAGCTACATCAGAGCCACCTATAATATTAGAACTTCTATCAATCATTCTCCATTGATAAATTAGAGGAATTTGTATAGCGTTATTTTCACCTACATTAACCTTTTTAGTTACAAAAGAAAATGTACCTGGAACTGATATAGTGGAATAATTATCAGGAGCTATAAATAGATAATCTAAACACGTATTTTGTCCTACAAGATACTTATCATTTGTAAAAAATGATCCTTTCATCGGTGATGCTGTAGAATATTTGAAATTTGTTGAAGATGCAGAAGCATCTAAAACTTGAACATTTTTATAAAATCCATTTAATTTAGAATTAGATGAATCTCTATAATTTGATATAATTTCAGAATATTGAACTTTTCCTATAGTTGAATTTAATGGTCCAATATATGCTGATGTATTATCAATTGATTTATTATATAACCAAAAATTATATAAATCTTCGTAAGGATATTCTACAGTTACTCCAAATGGGCCATTTGCTTGAGTAGTCCATGTTGTTGGAGTAACAGTTGCAACGAAGTTTAAATTAGATAAATCAAAACTAACAATAGTTGTTGTATTGTCTATAACAGTATCTAAAATAGAACTATTTACATTTAATGAATTAACATAATATAAAGAATCCCCTTTTAGTGATCTTTCTCTACTATATAACCACTGATTTCCAATTTGTGCAGATTGATAAGGACCTTTATTAATAAAGCTATAACCTAATCCAGTAGATCCAAAACTTCTTTCATTACCTTCTTTTAAATTGTTTAAGACTATAGGTACATTTTTATATCTAGATGCTTCAAGATTACCAGTTTCTAATAAAGGTCTTACTTGATCGTCATTAAATATTGAAACTAATTCTAGTGGACTACTATTAATATTTTCAACTACAACATTCCAATTATTTGTTATGATAGAACCCCAATTTGCAGGATTATTTACATCTATTATATCAGTATAATATCCAGCAATTAATTGAATTTTATCACCATTTTTAATAATGGATTTTTTGCTTGTAACAGGATCCACTATACTAATTTGAATCCCTGCTTCTGATGTTCCAATAGTTTGAGTTAGAGTTTGTATTGAAGTGTCCATAGATTTTAACTTTGTATATAAATCTACTAAACCTCCTGTACTATCAAAAAATTCGGATGATATATCTTCAGCACTATGAGCAAAGTATTTATCACCAGAGTTAAATGATCCTATTATGTGTTGATTAACTGCAGTTAATTCAGTACTAAATTTTAATCTAATATCTTCAGCATTTGCTTCATTAATAATAATAGCAGTTTCGTTACTAATCGGTAATGAATCATCAAATGCTATTATTATTGAATTTGACCAATCAGAAGTTAATGGATTTGTAGGAAATCCTGCTTCACTAACAGATCTAACTCTAAATTCTACTTGTTCATTTGCTGATATTGAAATTTCAACCTGATTAATATTAACAATGTCAGGATTATTTGGATCTTCTTGAGCCCAAATATAAAATCCTGTATTTTCATCATACACTCGTGATCTAACTTTTGAAGTTAATTCAGACCAATCAGAAAACGATGCAGATTGAGGTGATCCGTTTATGTTAGTAAATGATTGAGTTTGCACATTTGTAGCAGAACCATCTTTTCTTAAATATCTATATGATGTAACAAATTGTATTACTTCTTGTTTTCCTGCTGGGGCCGATTTAGATAAAGGTATTGGGAAAAACCCTCTAATTCTATATTTTGGATTTGCTAAACCGTCTATATTTTTACCTCTAGCAACTAAATCAGTAATTAAAGATGAATAATAAATTGATTTAGATGATTTTTGTTTAATTAAACTATCTAATTCATCTCTAACAGATTGTCTTTGTTCACTAGAACTAAATTTTGTTGTATTTAATTCTTTTGTTTTATTAACAATACCAATATTTAATTTTTCAATTTCAGAAGATGTTTTTAATCTTTCTGATTGTTTAGCTTTAATTTGATTAATATCTTGACTGTCATCTTTGTGTAAATTTACCTGTTTAATTGAAAAACTTGACTCTGTTAACACAGGGGAATCCGGCTTTAGTCCATCAATTGCAGGTACTACTCTATCTTTAGCTATTCCTAAAAATACTTTACCAAAATCAGAAACTTCATTTAAATAATAATCTTCTAAATTAATATTTCCGCTAACAGTTTCTATTGTTAAATTATTAGAATAAATGGCTACGCCTTCACCCCATTCAGATGCTGCAATTTCATAATCCGGATCAATTGCTCTTAACCAAATTATTTGATATTCATTAAATCCAACATTTACCTGCACTTGTTTATCAGAATATCTACCAGGATTTATGTTTAATTGATTAGCACCAACATTTATTGCCTCATATCCAGCAATTAAACTTACCTCGATATATTTCTCAGAGGTATTTACAACAGTAATTTGATATTTAGTTGTATTGTTTTTAAGTATAAGATCACCAACTTTTAAAAATCTATTGTCTTTTACCGGTTCAGTGTTATCAGTATAAGATAATTTACTCAAAAAGAATTTTTTAATAACAGTTGGAACCATTATGCCATTTATATTCGTGTTTATTGTTTCATCGACAATATCATAAACATCAAATGATCCATTATATCTAGCAATACCAGGAGGTAGAGGAATAGTATCTTCATCTATAAAATAAGAAATACCTTTTTGTGATAAATTACGAATAGTTAAGTTATATTCTAAATTATTTTTGTTTAATAAATTTTCATTAAAGTAATTTAATTTATCTTGAGAATCTAATTGTAATAATAATCTTTTTACTAATACTCTTTCAGCATTATCTACTATTTTATCTTTTACATCAAAACTAACATATAATAGTGGGTTTAAGAATTGTTCAAAAAACCAATTACTTTTCTTAAAAAATTGATTAGGTATTGGCAAATTAGACATTTTATCAGGTTCAACTAAAAATTTCTCAAGAAATATTTTAGAATATGTACCGTCAGCTAATCTAACAGAAACTGAACCATCACTTATACCTAAAAGACGTTGAATTTCATTATCAATTCTTGCAAGTTCATTTTTTAAATATGAAAAAGAAGGGAAACTAAATTTTTGTATTGTACCATCAGATAAGGTAACTTTAGCAATAACTTCAGTGTTTGATGAAGTAGTTGCTGCATTAACTTGTGTGATAATTTCTAAAGCATTAGCATTAGTTCTCAATAATTCTGTAAATATGGTATCAACTGAGTGTGATGTAGACATTTAAAATATGTGTTTTTATATTTATTTAGTTAATTGTTCTATGACAGATTTTAAAATATTGTGTCTTACTAATAGACAAGGAGAGTCAGTCCATATTTCTCTAGAATCTCCCATTTTAGGTAATCCTAAAAAATCAACTAAAG
>Ga0326734_1000440_pt1 | contig 11518 bp, 20 predicted proteins | sample 15_GP2_1315_FD_207944 | JGI IMG/M metagenome (GOLD analysis project Ga0326734, IMG submission 207944) | Glacier ice microbial communities from Ngari, Tibet, China - 15_GP2_131.5 | ecosystem: Environmental > Aquatic > Freshwater > Ice > Glacier | place: China: Ngari, Tibet | collected 2018-07-18 | reverse complement strand
AAATGACCGCCGACATTAAAGGCTCCAACGCTGAATATGAGGCAGGTCGCACGGCCACTGGGCAAACAGGCTTTGATGGCGCAAGGTTTGCCGGTAATATTCTTAGCCCGGTCAATGCCGCAGTGGGGCGAGTGGTGCCACTCGGAAAGGCGGGCGACTCGCTTAAGCTACTTGCTGGAAAAGGTGCATTGTCTGGCGCAGCGGGCGCAGCAACGCAGCCCGTCATGAGTGATAACTTTCTCGGTGAGAAGGCTGGGCAAATAGGGCTTGGGGCAGTGGCGGGCGGTGTGTTGACGCCAGCGCTTACTAAGACCTCGGAATCTGTGGCAAAGTTTGCCCGCGAAAAGATGCGCAGCGGTGCGTTGACTAAAACGCCGGAAGGCATTGCGTTTGAAATCAAGACATCATTGGCGCGTGATGATATTGACGTTGGGCAGATTCCTAAGATCGTGATGGATAAGCTGACCGCAGAAGCGCAGCAGGCCATGAAATCAGGGCAGGAAATCGACGCGCCAGCTTTGCTGCGAAAGCTAGATTTTGAGCGCGTTAATGTCAAACCGCTCTTGGGCCAGTTGACCCGCGACCCAACACAATTCACCAAGGAATTAAACCTGCGTGGCGTGCAAGGCGTCGGGGAGCCTATCGCCAACCGACTTAATGAGCAGCAAGCGGCTATTGCGTCTAGATTCCGCCAAAGCACAGCGGGCGCGGAAAACCCCTACGAGGCTGGGCGCGGCTTGATTGAACGGCTGCAAACTAAAGACGGCGAGATGACGGCAGGCGTTCGCGCTTCTTATCAGGCATTTAAAGACTCAACCGGAAAAGAAATGGAAGTGCCATTGTCCGGTTTGGCTCAGGACTACGCCAAAACCCTGCGCGACTTCGGAACCACAATCCCCGGCTCAGTGCGCTCACAGTTCGAGGAATTGGGCTTGACCGGGGGTAAACAACTAAAGCTCCTGAGTATTGACGACGCCGAAAACCTGATCAAAACGATCAATAAAAATTACAACCCAGCCGACAAAGCACAATCGACAGCGCTGAACGAGCTTCGCGGGCACGTACAAAACGCCATTTTGGAAGTTACGGACAGTGGCGCAGGCATGGAAGCGGCCACCTTGGCAAACTTGGCGCGAGGCACGGCTAAACAGCGTTTTTCAGCGATTGACGGCTCGCCCGCGCTTAAGGCCGCTATCAATGCAGCGGAGCCTGACAACTTCGTTAAGAAATACGTCATCAACGGGAAAGTGCGCGAAATAAGCGAGTTGTCAAATCTTGTCGGGCCTGAAGGCCAAAAGACCATGCAGCAACAGATGATGAAGTATCTGGAGGGTAAAGCGTTTGGCGCAAATACCGCAGGCGACGGCGCAGGACGACAAGCGTCTTTTAATGCAGAGCTAAACAGCATTGGAAAAAACAAACTGGCTGCGTTGCTAGGTCCGCAACAAACCGAAGATTTATTTGCTGTGTGACGTGTGATGGCCTACATCCAGCAGCAGCCAGCAGGCTCGGCGGTAAATAACTCTAACACCGGGGCGATGGTGGCTAGCTTGTTGGGCAAAATTGGCGGTGGCATCAAGGGAGCGCCATACATCAATGATTTTGTCGTCAAACCCATTCAATCGTTTGCAGAGCGGGCGGCGGTGACTAAATCATTATCTGGGGCACTTCCTAAACAAGCGGCCCAGCTTGACGCCAAGACGGTAAATAGCTTGGCTAGGCTCATGGGGCCGGCCCCCGTTTCTGCGGGCGCGGCGCTCGGCTATTCGGTCAGATAAACGCCACACATAAGCCCAGAAAAAAACACCAAGTCCGCCAGCAATGGCCCGCCATATTATTTGGTCATCCATCCCGCAAATATAAGCCCGTTTTGGCAATAGCCTGGGCATCTCCTTTTTAGAAAGAAATCTTATGCCTGGTGTTATCGCAACAATTCCAAAATTCATGTTTTCCGCCAATGGATCGCCTATGGTGGGCGGTTCTCTGGAAACGCTTATTGCAGGCACAACCACGCGAACCACGACATGGCAAGACGCGGCCATGACTATAGCCAACACGAACCCCGTCACCTTGGATGCTCGGGGGGAATGCGTGCTCTGGTTGGACACGGCAGTGATCTACAAATTCATTCTAAAAAATGCACAGGGCGTTGTTCAGTGGACGCAGGACAACATAAGCAGTCCGTCCTCACTAAGCGCTGAGATTGCCATGCAAATCCAAAGCAAGATAAAGCGTGTGGTTTCTGATATTGCGGCTTTGCGATTGTTGGATAAAAACAAGCACACGCAAGCAATAACGAATGGCTATTCGATAACGGGTGACGGCGGGGGCAGCGAATATTATTACGACGCATCAGACACAACCAGCGCAGACAACGCAGGAAGTATTATTGTGGCGAGTGACGGCGGGCGCTGGAAATTAATCCCCAGCGGCGTTCAAAACCCACGACAGCACGGCGCTGTGGGTACCGGCGACGTAGCTACATCGTTGCAAAAAATGTTCACCCAGGGGCGTGCATGGGAGATTCCAAGCGGTGTTTATAAGTTTTCTTCAACGCTGACCGCCGACTACAGCGATCCAGCTTTCCCCGGCCTTACGCTGCCGTCTATTCGGCATGACATATCTGGCGATAGCGCCGCCAATACGATCCTTGAATACACGGGAACGAATACGGCAATAACGTGCATCGGCAGCGGGTTAACGATTGCCGAAGGGGTCCACAGCTTTGATCGACTTGCAAATTTTACTTTATACCCAACAGGCCGAACGCTGTTGAGAAACGGGATTGTATTGCAGCGTAAAGCGTACACCCTGATTGAAAATCTAGACGTGGAGGGATTCTCTACTGGAATTTTCATGGAAGGTTGTTTGACCAGCAGCGTTAAAAACGTACACAGCCGCAATAATAAATTTGGATTTGTATTAGGAGACCCGACCAACTTCAGCCGCCCAAACTCGCTGAATTTTGAGCGCGTCACAGTATTGAACAACGCTGAAGCGGGCGTGGTTGCAAACTTACTTGGGGCATCAAATCATTTCAATGGTTTGAATGTAGAGCGCAATGGTCGGCAAGGCAACGCAAACGACGGCGGTTTTCTCGCTAACATTGTGGGTGATAACGGCATTGCCTCGCTGACCATGACTGCGGGTTATTTTGAGGGTAATGGCGGCGTGGCTGACCTAGTGCTTACGAATGTGTCCGCAGCTTTTGTCACTGTAATTTTGACTAGCGTTACATTCAACAGGGTTAGCTCGACGATCCACACGACAAATAACATCCGAATCGGTAATACAGGCGGGGGGAGAATCAAGTTAATCATGATCGGCTGCGGGTTTTTATCAGCAGGTAGTTACGTGCCATCGGCGGCGCGTCCGTTTATTCAATACGACGCTGCATGTGAAGTTATTGATATCGGATGCACTTACAGCGAAACGGTATCAATGCCACTGCAACTAAGCGCATCAACGACACTAGCGGGACGTTGTAATGCAGCGGCTACCGTTTCAACGCAACCAGCCGGGGTGTCTGCGACAAGAGACGGTGTAGGCATTTACACGGTGCAGCGCGGGGGCGGCTTTTCGTCAACAGCTGACGGGTACGTGGCGGTTGCGATATGTAATTTCACGGGCGGATCTAGGAAAGTCGAGCGTATTACGCAGGCAGGCAACTCGTTCCAAGTGGTTATTACGGACAACGCTGGCACGCTCGCAGACGGCGATTTCTCGTGGACAGTCACCCGCGTCAGGGCGTAGAAATATGATCACGACTACATGGGTTGGTAATTCATCATGATGAGCGAACTGCAACGGTCCAGAATCTGCGTTAGGTTTATATCCGCATTGCTGGCAATTGATTTAGCCAAAAACTTTATCAGCCCGGCGATGTGGATTTACGGCGAGCCGAGGTCGGTGATCGGAACGGTGGCGCGGTTGGCTACGTGGCCGGATGGCCTCGCGCTGGTGTTTTGTTTGGCCGCAGCAATGGTCGTGCCTTACATTCTCATGCAGTTGTTCACCCCCAACATGCAGAACCGCCATACATGGACGCGATGGGGTTGCCGAGGATTAATCACGGGCGGCGTGATTTGGTTGTATATGTCCTACCTGTCGCGCAATCTTGATTACGAAGTTGTCACGGTTTTGTTTGCGTTCAACGGTGTGATGTCAATTGTGATGGCTGGAATTTTGGGCTACGGCATCAATCAAGACCAGATAGAACTTGAAGATCGGGAAAAAAAATGAAGCGGAACAAATTACGAAGTTTCGCTTTTGCCGTATGGTGTCTAGCGTTTGCACATGCTGTTCAAGCCACCACCATGGCTGATTTCATGGGCGCATACGACCCAGACCTGAAATACTGGGCGCTGACGTTCTCATTACTAGGTGGGTCCATCAAATCTATCATGAGTTGGGAAGGTGACAAGCGTGCAGTTCGCCAGCAGGCGTCAGAATTCTCTTGGAACCTTTTCCACTCAGCAGTCGCAGGGATGGCTGCATTCATGCTTATTCAGGGCCTGCGCGGCTCGGGTTACGCGATTGCCTCAGAGGTGCGTGTAGGATGTATCTTGCTGGCTGGTTGGCATGGTAAGTCAGCGCTAACTTGGATGATCGACTTCATCAAAAACCGGCTTACCGCTCACGCTGCAAAGCACGACGCAAAACCACTAGACACAAAGGAGCCACCTTGAACTTAGACGCAATAATTGAAGATGCCTACACTCCGGCTCTTGATTTGATCTGTGTGGCTGATTCGCGTGAGGCCCGGGTGATGGTACTCGCCATTGGGTTGCAAGAGTCCCGTTTCAAATACCGACGACAAATGGGCAACGGACCAGCTAAATCGTTTTGGCAGTTTGAGCGCGGCGGCGGCGTCAGGGGTGTATTGAACCACGCGGCAAGCAAGGTAAAGGCTTTGCATTTATGCTCTGGCAGAGGCGTAGCACCGGACCCAATGAGCGTGTGGAATGCAATGGAATTCGATGATGTGCTGGGCGCTGGGATGTGCCGACTTCTGCTGTTGACCGACCCCAAACCATTACCCAAGGTAGATGACGTACAAGGTGCTTGGGCTTACTACATCCGCACATGGCGGCCAGGCAAACCCCATATAGATTCCTGGGCAGGATTGCATGCCCAAGCTGTGACCGGTAGCGTATGAGCTGGATCAAACAAGCCCTCCTATTTCCACTGGTCATGGTGGTGCAGGTGTTTATCCTTGTGATGTTCTTCGTTTCCGTCCTGATGGCGCTGCTGCAAAAGGCATTCAAGTGACGCCGTACATCGTTCTAGGTGCAGCGCTGGCCTGCGCTGGTTCGTTCTGGTATGGCACAGAGGTGGGCGCCGACGGCGAGATTGCTAACCGCGTCAGTCAGGAACAGATCGTGCGCGACACACGCGAAGCCGCACAATTGGGAGCAGCAAATGCTATTGCAAAAATCAATGTTAAAAACGTCACGATCACCCGCAAGCTTGAAACTGAAGTGCGTGAGAATGTTATTTTTAGGGATTGTCGCTCTGGTGATGCCGGGGTGCGCCTCTACAACTCCGGCATCAGTGACGGGGCCGTCGCCCCTGGTGGTAGCGTCGTGCCCCCCGCGAACCCCGCTACTCGATGATTCTTTCGGCTCATGGGTTCTGAAGGCGCAAGAGGTCGGGGCGCAGTACGATACTTGCCGGGCGGCGGCGCTGGCTAAATAGTCAAGCTCCCGTACTACCAAACCCACCAACACCGCGCCCGGTTTCGCTGAGTTCATCGACCTCGACCAGCGTTAACTTTGGCACAGAAATAAGCATAGCCTGGGCTATGCGGTCGCCGGGGCTAACGGTCAAGTAGTTAGGCGTATGAGCATCCCGTGTCAACCTAACCATTACCTCGCCTCGATAGTCAGAATCCACAACACCGACTGAGTTTGCAAGTCGCGTATCGTTTTTGAATCCGTGGCCGCTGCGACTGTAAACCAGCATTACATAACCATCGGGCACTTCAAAAGACAGCCCAGTCCTAAATGTATGTGCCCCAAAAACAGAGGTAAGTTTTGGGCATTGAATCGCATACAAGTCAAAACAAGCAGCGCCACCAGTGCCATAGGTCGGCATGATTGCGTCAGGGTGAATGCGTTTAATTTTCAGTTTCATATCAATCCTTTTTAACGGGCTTCAGCCGCAGTTTAAGAGTACAAGCAGCGCAGACCCACAGCGCTCGAAACTTAACGGCACCTGCGCTGGTTGCGGGGCCGCAGGTCATGCATGTTATCTGTGCGTGCGGGCGTAGGTCGGTGAGTGTTTGGCGTTGCGTGTTCATTCCCTTAGCCCCAGCCCTTTGATCCAGCGGTTAACTGTGCGAGGCGTCGCGTTAAGAGCTTTGGCAATCTGTTTGGTCGTCCTGCCTTTAAACCACATAAATTGGGTTTGTGTGTCGTTGTAGTGGCGACGCTGTGCAACCGCCATTCGCTTTTCGTAAGCTGCGAACACTGCCGGGGTCATGTGTCACCGCCTTGTCGGATGATTTCAGCGCAGACACCAGCGCCAGAATGTGCGACTTGTCTCAGTATTACATTACTAAGATCATCGTCTTGGCCGGTTTGTAGTCTTAACGACTTAATTTTCAAAGCCTCGCACACCACCGCGCACCGCTCCCGCTCGATTGCAGTGGCGTGCTCTGTTGCGGCTTGCCACGCCTGCCACCCGGCGCGCATCTCAATATCGGCATATCCAATGCCGTCACGCCACCAAAGCAGCCGCGTTTCAGTGCCGCACCTTGCTTTTATCGACGCCTCAAAATCCCGGCGCGTGTCTGTTGTGTCGGTCATGACATGCCGCCGGGTTCAACGGCAGCTAGAGCCTTCACTGCTTTTTCTTGCGACCTATCCCAATCGACACCGTACAGGTCGCCATGTGAGTGCCGAATGTATACCCAACCACTTAGCATGTCGCGCAAAGCCTCAACTAAATCCGGCATGGCTGCGCTTTGATGTGTCTGCGCGATGGCTGCACGGTATCCTGCTGTATAAGCAGCAACCTCCAGCGTGCGGTGTTCGCACTTATCATCGCCGAGTGATTCGCGGTCGTGCCAAGCCTCACCCTTGGCCCACAATTCTGCATAAGTCAAGGCTGGGTGTACTGGCTGCGCGCTATTTGCTTGATCTTCAAGCATCGCCTCATAGTTTCTGCGCGACCACAATCCTGCGTCGTAGTTTTTCCCAGTGGTTGGCTGTACAGGCTGCGCTGTAGGTGGTTGCACAAGTTGTTCTGCAGCGGCCCTTGCCTCTTGCCTGGCGTTTGGATTGTTGGATAAGTGGCGGCTAAGCGCACGGCTGTCATCTTGCAGCATTCCTGCGGGCCAGCCAGTTTCATGCACAGCGCGCAAGCAAGCCTTGTCCTTCACATTGCTGCACGCGGCCACGCAATCGCAGCCATCACAAACGGGGTAGTTTGTTTCAATCATTTGTTGGTCCTGTATGTGTTTGAGTAATGCCCATGCCTCGGACAGCTCCGGCTCCTGCAATTGGCTGGTTTCGACCAGAAGCAGGATGGTAGAGAGTTGGTTGTTGTCGAAGGTCATAGGGTGATTCTGCTTGTGGTTGCTGACGTGACGCTTACTTGCTCAGTGCTGCAATGTGCATGTCCAGGCGGTTCAGAACGATGGCGTGATCTGTGGCCGTGCGTTTCATTGCCCGGTCATAGTTGCAACCGCCTCGCTCATGAAATAAAACACCATGCCCAAACAACAAATCAGAAACCTCGCGTCCAACAAATGGACGTCTGGAGCCATTTTTAATTTCAGGATCGCCCCAATAGTTTTGACGCACTCCCATTGCAATAAATTCCGGCATCGCGGAAACCCAGCCACCAAAGCACGCAATTGTTTTGCATGTGTGCTTGCCAGTGTCGCTGCTTTCACGGTAAAGAGCTAAGCCCTTGGCTACATTTTTATCAGGCACAGTCAGCCAATAGCCGCGTGCAATCTTCGTGTTTTCAAGATGGTTCATGGTGGTCCTTTGTTACTCAACGCTATCGCGCAAAGCTTTACCTGGCACAAAACGCACGACTTTCTTGGCCTTGATTTTGATCGGATCACCAGTCGTTGGATTGCGCCCTGTGCGCTTTGCACGCTTGATGACGTTGAATGACCCAAAGCCGACCAGCTGCACAGACTCGCCACGGCTCAATGCGCGGGATATGGCAAGGATAGTTATGTGCAAGGCACGTGCAGAACCAGCTGTAGACAGTCCGGTATTGCTTTGGATGTACTCAATAAGTTCAGTTTTGTTCATTGGATGTCGATTCGGGTTGATTGGGTAAGACGAGCTCCAATAACATCAACGCCAGATTGCAAAGCCTTTTTGATTGCGGCTTTGTCGGGGGCTGATACAGGTGGCGAGGGCTTGGGGGTGCGCCAATATTTGGATGGCAAACTAAGTAAGTCTGTTACCTCTACGGCTGGTGGGTTTTCGAAGATGCTGATCTTGAAGAATGGGCACTCAAGTTTTTTGATTCCTGCGTGTTCCATCGACTTTTTTAGCCAAAGCCTTAGCCCGTCAGCGGTGCGTTGCCGTTGTACCTTGAGCGCTTGGAGCCGGGCAATCTCTGCATCAATGGCCCCGTGGTGAGCTTCTGCGCCGCGTGCCACGTACTCGATACCCTGCGCCTTGATTGCCAGTTCGTCACCGATGCCACTACCTTCTATAGTGTCTGCAATGGTTTGGGCGTCAAGGTCCAAGCTGGATAACTTGTCGGCAAGCTCCAAATACTGATTGGATAACACGTAAAGTTGAGTCATGGCTCAATCTCCTTTAGGCCACACGGCGGTGATTGCGTCAATCGTGGCGGTGTCAAAGTGCTGCCAGATCGCGTCAATAGCTTGCTGGTTCATTGCCGCGAGAATATCTGCGACGTTTTGAGCGTCGCCATTGGCAACCCCTGCGGTCATTCGTGCAGCGCGGGCCTTTGGGCTTGTGTCAACAGGTTGCTCTGCTGGTTTTGATTGCGGCGTCTGCTGCTTGCTGGCAGCGTTGCCATCGTCATCTTCAGGCGCAATGCCGCAAGCAGTCATCAATGAGTAGCGGCGCGCATAGGTCAATGCAGAGCCGTAGCCTTGGGCGTCCTGTTTGACAGCCGGAACGCGCAACTTACCGCACCGCAGTGACTCGCCAGATTCGTGGATAAACACGGTTTCAATCGTGATGCCACCAGCATCCTCGAACGTTTCTTGAATGAAGGCAATGCCATTGTTAAGCAGGGCCTCTTCCACGGCGTCGATGCACGCGCCTAAGTCAGCGTATTTGCTGCGGAATGCTGGGTTGGTCTTGTCTTTGAGCGCAGGGCCAAACTCGCGTTTCGCCTTGATGAAGGCGGGAGCAATTGTTTTCATGATTTCCTCAAAACGGTAATGGTGCGAAATAAGCGCGGACGGACTTGTAAGCCGAGCGGATCCGGCCCACGCCGCAACGACGTTGATAGTTGTATTCCCACCGGTAGAAAAAAATAAAGTGGCGCATCAAATCACCCCCACATAAAGAAGCCCTGACAATCCAGCCATGACCAGCATCAAAGCAGCGATGATAAAAACGCCAAGTTCAAGATAGAAAAGCCCAGGGTCGATGTCGTCGAAGTCCGTGGGTTGCGGGATGTCGGTGTCAATGTGTGCGCCGCCGTTGCGTGTTTCGGGTTTCATATAGTCCTCTGTTGTTGATTCCGCTACTTTATTGGTTGCGGCTTACTTGATGCTTACGGGCCAAGGGGAAGTGACGCCCAGTGTGTCGGCGGGAAGTTATGCGGCCATCTGATAAACGACTCGTCTTCATGCCACACTACATACGCGTCAGTTGTGTACGGTCCCCGCTTCTTAATCACTTGATTGAAAGATCGAACAATAAACAACGTGCGGCAATCCTTCGGCGCTGTCTCGATTGGTTGCCATCCCACTTCCCGCACTGGTGCTGGGTGGGTGTAAAGCGGGACCGTGAAATGCTTTTTTTCATGTCCGGTTGCCCTTGTTGTAAGCACCCCGCCATATGGGTTCAGCCACGCCACCGGCTCGCTCTGCCCCACCTGCAATGGGGGATGCTCAAAGAGCTGCACGGCCCGGTAAGGCCCGTTGTTCGGCCAATCTTTCTTCGCGTGCTTTGCGTTTTCAAGCGCATCTTCGTGGTCGGCACACAGTATCGCCATGCCAGATTTGTCGATGCAATACCAGTTTGCCAAAGTCTGCCCCACTGCCTGCGCTGCTTCATAGTCCGCTTTGTTGGCAAACATAGACATGCTCAATGCTGGCTCGTCTGCCTGCGCTGCAATGGCTGCACAAGCATAGGCTTGCATTTGGTCGGAGGTAAATAATTCCTGCACACCATCACTGTGTAGTTTCGGATTCATCAGCATGTTTCGTGCGCCAAAGTCGCAAAACGCCGCAGGCTCTGGCAGCGGTGGTAGTTTTTCGTTCTGGCTCATGGTGTTGGCTCCTGTTCGTCTTGTTCGTCCTGTGGCTCAATAACCTGTTGGCAGTTGCTTCGTCCGCAGTCGGCGCACTCCGTGTGCGTCAGTCCGCTAAATGGGCCGCGCCATGTGACCTCACCAAAACAATAGGCGCAGATCATAAAACCCCCAGCACAGCAAAAACAATCACCACCGCGCAAGCTGAGTACACAACAGCCCAAAGCCAAAGCGGCGGGCGTGTGGATGGCTTGGCGAGCAAGGCGGATTGAATTTTTAGTTGATCGTCTGACATGGGGCAAGGGTGGGTGATAGTGCCGTACATCTTGATTCGGCCGGTGTTGTAGGGGATCATGATGCAAGTTCCTCAGCAGTGGGGTGGCGGCATTGTTGCCATTGCATCAACGCGCTATCTTTATTGGTCCACTTTGTGTTACCGAAGGAAAATGTCTGGGGGGTGCCAATTGGATTGATCCCAGCAAAATAACGGGGTTGCCAAGCATGCCCATCGCTATCACGCACCATGACCGGATCATCAATCTTGAAATCAGCGAATGGGCTGACTTCGATGAGGTCCCAAACGCTTTCACGCTGAATAGCGCTGAAAAAGCGGCCATCGGCGGCGTAAACCATTGTTTCGTCGTTAACCACTGCAACAACAGGCGCGTTAGAACCTGCGTTTACACAAGCTATCCGCACGTCACAACCGTCACGAGTCTTGTAGGTTTTATCCATTGATATCATGATTTTCTCCAAAGTCCGAGGTGTTTAGCCGCCATTCCCTTAGCCCACGACTGGCCTGCAAGGACGCGAAAACCAATGCGGCCAGAGTCCCGCACTTCATACGCTGCACTGGGCCACGAAGTCACTAATTGGTTCGTGGCCGCGATGTAGACGTAAACGTCATCATCGTTAAATTCAGCTTCGGTTATTGGCATACGTACCGGGCCAGCCGCATCAAGGGCGGCGAGGATTTTTAAGCAGGCAGCGTGCCCCTCGTCTGTCAATTGCTTTCGTATCGGGTTTGATTCGTTCATATATGTCCTATTGGTTGGTGGTTTGCATCGCTGAAACATCGGCCCTGAAGCCT
>Ga0326734_1000439_pt1 | contig 11524 bp, 15 predicted proteins | sample 15_GP2_1315_FD_207944 | JGI IMG/M metagenome (GOLD analysis project Ga0326734, IMG submission 207944) | Glacier ice microbial communities from Ngari, Tibet, China - 15_GP2_131.5 | ecosystem: Environmental > Aquatic > Freshwater > Ice > Glacier | place: China: Ngari, Tibet | collected 2018-07-18 | reverse complement strand
ACTTCTATTTCGGGTTCCGTTGGTAGGTCGTAAATTAACACGGGATCCACTCGAGGTACTCTTACGGGATCTACTCGTACTTTACGGTCTGTCATCCACTAACTTTTAACTTACAGAAAATGATGTTGTGAGATTTCTTTCGCTCGAGTAATAGCGATGTCTTCTTCATATATTCCCCCTCCTCCAAAGATCATTCGTCAATTACGACATTGTAGTGTCTCTCCTTCTGCTTCAACTACGCCATTGGCACCAATTGTCGCTATTGATCGAGATATAATAGTACCTCCGGTAAGTGAGGAAGACTGCGAGGAAGACCCTTACAAATATAGCGGTGTTCCGCCAAGAGTGGAACCAGCGCGGAAACCTTGCGATGTGTGCGGGTGCAATGAACGTTTAGTGGGTTACGGCATCCAGTTCAATCCTAATGCTCGGTACGATGGAGCTGAAGTTATGGTATCGATGTGTCGAAAGTGTGATGCACTACTGAGTTACCAGATATAAGTACCCGATATTTCGTCACATTGTGACGAAATAATTCACCCACTCACTTATAAAGATGGTGCAGATTCTTAACGACTCTGCACCATCTTTATATTAGTTTATCTACTGTTACCGGTCTCATAGTAACTGCAGTTACGTTGTGGTTTCGTTACAAGTACACAGATGGTAATTCTTTTATTCATAGCGTCTTTCTAGCCGCATTGTTTACCGTTATTGCAACAATTGGAGCGTTGGGGTTGGTAGGGTATTGGTTCTGGTGGCGTCGTCATATTCCTAAAGGTAGGACAATTGTCTAAGCTTGACTACAGTCAAGCTTAACGAGGTCGCTGCGAGGTCATTAGCCTTCATTTGTATCAGTGCCATTCGCACGGCCTCGTGAATGTTAGGTATGTAAATAGATTAACCTATTGTTTCTGCGATTACCAGGTCGTGAAAATGATGATTTCCTACATCTATCGCCCAAAAAATAGAATGACCGACCTTGCTAAAGCCCTCAAACCCGCTGCTCCGCATCTCGGTCTCAAAGAAGGCTATTATCTTGTACATGAAGAACTTGGAGTATGGAGCACATGTAGGAAAAGATTCTTGTCTAATAAACCAAGAGCCGCTGGTTACTCCAGTGGGCAATTCTTACTAGCCGACGGAGTAAGATCGCGGTCTTTGCTCATCCATGTTATCGTCATGGAAACATTCCACGGCAAAACTCCATCTGGTATGGTAGTTGACCATATTAATAGGTGTAAGAGTGATAATAGGCTTTGTAACCTAAGATTTGTCACTTATTCTGATAACTCACGGAATAAAAGTCCAGAGGCCACTAATAGAGGGTATCAACGTCCGGTTAACCAGTATTCACTAGATGGGCAGTTCATACGCGAATGGGATTCAGCAACAACTGTATACAATGAACTTGGATACTACCAGACCTACATATCCCTTTGTTGTAGGAAGTTAAAGTGGTCATACAAGAATTATTGCTGGGAGTTTAATGAACCAGATCTACCAGGTGAAACTTGGAAGCCGTTACTTGGCATACATCTATCTAATCTCGGACGGGTGAAAAGCCCTACTGGTAGAGTGTCTTACGGATCTCAAACAGAATCCGGGTATAGATACGTAACTTGTGACAGATCTAGATACAGCGTACATGAGTTAGTCTGTAGAGCTTATCATGGAGAACCTAATGATCCAGACATGGTTCCTAATCATATCAATAGGGATAAAGGAGATAACAGACCTGAAAACCTCGAGTGGTTAAGTAATGCCGATAATATACGCTATTCTTGCTGTAAAGCAGTTATCCAAACTACATTAGAAGGGTAATTTGTCGCAGAGTTCGCCAGCGTCAAAGAAGCAGCTGCTTCATGTCAAGTTTCTACTAGCAATCTATCTGGTGTTTGTAGAGGGTTAGTACCAACTGCTGCTGGTTATAGGTGGACTTTCAAGAATAAAGAGCATATAGTCAGCGAAATAGCTGGGGTGGTTGCGGTTAATCAATATGACAAGAAGGGAGAACATCTCCGCAAATTTGGCGGGGTTACTGAAGCCGCACAGGCTCTTGGTATTAGCTCATCTGGTATTTACGCTTGTTGTAGGCACGAGGTTAATTCATCCAATGGCTTTATCTGGAGATATGATAATGACATGACACCACTAAAGTCACCACCTGTAGTTCGAAAAATAAGACCTATCGACCAGTTAAAGTTAGATGGAACATTAGTTGCTTCTTTTAGAAGCATCAGGGAAGCAATGGTCAAAACGGGAACTGCAAAACACGGTATAAATTCGTGTATTAATGGTAATAAGAGTGATTACAATGGGTACGTTTGGCGTGAGAGAACGTAACTTCATCATATAATGATGAAGGGTTATTTTTGATCTGCGATGTCAGCAGCCTTAATTTGTAGAAGTATCATTCGCACTGCTTCCTCAATGTTCGGTACTTCTGGGTAGTCTCGAATAATAGTTTCTGGTTCAAGTTTGTTGTTACTTCTTCCCGCTTTCAACACAAGCGACTGTTCCTCCAGCGTGAAGTTCTTCCAGATGAAAGTAGGGTCAACTATCTCTTTGTACATTTCGAGCATACGGTTGTGTGAAATGCTACCAGAATTTACGAAGTTCAAAGGACCAATCCTTTTCTTCCGAGCCAGATCGATCAACACTGGTAACAGTGTTGGTAGTACTGTCATGGAGTTCTCAATCGAACAGATCTTCTCGTACTTGATGATCTTCGTCAGGAAAGAACGAGGGTTGCGATCTCCGGTGATCGGCATCCTCACTCTAGCGACAAGGGCAGGTAGCTGGGAGAGCAATCTATCCGTAAATCCCTTCACTACGCTATACGAAGATCCGAAGAAGTTCGGTTGCGTGTTCTCCCCACGTCCTTGACCCCCAATAGGATGCTCTTCGTCGTAGCAGTAGATACACCCAGTGCCTGCGATTGTCAGGTGAATATCCAACTCCTTGCAAAGCAGAGCGAGTGAAATCTGCGAGTACAAGTTGTCACGAATGTTCGCCTCCAACATCTCCTTCGACTCGAGACAATCGATAGTATTACAAGCAGCGTTATGAGTCCGACCTACCAAACACACCACCCGATCCGGTTTAACTGTCAGTAGCTCCTCCTTCACAGCAGTCGTATCATCGGCACGTGCTACGGCAGCCACTACCTCCTCTCCTTGCTTTGCGAGTAATGTTGAGAGCTGACCACCAATCCATCCCTGCGAACCGTATAGTAACCACTTCATTTTATACGTCACTCGAAGTGTTTAAGTGAAATGACTACAGTCGTGCAACGATACATAAAAATTATATTTGCGAATGACAAATGGGTAACAAGCAATCCGCCGCAACCGACCTACTCACTCAACTAGGTAACGAAGCTCTGAAATATCATGAGAAGACGAAGAAGGGTCGCCGAAACGTCGAGGAGGTAGTCGAGGAGGTAGTTGACGAGGTAGACGACGCATTACTTCGCCCGAAGCCTTCAGGTAAGAAGCTTCCGGGTGCACAAGGAGTGAAGTTGGGTCATCACTAATTTATCGAAGGTGTTAAAGACAATGAATCGATGGTTGTGGTATGTAACAGGTGCCTACTTGGTACCTAGTCGTTTAACTTCTGCGTTGATTACCGGACTCGCAATTGCGGATATCGCTTATACGGTAGTCGGAATATCTCCAATGACTGCCGTAGTAGTCTTCAAGGCTGCGGTCGGAGTTAAGTATTTACTCATATAAATGTACGTTTCATATGAAACGTACAATTGACACTTCTCTTTTCTTTTCGAATACTGTCAACTATGAAATCTGGCGTTATTGTCGGACGGGGTAGTGAAGGAGTAGTTCGAGTAATTGACGAAACAACTGTTGTGAAGTGTTGTAGGCAATCGACTGACGGCTTTCATATTGGCGTGTTTGGAGAATCTAGTATACTAGCTCAATATCGACATCCCAACCTTATGACCCCGGTAGGTGAACACCCATTTGCGTTCAGCGATCTTGATTTCACTATTCAACTACCCTACTATCGTCGATCACTAGCCAACTACCAACCTACTGACATCGTAAGCTTTGCGTATGAGATGTTATCTGCCTTGGCTTTCTTACATCGCAATCGCATTATTCATACGGACGTCAAACCCAACAATATCATGTTCGACGACGAGGGTAGTGCTCATCTTATCGACTACGGACAATCAGTCCGCGATTACGGACAAGAAAAATCACTTGAAGTACAAGCATCAATGTGGAGAGCACCAGAAATCATCCTACAAAATACTCACTACACCACAGCCATTGACATTTGGTCGCTAGGAGTGATTCTGCACAACTTAATCTGTCCGAAAGGTTCGTCGTTGAACAACGGAGGTGGTAATTGGTATGTTATGTGGCAGTATTGTCGTCGGCTCCCATACACAACGCCACAAGCACCTCGAGAAAGGCTATTATTCTCACGTATCATGAATGCTCCAGAGGCGGCTGGCTGTGAAGTAGCGAAACTCGAACTACCAGATTCATGTCCTCTAGAATTACAAGAACTAGTACGACGGTGTCTCACGTTCAACTACCAGACTCGCATTAGTGCGATAGAAGCACTAAATCTACCACTTTTTAATTCTTATACACATGTGATAGGTGAAGTCTTACCATTTCATCGCGGACAACCTGTAGGCAAGGATGTATGGAAGTACTTTGAGCAAGTATTTAAGTATCTTCGTACACTACCATGTGAAGCTCAAGTGCTGAGTGCGGAGTTGTATTCAAGTGTCTTAGTTCGACAGCCGGGTGAACCTGGCAACTTAGCACTTGCGTGTGCCTACATTGCAGCTCAACAACTTGGAACTTGCGACCTAAGTCAGGACGGGTTTTTCGCCGAACGTAGCTGCCCGTGGGAGCAGCTTTCCACCGCTGTACGAGAAGTTACTGCGCAACTTCGATATTTCTTGCATCCGCTACTTCCACCGGTAGATATTGCACGCGAATATCACGAATGTGAAATGTCGGAAGAGAGACAGCTTCTATATCGAGCCGAACGGTTCTCCGAACTCTAAATTTCCTAATAGTCATTAGGAACTTATACGACCGCCGCTCTCATACTTTCATACCAACTCTCGGCCTCGAGTGCGGCGGTCGTATCTGCGAATGTCAAGTGACCCCAAGCCTTGCGGTTATCAAGATACTGAGGGATACCAGCCTTGCGTAGACTATCGCAAAATAAAACATACTCATACCTACAACTTCCGTCGTTGTACGATACATGTTGCAATACCTCGTTGCGGACAAGATACGTACAATGAATTACTGGTACTTCAAAGATTCCTACTACGTGTCTGCCAAGTAGTGTATGGTAGTGTGCGTGATCGGCGTAATAACCATTAGCATCGATCGCCAAGTGATAATTAGCGTACACTGAACCGTTGGTAGTGCAACGTAATAAAGGTCCGATGACTGGTAGGTTGGTACGCATCAAATCTTCTACGGTAGTTGAAGTGATGAAGTTATCACAGTCAGCCACGAAATAATGGGTATTGTGTTCACGAGCGTAGTCGATCGATGCTTGGCGAATCGCACCTAGCACCTTGAATCTCTCATAATTCCACTCATGAGGTGCGTAACGTTGAACCGCTTCTGGTACATCACTACTGTCGAAGTGAACAGCTACATACTTATCCTTGACTCTCTCAATCCAGTCAGTAAGTACTTGTGCGGTGGCGTCGTTGTTATTGTTAGTACGGATATAGAGGTGTGTGCGATCTTTGGGAAAGGTTTGAGCTTCTATACAGGCAAGGTAGAGCGGAAGGCTGTGAGCCTTGTCCTTGGCGAGAATGGCCAAACAAACTTCGTCTGCCATTTTTAAGAGTAGCTAGGCGTTTTAAATGACTATTTGACCTTTTCATCATTGATCACCTGACGTAACTCGTTAATTCTCTTAATGTCCGATAACGTCCGCCTTCTATGATGAATAGAACTAAAATTTCTTAGTTCTAACGCAGCTAGTAACTGCATTCTCTTCTGTATAGTATACACACCAATGCTTAATAAAAATACCTCTGCATTTGCTGCTTGACAAGAGAAGGCACCGTTGTGAATTATACCATCCCATTTATTGTTGATAGCAGTGAGAATATTGGGACCTGACTTCTGTGTTAAGCTTATGTACACACACGTTGTATTCATAATATAAATACAACCCTCTGCATCGAAAAGTCCACCGATGTAGGCATTGGTAAGGAGTTCCGGAATTACTTCAACAAGATGGTACTGTCGCTTTAAAATTTGGAGTCGCTGACGGCATTCTTCCCGAAACTTTACATCTGCGGACATGATGCATTGATAGGCAATAGAAACCTGCTCACGTTTTATTATACTTGATCTACGCAGATCGTATAACACTGGTAACGCTTGTCTTCCACAAATGTACAACATGTGTTTATCACGATGTTCTGCCTTCTTTAATTGTCGGCTATTAATATCACCACCATAAAGGTGCTTGTAGAATTGTAAAATTTCAGGAACGATTGTCCCTGATTGATTAAACCCTACTGTTACATGACCACTTTTAGAAATACTGACATGCCCATCTCCATCGAAAAAGCCTGCGATCATTGACCTAATGTATACAGGATAATTAACGCTTCTAATTATTTTAGAGGTACCATATTTATCTGCAATCTCTTTGCGATGGGCTTCAGCCATTGTCCTAGCTCTTTCAGCACCTCCACATTTACTCCAAGTGAATGCTTTATAGTACTTAAAGTTACCGGTTACTACGACTAATTCTGTTTGTCCGTAGCCGACATTTGGTCTATCATTTATCGCACCTTTATCTTCACGATAAAGAATATTGTCTTCACTACTTATTGCGAAATTAATTACAATCGGTACGAACTTAAGTTTGGTTAACGACGTCATATTAGTTCGTAACTGCTGATACGATTAAAAATCAAATCAGCAGTTACGACACTATATTGTGCTCGTTACATATGTACACTCTTTGTAAGCGGTTGGCAGTTGAACTTACATCGGCATGCGAGAATGGCCAACGTGACAGTCTCCGTCATTTGCTAATACATCGCATCTATTTAATTTATCAATGCGTGGATCGTGAATAGTAAAATGTTGGAGTACTGCCACGACACGACACTGCAACTATTACCAGAACCAGACCTGCAACGGTGGGTAGGAACTGTAAGTCCACACCACTACTTGACGCTAGTTCGAACCGCTAAGCTTCTTACACACTGCCCGACTATCCTTTGTCGCGAGAAAGTGTATATTCCTTGGCTATGTGATAGAGACGAACGCCTAGCTCTGCTCAATGAGTTCGGATTGGCAGCCGACACTACGATGGTGTGTCTGAGACAAGTCATCCAATCCTATCTCGACGAACCCTGGTCGATGACGTCTTGTACTTACCGTTATAATGGGAAAACATATGTGCTGACTGGCGTGATGAATGCTCGCAATTTATGGGCTTGTTTGGCTAGACACAGTATGAGAATAGTTGTGACTGTTAACCCATCAACCTTACTTGTAAATTGTCGTCCGATGTACTACTTTACTGAGTAAAGTACTTTTTGAAGTCGACAACGTACTCGCGAGCGTCGTATCCGACGACGCAATCGTAAGACTACAGCCCCATTTGGTACGCTACTTGTTAATTTCCACTACGCCATCGTGAATAATGCCCAGTAACCATCTTCATCCGAGTCACATGTTCGAAGGGACTCTTCTCCAAGTAGGTACTCTAGCATCGGTGATCAGATAATGAAGATGTAGCCTTTCTTTCAGTTTATAACCCTTGACTCGATAGACCGACCTACCAACTAGCTTGAAATCACGTCGGTTGACGACACGGTACTCATTGCCATTGAACCCCAGTGCAAATAATTGGTACTTTCCGTAATGAACCTCGTAGCGTAAAGCAATGATCAATCTACCCCGCCAGTATGGCAGACAGTTGAAGTATAATTGACCTTTTTCGATGTGATAATAATTATAGTCTAGGTCTAACTCTGTCCGAAAGTAGTAACGATTTATATACTCCAACATTGGTAGGCAAGAATTGAAGAATTCTCTTCTCTTCAGTTGAGGAAGTAGCCTGTTCGACATGAGTGTTAATAACGAACAGATAGCCGCGGCTCTGACTGCCGAAGCAGAAGCACGTGAAGGTTATGGAGCTGCTGCACTGCTTAATGCCGCCCGCATCATTGCTACCTTTCCTCAACCCATTACGGATGCCAACCAGTTGAAGGGTATCCGCGGTATTGGTGATGGGACTCGCAAACGAGTGGCTGCCATCTTGGCTGGTGGAGTGGAGAACTACGTACCGCCACAACCTTCTCGTCTGGAACCTGTACAACAAGATCCGAGTGCGAGCAGTGCGAGCAGTGGTTACGACTTCACTCAGATCAAGTTCTTCGGCCCCGTTGCTAATCGCAATCTCCACGCTCACGGTATTCTCACCTTGCAAGATCTTGAGATCGCAGTTGCAGAGGCTCAACAACGATACGACGAAAATGGCCTTACTACCGAACAGGGAGTGATCCTCCCCCAAGGAGTTACAATCACCGCCAACCAACTAGCAGGTATTCGCTACAAAGAACACCTTGCGTTGCGAGTCCCACGTGAGGAAGTGAAGGAGATCGGGGATGAGGTGTTGCGAGTAGCCAAAGCGTTGGGAATGACAGGGGAGATCGCCGGTTCGTACCGGCGAGGAAAGTCAGACTCCGGCGACGTCGATGTATTGCTAACTGGATCGCGTAATCGACTACACGAACTAGTACAGGAACTATGGGATATGGGTATCATTCGTTATACCTTCTCATTAGGAGAGGTCAAATTAATGGCCGTAGCGGTACGCCCATCGACACTTGTCCCCAATGATCAAGGTGACCTCGAAGCCGGGCGTGAAGTGGTTCGTCGCAGTCTGGACATTCGCTATGTGCCGCCGGAGACATATGGTACTAGTCTGTTGTTTGCGACTGGCAGTGATGTTTTCAATGTCCACCAACGCAACATCGCAATCGAACAAGGTCTGAAGCTCAGCGAGTACGGATTGACCGATGCACAGGGACAACGATTACCCGTGTACACAGAGGAAGATGTCTTCAAGGCGTTGGGAATGGAATACCTGACGCCGATGGAACGCGAAAAGTACGCTACGGCGGCCGGAGTGCCACGTAAGTAGAGATGAGACGTGTATTACTTACCTACGGGTAAGTAACTAGATTCTTGCTTACCAGTGGTAAGCAATGTACGAGAACGTTTACTCCTTGGAGCTGAAACGTTCTCGTAGAGCGGCGGTCTTCTCACGCCAAGTAGCCAGTAGTCGCTCCTTCAACTCCGCCTCCTGTTCGGGATACTTAGCGGCGAGCATCCGATATGTGATCTCGCTATTCAGAGCCTCTTCGGTCAGTTCAGACCTTGCATCATTGTATTCATCGACACCTTCGTCATCTGGTTCGACAAGATCCAACTCCTTCATCAACTTACCCACAACCTCCCAACGCAAGTCGGACTCGGTATCACCAGAGCATTGCGAGAGGTTGAGCGAGCTGATAGTATCAGCGTCATCCAGGTTCAACTCACGCTCGCCAACCAGCTCTTCGAGAGTGGTAGGAACGAAGCGATCGTTGAGCCATTGGAACTTCTGTACTGCTTGCTTGATCTCGACCTCGTAGATTTCTTGGTACTCGTCGAAGTCTTGTACGATCGCACCTCGCATCTTGGCCAAACGCTCGGCGTTGACGTCGTCGTACGCACGATCGAGGTGATAGAACTCCACTAGCTCGGGATCCCCGCCGGTTCGATGAGCGCCAGTTGCGACGAAGTATTGGAAGTTGGACTTCACTAGGAATCGAACGGTAGCCACTTCATTCTTGGTGTTATGACGAATAGTGCAACGAAGATACTCAATACTAGCCGACATGACTGCTACTTCTGCTACGAAGAAGTAGGGAAATTTTTCAAAGGGATCACTGGACTCCATCTTACGACGCTGGTACAATGTCTCCTGTTTTCCAAAAGTAACTAACGTCGGGATTGAAGATGAGGACTACCGTGATAACTACGAAAATAGCCATGATAATCCAGAAGAACTTCCACTCCTTAATCACCGGAGCTCGTTGACCGACTGGCTTCGGTTGCGACCATAATGTGAAGAGAGTGACGAGTACTAACAGTACTGAAAGAGCAGCTAGCATCATTTTAGGGTTATGGACGAAAAATTCCCATCCAGTCTTCCCCTCGTTGATACTTCTCATAGGTGTTCAACCACGTCTTCGGCCACAACACTCCATAACGCACGGCTCGGTAGGTAGCCATCCTTACTACTTTCTCATCTGTATCCGTACTCTTGGCTAGCCAAATGTTTGCTGCCCCAACGGTTAACCCCGTAAGAACCGCACCACCTACGATGAAGCGAAGAATCATGTGGGATTTGAAGGGTCAAAGATTATTATGCCACTTTTTCAGTTAGAGTATTGCTCTTCTACACCCAGAACTCGAAAGTTATCTATTCGAATGAATAGATACTTATAGCAACTTCAACCCCTGTAGTTCCGGTGGTTGGTGTACTAGTGGCGGAAATCCCACCACCGTTAGCGAGTTGGCCGGGATTTGAGTAAGACCAGCATCGATTATTGCAGCTGCCTCTGGATACTTTGCTCGCAGCGACCGAAGCAATGCACCGTCGCCTTTCAGTACGATCTTAGTACGGTAGTTCTCACGCCACGCCACGTAGCTGGCCGTGGGCTTGGCCTCCAATCGACGAACCAAATCTTCTACCGCATGACCAGTCTGGGCACATAATTTACCCTTGTCCATACCAAGGGTTGAGTCAACTACCAAGTACATCTTGGGTCGATTGTCCGGTCGAGAAGAACTCATCGTGTACTTTTCAGGCGACTCGAACTGTAGTAATCAGTTCACTCGCTAACCCTTCGCAACATTCCATCCCCACAGGCTCGCACCCGGAAAGAATGGTTGTCAGCAGTGTAACAAGTAGCAATGCGACTATCAAAGGGTTCGATACCTACTACCTCTGGAAAGCAACCATACCACTCTTCGTTGCGACGAGTGCCAAATCGCAACTCACCATCAACGTGTAGTAGCCACCATTCACCATCGTGACCATTAATTACCGATCGAGGTGGTACCACAAATGTTTCTTTATGCACTCCCTGGTGATACCAGCGTCCCTGCTTATCAACCCAAGTAGGAGCTTGTTCTCCCGATGAGATGTATAATACATCCTCCGCCTTCAACTCTAGTTGGCAGTTGTCGCTACATAAGTCGAAAATTCACCACCTTATGTGAATTTTCACGTCCTTACATATGCCTTGTACTGTCGGTAAGATGGTGCTTACAGTACTGAATGTATTACCCCTCTGAAGGTAGGAAGGTCGTGGCCGTCCTTCTAGGCACTCCCGTGCCAGCGTATTCATATTCAGAGGTGCGTTCACGTCGCGATTCCAGAGCCTCGAGCACGTGTTACAGACGAGGAGGCCGTGGACGTCACGACG
>Ga0326734_1000437_pt1 | contig 11531 bp, 18 predicted proteins | sample 15_GP2_1315_FD_207944 | JGI IMG/M metagenome (GOLD analysis project Ga0326734, IMG submission 207944) | Glacier ice microbial communities from Ngari, Tibet, China - 15_GP2_131.5 | ecosystem: Environmental > Aquatic > Freshwater > Ice > Glacier | place: China: Ngari, Tibet | collected 2018-07-18 | reverse complement strand
GTAGTTGATCTTCGTGTCAATATCGAGGCTGATGACGATCATCAGCCTACCGTCATTTGTGGGACGGTTTCTATCTGCCTTCGCGGCTATGATGCTGACGTTGTTGGTTATATCCAAACCGATAAGAACTTTGATATATCGCTGAACGCAGCATTGATTGCTGGCGGTTTATCGGCGAAGTCTCTTATCTGGGCTTCGGTCAGCGAACAGGCACATGGTTGTGTCACGTTTTATATAGACGTTGCAGAACTGTTGGGGTGGTAAATTAGCTAAAGGAGCATAACATGTGGGGATTTCTTCGCAAACTTTTTAACCGGTGTGAACACAATTGGTCGTTCATCAAGATGATACGCTTGAATGAATTGGGCAATACCGAGGACGACGAAATTCTGTCATCACAGGAATACTCTCTGCAGCGATGTAACAAGTGTAGCAAAACAAAATACCGCAGACGTTAGAACGCTGATATAATGGGTTCACTCAACCAAAGGAACCTATTATGAATTCTGTCTTCATTCTCCATGCACATCGTACTGATTTCGAACACAAGTTCATTGAAATCTTTACCAGCACCACTGCAATCGAAAAATTCCTCGAAAACAACAAGCATGTTGTCAAAGACGAAATCACCTACCATGAAGTTGATCCAGCGTAATTATTCAAGCTTTTGCGAGGTCAGTATTCTGTTTTTAACCAAAATGCTGCCCAGCAAAACTCTTATCCTGATATCAACGGTTTGATTTTCAACTGTAATCAGATTTGAAAGACCTTGCAGGGTTATCACAGAACCTGTGACGGCAATGTTGTGGACAATCGTTCGCAATGAATTCTGATTCAGTGCACCATTTTGATAAATGCCCATCTCAGCTATAAAGCTTGAATTGCCTGGTGTGTAAATTGATCCGTATAAAGTTGATGCATCGAATCCAGTGACGGCTCCGCCGCCAGTACCTATGTCACCGTGAATCACGGATACACCGGTGTTTGACACAGCACCTAAAGAGGTGAAGACTGAAAATGAACCAAGCGACTGAAGGTTTACAATACTCACACCTGGTTTTTGCATCGTGACATTGGTGAATGATATTGCTCCACCAATTGAAAAGAGGCTGCCATCTACCTGACCTGTATCACCAACATCAATTGCAGCGTCGCCAATAATTGAACCCTTGAAAATATTCGTGGCACCAAGTGAAACTGCACCGGTTGCCATCCAGAAAATGTTTGAAGCTTTTGCACCGTTGATTAAAGCCATTGAAGCTGAGGCTGCTGTTGAAAAAGCAGCGCTGCATCTAATTACAAACAGGGCATTGGAATTATTTTGGGCATCAAATGTCAACCAGCCAGTGACCGATCCTGCACCGATGATATCGTAAACACCAGGCAAAATAACTTCGCCCATGCCGAATACCAGGGGATGTATTGAGGTCATTGGTAGAGCCAACAAATACGCTCTAACAGCAGTAAGGTCCTGCTTAGCCACTTCAGTCACGGCTGAAATTGAACATGAGTATTGTGCATTGAACGAGATGAGGTGCGTGCCAAGGGATGGTGTTACTGACATACCAGCAACAACTGTTGCCAAAGCTTCTGCATCATTCAGTGTAACCGAATTTGAAAAGACCGCAACTCGACTATCGCCAATATCGCTCGACCCGTTGTCTGGAGTCGTGTGGCCAGCCCCCACAAAATCTATATTTCCGAATACTTTCATTTTTCATCCTAGGATAAGAGGGGCAAGGCCTATTTATAGAGCGCGGGCTGATTAACAAAATAGCTGTACATTTTTAAGTTGTTGTGATATATTCAATCATACCAATCAAGTCTGAAAGACTGAGCATGAAAATTTACATTGTTGGTGGCGCAGTACGCGATGAGCTGTTGGGTATTGTTCCCAAAGACATCGACTACCTGGTCACCGGCGCAACACCGGAAGAAATGATCGCGGCTGGCTTTGAACAAGTCGGCGCGGACTTCCCCGTGTTCCTACATCCAGATACCAAAGACGAATACGCATTGGCCCGCACCGAACGCAAGAACGGTGTTGGCTACCATGGCTTTGAAGTCTCCGCTGATCCGACTGTTACGATCCAAGACGACTTGGCTCGCCGCGATCTGACAATCAATGCAATGGCAAAAGATCCAGCAACCGGCGACATCTTCGATCCGCATGGCGGTCAGCACGACTTGAAGTACAAAGTTTTGCGGCATGTATCGCCAGCATTCGCCGATGATCCGTTGCGCGTTATCCGCTTGGCACGATTCTCAGCTCGTTACTTCGGCTTCACTGTTGCATCTTCCACATTGGAATTGGCAACGCAGATGGTTGAAAGCGGCGAGTTGAACTTCTTGCCACACGAACGCTTCTGGGCCGAGATGGAAAAGGTCATGACGGAAGAATGTCCTGGTCAGTTCTTCTGGATTTTGGATGAAGTGAATGCGTTCACATGCGTTCCATTCTTTGCTGACTTGTTCGGTACTCCAGGTAAACCTGATGTTGGCTTGGCAGCATTGATGGCGTTCAGTGCAATGGGTGAAATCGTTCAAGGCATTCCATCGTCCGAAGATCGGTTGATGTACTTCACAGCTTTGATGGCACAAGCAGAACGTAAGACAATCTGGTCTGCACCAGTTCGCACGCAGAAGTTGTACACCAACATCTGGCGTGCTCGCAACACGAAAGAAGCAAATCCCAATACGATCTACACGACGCTGTTGGCAACGCGTGCATGGTCGCAGGGTTCCGATTTCGATGACTTCGTAATAGGCGTCGAAATTTTGGAGAAGATGGAAGAAAAGTTGTTCATCACGTCGAAGCAGCTGCGCGAGTATGCAGAAGCTACTAAGGTGATTACTGCAGCAGACTTTCCAGAAGTGCAAGGCAAAGCATTGGGCGAGGCTATTGCTGCAGGTCGTCGTGACGTAATCGCTCAACGTCAAAAATAATTGTAATATCTTCATTATCTAGGTATAATCTCTACATCATCTTGCAACACTGATGAATCTAAAACTCGGTGAGTAAGCTCATCAAACCAACCAAAAAGGAATAAAATGAAAAACACTCTGATCGCTCTGGCAGTTCTCGCATTCGCAACATCCGCACAAGCAACCGAAGGCTTCACAGCCGTTCAAGGCTCCTACTCCGCCACCAATAGCGTTCAATCGTTCAGCGGTGCAATGGCAGCTACAAGCGGTAACGGTACTTCTGTATCGCACGCAAACAACACCCAGTTCGCAACAACTGTCGGTTCGGCGTCGGGCACCCAAAACCTGGCACTGCAAACCGCAGAAGCAACGGCAAACGGTTTCGGCCAGACCGGTTCGACCTCGTTCGCAAGCAACGTCTCGACCGGTTCGGGCAGTGGTGCTGCAGGAGCAAACGGTACTTCGCTCGTTAACGGCGGTTCCAGCGTTTCGATCGACGGCCCGCAAAGCGTGATGGTAACCGGCTCGTTCGGTTCTGTAGCTGAAACCGGTGTAGAAACCGGCACCAACGGCACCGCATTCGCAACTGGGCTGAACACCGTCAACTTCAATGGTAGCGCAACTGCTTCGCAGTTCGTCAACGCTGACCTGTCCCTGACCAACGCGGTCAACACCACGGCAAACGCCGATTCGGTAACGAACGAATCCAGCGTCCTGACCGGTTCCGGCGCACTGACCTTCGCAAACAACGTCGCTGGTTCGGCCGTTGTTAACGCAGTCGCAAAAAGCGGCGACGCATTCACTGCTGAATAATAGGCAGTGACGGTAAAGAAGAAGCTTCGGCTTCTTCTTTCTTCCAACAATTCGGAGAACATCAATGAAACAAGCAATGATTTTGACAGCGCTTCTGCTGACTGTTGGAAGCGCGTCAGCAACCACGACGCCACCAGCACCAACACAGACGTCCAGTGTCAAGCAAGGGCAAGACCAGGCACAAACAACGGCTGTAAACTCGAACGCCGTCGCCGGTGCATCGAACCAAGGCAACAACCAAACGATCGTGTTCAGCGCTCCTACCACGAGCACCACGAACGTAAACCAATCCGTTTCGGGTACGCAGACGGTCAACCAAAACGTTAGCGGCACCACGACGCAGAACCAAAACCAGGTTGTCCAAGTTTCGGGTACTACTACCCAGAATCAAAACCAGGTCGTTCAAGTATCTGGCACCACGACGCAGAACCAAAACCAGAACGTCAAAAGCGATACGACAATCAACGGTAAGCAAGAGCAAGTCGTAAGCGGCGGCACGAACAACACCGTGCACCAGACCTTCGGCACACAGACGATCAAGAACACACCAAGTGTTTCCGGCTCGCCGCTCGTCTCGTCCAACGACACCTGTATGGGTTCGGCTTCGGGTTCGATCAACGGTCCTGGTTTCGGCCTGTCGCTCGGTAAGACTTACACCGACGAAAACTGTGTCATGCTCAAGAACAGCCGTGAGCTGTGGAACATGGGCATGAAAGGCGCAGCGATGGCCCTGATGTGCAGCGATTCGAAGAACCGCTACGCTCTGGAAATCACCGGCTACCGTTGCCCACAAAGCGGTGGTGTTGTTCAGCATCGTGAGCAGACTGCCGTGCAGTATCACGAAACCGTGAAAGCCGCACAGTCGGCCGAACCAACTGATCCATATGTACGCGCTCGCATGGGCCTGCCTAAGATCAAAGAATAAAGGAACTGGCCATGAAGAAGCAAATCATTGCTCTCATGGCCGTTGCATTCTTCAGCGCAACGGCCACAGCACAAGTTTCGATCGAGCGTAACCGTCTCGGTTCCGGAGAACAAGGTGTGCAAGGTTTCGAAAACGCAACACTGGTTCTCGACAACAACATCTTCCACGCTCCGCAGTATCTGCCGATGTACCCGACTGCTGCCACCATTTGGCCGCGCGTCGTTGAAGTTCGCTGTCATCGTGTCGGCACGTCCGTGACGGTTTCGGTGAACACCGCCGGTGTTGTTTACGGCGCTCGTAACGAGCCGAAGCTTCAGTGCGACGGTTACGACTGGATGCCAGCTCTCGGGCGTGGTGAGTACCTGTTCTTCAAGCCAGTCATGGCAGAACCTGTCCCGGTCGAAGTACGTGAGCGTGTGATCTTCAAAGAAGTTCCACGTAAAAAGATCAAAGAATAAACTGATCTGTGTACATATAGGGGAGCTCAACAGGCTCCCTTTTTTGTAACTGTATGTTATAATGGCTTTATGATACTAAACAAGAAAGAGAACATTTTTAATGAAGCCGCGAATAGCAATTTTAATCCCTGCTTATAACGAGGAGATTGTCCTGGAAGGTACAATCGCTGCGCTCGTAGAAGCCGGGTGTAATCCATCAGATGTCTACGTTGTAGATGATCGGTCAACTGATCACACTGCGCTGATCGCACAAGAATGCGGAGTCCATGCGTATACCGTCGAAGTAAATGGCGGTAAAGCAAACGCACAAAAAGAAGCACTCACACATTTCAAGCTTCTTGAAGCGTATGACTGGATTGTTTTCCTAGATGGAGACACGAAGGTCGACAAGGACTTTATGTTCCACATGACACTGTGCGCCGTCAAAGATCCAAGCGTTGCGTTGTACGTTGGTCAAGTAAAGTCGGCAGAAAATAGTCATGTGTTTTCGGCATCACGTGCAGTAGAATATGCGTACGGCCAAGACCTGATGAAGGCTGGCCAAAGCAATTTTAATGTCATCTTTGTTTCACCAGGCTGTGCGTCGATGTATAAGACAAGCATGTTGGCGAAGCTAGAGATCGACCACATGACTTTGGCGGAAGACATGGACTTAACGGTTCAGGTTCACCGGCAGAACGGGCGTGTGGTATATGTGCCCGAAGCAATTGTCTACACACAAGATCCGTCGACACTGAAAGATTACAACAAGCAGATTCTGCGGTGGTATCGTGGATTCTGGCAAGTGATTGCTAAACACGGAACGCTTTCATTGTTTAAACGGAAGCAGCGGATTGATTGGTACATGTTGTTGTTGATCGTCGATGCTATCGTATTCAACCGAGCAATATGGCTAATTGGTTTGATGTTTTACATGCCACACAACGCACTAGCACTGCTGGCAATTGATGTAGGCACCGCGGCTGCAGTAACAGTATACGGCGCGTACAGAACGAAGCGGTTGGATTGTATATATAAGTTTCCACTGACATACTTCATCACGTACCTAAATATCTTCGCGTACACGAGGTCACTCGTGGAAATTTTGATATTGAAAAAAGAGCTGTTGACCTGGAACAAGGTTGCCCGCTACGAGTTTGGCACTGAAAAACCATCTGAACCACTTTAAAAACTTTCTTACTTTAGGAATTATCATGAAAAATATCATCACCGCTCTGCTGCTCTCCGCTGTTTCGATTTCTGCTTCGGCTGACCCACTGGGTTACCCGGGCGTAACTTGGAACACCATTGTGCTGTCGGAAAAAACCAGCCCAGATGAACCAACACTCCAGATGCAAGGCATTGTCGAACAAGGCATTGACTGGTTCCATGTCGGAGCCGGCGACAAGTGGAAGTTCAACACATACGCAGCAGTGACCTACGCCATTGATAACAACCATGGCCGGTCCTATACCCCACAAATCGGTTTCAAGTTTAACCGTCGTTACACCAACGGCAGCTTGGACCTCGGCGTTCGCTTGATGAACCATCACGGTCAATCATCGAGCTTCGCAAACATTCCAGGTTCCTCGATCGTAAGAACGAGCAAGGGCACAAGTGTCCAAGCATACGGAACCTTTTGGTTTGATTGGAACTTGAAAAAGTAATCCGCAAACCCGTTGAAACAAGAAGGAGGATAAAATGAATCAAGGTCAAATTGTTGGCCCGGCAATGTTGTTGAACATTGTCATGCGTTGGCCTCGTGCTAGCCCAATGGTGGCTCTGTGCGTGTACACCGCTGCGGCTTATGCAGGTGACAAGCCTGTGTCAGAAGCAGTAAATAGCTTTGTTGAGGCTGTTCAGCCAATGTTGAATCTAATCGCGTCGCTATGATTTAGGAAACAAATATGATAAAGAAACTTCTACTGATGTTAGTGACGACAATGCAAGTGGCGTGTGCGCACCCGCCGTCGGTACCAGTTCTAACATATCACAGAGTTTCGCCGGACACCACGAAGCCTTCACCAGAGGATGTTCAGATCACCAGATTTGAAGAACATCTGAAGATGATGAAGGATCAAGGTTACAAAACTCTCACTGTTACGGAGCTTGTAACTCTGATGAAGTCAAAACAACCGATGCCATTACGGGCGGTTGTTTTGACTTTCGACGATGGCTGGCAATCTAACATTAAGGCACAGCAGCTGCTGGCCAAGTACAACTACAAAGGAACTTTCTACATCGTTTCTGGAATGCTTGACACGCCAATCTATTTGACGACAGCTGAGCTGCGACAGCTCGCTGCTTCGCCACATGTTGAAATTGGTGCGCACAGTCATACTCATTTTTTACCCTGGGCAACGGCGCTTGAGTCTTTGGATTCAAATGTAGTGATCGGCGAGATGCGAAAGTCAAAAGCTTTGATTGAAGGCATCATCAAGAAACCTGTGAAATCATTTGCGTGGCCATTCGGACACATTTATCCACGTGCGCGGAACGTTGCATCCTCCATGGGTTACACTTCGATAGTTGAGATAAATCGTTTTAGTCTAAACGAGAAAAATGTTTCGCCGCTGCAAGTGCAGCGTTTAAATATTGATGGGCGTTGTACTGCTGCACAGGTTCAGAAAATGATTGACACCGGCGCACTCAATAAATGTAACGGGAATTAGAAATGGGTTATTCAGTCTTAGTTGATATCGCCTTTGCCACGCTGTGCATCATCAGTGGTGGCGATGAGATGCTGCAAATTCCACCAACTGAAAGATGCTATCCAGTACTTGTTGGAAACGATACACCGAAAGGCGACTATCGTCTTCAACGTAGACTGGTCAGCGCTAACGGTTACGGTGGAGATATTCTTCAATTCAAAGAAGATGATCTTGAACTGTTTGCCATCCACCGAGTTTGGCTTGGTCGACCGGCCGAACAGCGCGACAAGCGGTTGAAAAGCTTTAATCCAAAGGATCGCAACATTACCATGGGCTGCATCAACGTTGATCCATTAGTTTATGAAAAACTGTTGGATTGTTGTGCTGACGCAAACATCACAATTAAGTAGATACAACCCCAGGCTATCGATAAATACTGTCACCCCGCATTTGAAAGAGGTGACACTATGGCAACAATTATTTGGCAACCAAAAACAGGATACAAGCTTGGCACAGTAGTGCAGCTTGACACCAAGTACTACATCGTCCACCAAGTCGACGGCACTGGTACCAGCAACGGTACTGACCCGCGCGTTAGCACTTGGTATTGGAAAGTAACAACGGCTCCAGCAGCACCAGTACCTTCAGCAACAGTATGGAGCGCTGGCGTCAGCTATGGTCTTGGCACAGTAGTATCTAAAAACGGAAAATACTTCAAAGTATATCAGGTCGGTGCTACCGGAAATTCGAACGGAACTGATCCGGAAGTTTCCACATGGTACTGGCAAGTAACAACTGCACCAACGGTCGCACCTGCACCAGCTCCAACTCCGGCTCCAACTCCGGCACCCAGTCCAGCTCCTGCACCCAGTCCAGCTCCTGCACCCAGTCCAGCCCCTGCAACTGGCGGCCCTCTTCCACTCCCGAAGCGGATAGTAGGAACGTACTTCACATTGTGGGGTGGTGGCGCTCGCATCACATCAGTGCCGCTTCACTACAACCTGATCTACCTCTTCCACGCTGTTCCAGCTGGTGGTGGCGCGTTCTCGTTTAGCTACGGCAGTTCAGTATCGGCAGCGGAAATTGATGAATGTCAGAAGCGCGGTCAACGCGTTGTTCTTACCGTTGGTGGTGCAAACGCAGGCTTCAACTTCCAGACGCGTGCGCAGTCGGATGCGTTCATCGCTTCTTTCCGCAAGATGAACGACCAGCTCGGTGGTGTTGACGGTTGTGACTTCAACAACTTCGAAGCGTTTGTTGGTTCAAGCGGAACTGAAATGGCGTACATCGGTAAGAGCCTGAAGACGATCTACGGTTCCAACTTCTCGATCTCTTGCCCTCCGCACCCAGGTGGTGGTTACGCTCCGATGGATCGTGCAATCACGAAAGCAATGGCAACAGCGGGTGTTCTCGACTATGCAGGTCCTCAGTTCTACGACTCGCCAGACTTGACACAAACCGCTCTGATCGTTGCGCTGATCAAAGAATGGGTTGTTCACCTCGGTGGAGCAGACAAGGTTGTTATCGGTCTGTCATCGAACTATGCACAAGGACCAACACTGACTGCGTGCATGACTGCATGGAACCAGCTTGAAGCTCTTTATCCTAACCTGCGCGGAGTATTTGCGTGGTCGGCTCAGGATGACGCACGTTCTGGTTACAAGTGGGGCGAAGCAATGGCACCAATTGTAAAGTCTTAACGTTGTTTACGTAACACAAGCCACCTTCGGGTGGCTTTTTTATTTCCCGATCGCGGAATTTGTCGTAATGATATTTTTAGGAGCGTATAATGTATTCATCGAAACGGGTAACACGCCCCGAACCGCGTGACATTTTAGAGAGATACCAAAATGGATTCCTTCCTGTTGTACCTTGTGATTTTCTTCGTGATCATTATCCCGGTAATGATTATGTACCGGCGCCACACTGTTGCCAAGCATGAAGCAGAAATGCGGGCTGAACGCGAACTGCAAGACGCAGTGCTGATTGGCACGAAAACAATGCGCGGTGCTGCACACAACTCGAAGCGCCAGCCAATGAGCGATAATGCATTGGCTGCACGTGGCAAGACTCCACTGCGAAAAGTTGAGACCAGCACAACAAATACACCTGACGACCTGATGTTGCTGAGCGGTGCGCACCTGGCTTCATCGACAACACCGACACCAATGTCCAACTATGACGATGACACTCGCAAGATTGTCGGTGGTGGCGGCACGTTCGACGGCGGCGGCGGATCAAGCGGCGACTGGACTCCTCCTGCACCTTCGACCCCATCACGTTCGTCGTATGACAGCGACAGTGGAAGTTCGTCAAGCTCATCGGGTTCCTCGTCTTACGACAGTGGATCATCGTACAGCTCGAGCGATAGCTCGTCTTCATCTTCCTCAAGCGACAGCGGCTCGTCGTCTTCATCCAGCGACTAAGGTTGTGCCATGAGCAACGAAGCTGTGGAGCAGGCCACAAAAAACCTGTGGGACTATATCAACAGTCTGCCGGATGATCGTCGTGAGAAAGCAATTGCTTACCAGGAAGCACTGGAAGCTGAAGCGCTCAAGACGGAAGGCGGCATGCAAGCCGTAATTCAGAAGCAGTTGGTTCATCAGATGATGTTGCTTGTTGAATGTCTCGACGAGGTTCAAGAGATTGCAGCAGGTCACGTTGCAGATCATGCGATCCGTGGTATAATGTCTCATCAACCAAAACAGGATTAACATGACTACACCAATCCAGCGTCAAGCGATAGAGTTGCAAGGCGCGATCTTCGCTGAAGGCTACTACGAGCGCCTGTACCTCGCAGCGCTCGGCAAGCACAACATGTCGACGGCTTCGATCGATCAGTCGGAATTTACCGACGAGCAGTTGGTCAGCATGGCAAACACTTTCTGGTTCGCGCTGCCTGACTCGCCGTCGATCCGTCGTGAGCCGTTCTTCCAGCTCTGCAGTATTGCCGAGCATTGCTTCGACGGTCCTGAGGGCGTCGGCACGAATGGCTTCAACGACGATGGTAACTAATCATGCCGACAATTTTCATCAATCACCGCGGGCCGAAGAAGGCAAAGAAAACTGCAAAGCCAGATGCCAAGCAGGAACACGATGACTGGTTGAAATCCGTCAATGGCATGAAGTTGTTTGATACAAAGAAACGCAAAGCACCAGCCACACTACCTTCGATAATGCCATCGCTCAAGGCCAAGTTACAGGAGAACAACCGTACGTGCGGCTCCTCGCTACAGGAATTTGGTCAAGCAGGTGGAACAAAGAAAGTACATCGACCAGAGATTGTTTACAAAGACAATCCAGAAATGCTTGAGCGTGAGCTGAAAGCGCGCGAACGAAAGTTCGCTGTTGCACCGGCTTACAACAAAGGCGGCGATCAATTGCTGACTGAACAAGGTATGAAGGACTTGATCGCTGGCGGAACCCGGAGGCGTTAATGAAATTGACATACAAAGCAATTGCACGAATGGCTGGTTACTCCGTAATCGATTTGGGTCCACACTACATTTGGGTGGACAAGACTGGCAGTGACATGGATGTGAGTCGGCATTCTTCCGAAGAAGATGCCTACAAATATTGCTGCCTCGACAACGGGCTTGTGGAAGACGAAGACTAAAAGGAAACTGTGATGAAGCTGACCGAACTGATTCAAGAGTATGAATTCACACTGAGTGCGAATGCCGAAGCTGCTCTACGTTCTGTCGACTGGAACTATGACGTCGATCCGTTTGATTCGAGCCGTTTCAAACGTGGCCAGAAAGCCATGAGCGAAGCAGAGAC
>Ga0326734_1000436_pt1 | contig 11536 bp, 11 predicted proteins | sample 15_GP2_1315_FD_207944 | JGI IMG/M metagenome (GOLD analysis project Ga0326734, IMG submission 207944) | Glacier ice microbial communities from Ngari, Tibet, China - 15_GP2_131.5 | ecosystem: Environmental > Aquatic > Freshwater > Ice > Glacier | place: China: Ngari, Tibet | collected 2018-07-18 | reverse complement strand
TTCTAACCAAGAAAACTTAAATTTTCTTGTATGACCGTTTTCTGGTAAAGGTCTTATAGAAACCTTTTCATTCTTAACAGTATTCCAATATTCTTCAAATATAAAAATTGAATTAGATTCAATTAATCCAACTGATACTGGAGAAAAATACGAATTAGTTAAATTTAAATTATTTTTTAATTCAAATTCTAATAAACCTCCACTGGAATCAAATAATAATATCATTAACTTAGATTGTTGTTATGTTTAGATATCGAATATGCAAATAACTTTTTAATGTTTTTTATACTTTCAACATTATGAGTTACTATATTTTCAACAAAGCTTAGAAAATTTGCGATATTTTGATTTTCAAACATTCGTCTTGATAACGTTTTACTTAGTATTTTACCTTTATAGTCAAATCCTTTATTTAATAAAGAGATATTTCTGTTAAATGTACTTTTATACAAATCTTTCATTAATTGATATTTTTTGAATTTAAATAGTCTAATTTAGTGACTGATTTAACATTAATATTTATAGATGACGGTCTTGTATAATCAATTCCATCTAGGTATTGAATACCGTTTCTATCTGTCCAACCACCACGAATGACAGGCAATTCTCCATTATTAATTAAAATATCTCCAAATTCATCTATATTGAGATCAAGTAAAGATATATTAGAAGGAGTAGATTTAAATATTTCATTTTCTTGAGAAACAAAATTAACTGATACTGAATCCACTCCGGTTATATCTTCTATTATATTAATAAAATCAGATTTAGGTATAGCATCTACTCTGTTAAAATTTAACATATAAGTTGATACAGAAGATACTATTTCATTTTTAAGTGATATAGCATTATTTTTTTCATATCCTTCAAATATTTTAATGTTGATGTTCATGATATAATTCTTTAAAATAACATCAACTATTTGGGTATTTGTACCTATTATTTTACTACCACTTTCATCTAATAATTGATATAATGCTTTTTTCTCGTTGTTAGTTAAAGTAAATTCTTGTAAATTAACTGTAAAATAATTTTGGCCGGTTGATAATTTCTTTTTAATATCAGGAACTAATAATATATAAATAATGTTATTTTCAAAATCATCTAAAATATTCCATGCTCTAACTATAGAATAAATGTTATATTTTTCAAAAAATATTATATAACTATCAGCATTAATGAGGACATATGATCTACTTGTTCTTGTTCCTATTAATTTTGTTAATGCAATATCTTCTCCGTCTGATCCTAATAGGGGAGCTATTAATGTTTTAATAGACAAAACCGAATTTAAATCTATATCAGTTCCATATTGATTATATCCAGGAGAATTAAATGACCAAATGTGAACTTGATTAGGATTTAAATATCCAAAAGATCCATTAGTTTTTAAATATTCAACTCTTATTTCAGAACCAGCAGATGGAATTAAACCATAATCTGAATTCCCAAAAAATACATCAATACCAGGAAGTATACCTGTTTTGACCATATATGATTTAGAATTTCTTGGCATATCATAAAATGAATCATATTTTTTCCATAAAACTGAGTTAACATAAACGTTAACTTCATAATTATCGACATTATCATTTGGTCCTACTTGTACATAATAACTCTGTAAAGAAGATCCATCTGAATTAAAAATTTGTACTTCATATTTACCTTGTATAATATTAACTTGATATTTTTTACTTTGGTCTAATTCTATTGCTAGAGAATCTGCATTTATTTTTAGTAAATAATCTAAACTATTTGTATTACATGTTATAGGCAATAGATTTTGTAAAAGAATTAAGCCATCTATTAAATCAGCATCTTTACCATTCCAATATAATTCTAATTCGCCCTTAGCTGCAATTGCACGTGTTGGATTATGCCCATTTAGAGTAGTTAATCCTAGAATAGATTTATCTCTTGTTGCAGTTAAAATATTTAATTCTGTTACAGAATCTTCTATATAATATAAGTTTAATTGTTGTAAATCATTTAATACCTGTAATAATTGACCAAAACCAGAAGACAACGAAAAAACTTTAATACTTTGGTTGTATTTAGAACTAAGCCATTGAACTGAACTATCATATAGTTCAGTTGAAATAACTTTAGATTTTTCTATAAAATTAAATTTGTATGCCATATTATGAAACTAAAAGTCCTATATATTTTTCATTATCTACTATAATATCAATTAAACAATAATCTTGAGTAGGACCACTAAAAAATTTAACTTTTGAAGAGGTAGAATATTCGGAAGAATATGCACAATAATTATTTATTTGTTTAATTATAGAACTTTCTATTTGAGATTCTGTTAAATTCTGTTCAAAAATTAAATCTTGTAAATTAAATCCCATAGAAGAATCTGCTAATACAGAATTTTCATCAGTATTAAGAACCATCAATATTTGTTGAATATGTATCTGTAAAGGATCATCTACATCTAAAAAATCATCAGAATAATTAACATCTCCAGGTACCTTTGTATATATATCTATCAATTTATTAATTGTATTTTAATATTTATCTTGGTAAATAACCAGTCTCGTAGTGTGTCAATGCATTGTTAGAAACCAGTCAGGGGAATTTCTAGATTGTATTTCTTCTTCAACTTGTTTAACTTCTTCTGAACCTTGTGAAAGCAGGTCTTGATAATTTATAGTAACTCCACCAATCAGATTATAAGTAAATCTACCTAGAGTATTACCTAGTGATATTTTAGCTTTACCTATAACATATCTTAAAAAGAATTGATCTTCATACAATCTATCTAGGGGTATTCTAACATGTACCTGTAAAAATACATCACGAGAAGGATTTCTGCCTGATATAAATATTTTTTTAGTTAAGTGATTCCATGTATGAGAAATTCTTTCTAACATAAAAGCTTTAGCTTGATCGAAAAAACTCATTCTCGAGGCTAATGTAACTAAATTATCTCCTAAATTTCCTGACATAAATACTTCAGATCCTATTAATTTATTATCGGAAAAATCTTTATCTATTGTACCTAAAAATGAACCTCCGTTTATTTCTCTGAGTTCCCAAACAGATTCAACACAATCTGGCATCTGTATTGCCCTTGTTTGTCTAAATTCTTCTGTATTAAAAACAGGATTTTTTAGGACCATATAGCGATGTTCTAATGAATCTTCATAATTATCCCAAAACCATTTTTCAGTTCTTTTAATAATACGTTCAATTTCTCCAGTAGACAATTTATTTGCCATTACACAAGATGCTGAAAGTTCATCTATTACTTCTTGAATTAATTCACCTTTAGTCATTTAAAAGATATATTTTTATATTTATTACACAAAAAAAGATCTGATTAATCAGATCTTTTTTATAAATTAATGCTCTATCAATTAAGCTATATTATCGTTAAAATACTCTGCCATATGAAGAAATATGATAGTATAAGATATTAAGGATTTTAACCTTTCATTTAATTTATCAAATTCCTTTAATAATACTATAAAAATTTAATGTATTAACACTTTCAATTTTTTTAATATTAATATTTAGCATTTTATACTCAAAAGATGTATGATGTAATAATTTTATTTTAGATTTGTATTTATTTAATACATAGTTTTTTAACGTTATTATATCATTAATAGTAATTTGATCCATTATTTTTTTTCACCTAAATTTAAATCTTTTCCAAATTCTGTTTTATTAGAATTTTTAATTATTTCAGTATCTTCTATATTAGCAGATGGCAGAACTACACCACTTCTAATAATACTATTTTTAATAGACCCATCAATTTGATAAAGTCTATTATCTATATAACAAGAAGTTATTTCATTTTCATAGTAAATAGCAGATCTCATTATTTTACTATTTACTACTTTATTATTCGGATATAATATACAGTCTATTATATGACTATCATCAATAACAGAATTATATATATCGCATTCAATTATATTTCCTTTAATTATACAATCTATAATTTCAAAATTATCTATAGTTGATTCTAATGTGCAATCTTTTAACTGGAATTTACATACATCAGTATCATAATTAATCCATCCAGTTAACATTCCACCATTAATTATTAAATCAAATAATCTTTCTCTTAAAATTGACCAATAGGTTTTAATAGTTTGAATTTGAGAATCCAAATTTACTGAAATTTTAATATCTGAATATGTTAATAAAAAATTATCTACTGAAGAAAATGCAATTGTAGATGATTTATGTGAATGTAAAGAAAGTCTTAGTTTATCTAAATCGGCAGCATTATAACCAGTGTTCTGCAGAATTTCATGTGTAAAATTAATAAAATAATCGGTTGTTTTTAATATACCAGTTAGTTTCTTTTGATAATCTTCACCACCCATATATCTAAATTCTAAATAGTTTTGGAAAATTTTACTAAAATTTACTCCATAATATTTAGATGATGGTGTTGTATAATTTTCTTTGATAATTCTATTTATATCGTTATTAAAAATAAATTTATTTGATGGTATAATACTATTAATTGATCGTGCGTATATTGAATTTTTACGATTTGGGAAAAATTCATATACTTTTTCTTCATCTATATTTAAAACAAATTTTAATTTATCTATTTGAGTAATATTATTAATAGTTCTAATTTTCCATGGATTAAAACTAATATTTACTTGGAAAGCACTTTTTAAATCAGTCCATCCATTAATATCTATCCAATTTAAAATTTTACTTAAGTGAATTCTTGCCTGATCATATGGAATTGGGCCTGTAATCAATTCATTCATAAAAATACCACCAGATAAATCGGGTTCAATTTTCCAATTAGTTTCGTCTATCTTGACTGATGAATGATATCTATTAACAGGAACTACATTAACATTACATAAAGTTGAAATAGCAGAAGCTATTTGATTTCTATTTAAATTAGAAAAAAATTCAAATTCAAATCCTATAACAGAACTTGATAATACTTCTCTTTCATTTAACCAATTCATTAACAGCTTTAATTTATATGTTATTTATCTTAAATAATTCTAAGATAATTCCATTCATACAAATCATATATCTCCCCAACATCTGTTGTTATTATACTATCAAAAATATTTCTAACATTTATTATAATAAACTTAGAATTTTTTTCTAATCTTAAATTATCCCCTCTACGTATTGAATACAAGTCTGGATGATCATATGTAAATTTATCATTTAAGTGTTCAGTCTTTTTTTGTACATTAGTATTTTCTATTATGTCAGACGGTAATATTTTAACATTCGAATACCTGATAGATAAACATTTTTCTAATAATGGATAAAATATCCTTTTAAATATAGTTGGATTTTTAACCCAACCATATTTTAATTTTAAAACAGGTATTAAATCAAATGAATCAATTATAAAATATTTAAAAGTTTTCCCATTTTTTTGCTTAATAACATTTTTGCAAAATGGTATAGTTACAAAAAATATATCTTCGTTATATGTTTTGTAAATACTTGATCCCAAATCTTTACTTACAAATACTAATTTTTTTTTTGTGTATGGACAAATTAATTTATTATAATACATTAGAGTAAGTTATTTTAACAGAATTTAATTTACCATAGAATCCTCCTGGCATTTGTAAAATATCTATAGAATTTTTATTTTTAGGAGATGATAAATCTTGTACTATCCAATTACCTTTAATTTTTTTATTTTTTGAGTGTATTTTAATAGTGTCTCCAAATTTTAGAGAACCTCCATATCTAACATGTAAATTTGGAGATATTGCCACCCACTTCTGCCTACCTGATTTAACTTTATTTGTATCAATTGTTTTTAAGGATGCAGTTTGTAAAGGAGTACTGTCACACTGAGATATATTTGGCCAATAAACTGTTAATTTAACATATAAACTATCATAAATTTTAGTAGTTTTTTCAGTAGAATTAGGTAATTTAATGTAATTATTATTTTTAAAATGGTTTGATGAAAAAGATAATGTTAAACAGATATAAAGTAATATTGTTTTCATAATTGATATTTTTTAACAAATGTAATAATAAAAAATTAGACAAAAAAATAGAGTACTTAAAGTACTCTATTTTTTATTAACTATGAATTTGTTGTTTTGTTTCATAAAGAACAATTCGTTGTTCGTCTGGGTAAATTGATTTAATATGAAATGTATATTTTTTATTAATTTCATATGTTCTATTTATTTTATAAGTTTTAAATGCATTTTTAAGTGGTATATCACAACTAATACTATCACTTAATTTTACTGTCATTTTATCTTCATCTTTAAATATTACTTCACCTGAAACTAACATATCTTCACATTCTAATTTCATAACTCTCCAATCAATATTTTCTTGTAGTTTTTCACTTACAACTATTTTGATAGGATTTGCTGAAATTTCTTTAATATAAAATTCAAGAGTTGATCCTGGTTTATATTCTTTATTTTCAAATTTTAATTGTGTTGCAGGAGTCATTTCAGAAGAATGCATAAATGCTGTAAAAATGCCATCAAATTCTAAAAATATACCAGTAGATAACGCTCCTGTAACTGTACCTTTATATTTTTCTGTAAATAATAGGGTTTTAATTTTTTCAGGTAAAACTTTATTAATCCATTTTTTATTTGATACAATAAAACAATTTTTTTCCTTTAAAAAAGAATCAACCATAACAGTGATCTTTTTACCTAATAGTGAATCAAAATCAATAATTTTATTTGCGCCTGCTAATGATCCTGGTAAATAACAATCAACTCCATCAATATCAACAAAGTATCCTCCAGTGTTTCTAGATTTAACTTTACATGTAAATACAGTATCTTCACCTGCTAAAGCAGCTTGTAATTTATCATGAGTCATATATTTATGAACTTTAGATAATGAAGCAACTCCTTTTAACGGATCACAATTAAATTTAATTGAATCGTTAATACCAAATACACCTAATTCATTTAGATATTTTTGTTCTCTTGTAAGATCAATCGCAAACGTTTGTTTACTATTTGCCTGAACATACATAGTAGTTGGTGTAATACCAACAATTGTACCATTTTGTACTTCTTCAGCCTTTATTACAGCTACTTCTTCGGATTCTCCCATATACAAATTATACAACTCTTGTGCATAATCTTCATGACAAAAAACTTTGTGGTCAGAATTAACTAATTTAACTCCCTTGTTTAATACTAAATTCATTTTTATATGGTTTAAAACTTATGTATATATTTTAATCCATACAAAATAAAAGTTACATTTAAATAAAATTATCTGGTACCGGAGGTGTTACCGGAGGAATAGGCAAGGTGTATTTAGGTAGTGGAGGAAATGAAACTGGCAAACCTCCTGTATAAGATCCTATTAAACAAAAAGAATTTGTGTAAATTAAAAGCGGTATATTTTTAATAGACAATCTATCATATGATGGTAAATCGTCTTGTAAAAATATTTTAGGTAATTTATTAGAGTATTTTTTATTTAATATAAGTCCAGTTTTCTTAGAACCAAATGATTTTTTAGTAAAAATATTTTGAAAAGTAGGTATAACATTTTTAAAAGGTATCAATAAAGGTTTTATACTCGAAGGAATAAAATTATTTGGGTCGTTGTTATTAAATTCAGTAAATTTCTTTTGATCAGCTACACTTTCTTTATTTAAATCAGTCACATAAGTTTTCATAATGTTCTCAGAAAAAATATTTTTTTGCAATGCATTAGATATAATAGTTTGAGTTTTACTTCTTATTTGATAAGGCATAATTTTTAATGGATCAGATGCACCTCTTAAAGTTAACATAAAACCAGAAGCTTGAGTTAATCCACTAAAACTATATAAGTAAGGAGCAGGCATTATTCCACATTGACCTATAAAAAAAACATATATAGATATTGGAGTAGGTATCACAAATATAGGTTTCCATATTATAGGCATAGGTATACCTATGGGACCACTTGGAGTAGGTATAATTAAACCATATGTCCAATTAGTTGGTGTTAACCCTGTTATTGTAGCGACCCCTGCAAACTTTTTCCAATACGACAATTTATCAAATTGTGGCATATTAGGATTAGGCATATAAAAAGAATCTAATTCTCCTTTAGAATTAAACGGATCTTTGTATATTGGATTACCTATATCAGGTTTAATTAATGATTGTAAACAAGGTAAATTAGATATTTTACTAGACAAATCATTTATTATTTCACCAAAATTCTTAATAAAATAATCTATTTCATTAAATCTGTTTATTACAGAATTTGAATATTCTATATTTTTAGTAGATATTGATACTGCTCTATTTAGTGATGATAACATACTTTTATCGAGTCTAATTAGTACAGAATTAATATCTAAAATATCATGATATATATTTTTCATATCATTTTTTATTATTGTAGATATAATAGAATTTATTTTTGTATCTATATTATCTAATAAAATTTGTTTATTTAATTCTCTATTAGCAATCCAATCAAATGGTAAATTTTGATCTAATTTCCAAGAAGATGTTTCATCATTACTAGGAGGAGTCTGTAAAAATTGGTAATATTGTTCAATTAATTGAAATCCTGGATTATCTGATGAAACTGAATATGTGTAATTTATAATATCAGAAAACCAATTAACATTAGAATCTCTAGCTAGAGATAATTCTAATATGTCAAATCTACCATTATTTAAATAATCAGCTTGAAAATCTATAGACAATAAATCTAATGAATTTTTAATAACATTAGATTTATTAGTTGTTATCTGAAAAGAAATTTGTGAAATTTTTAATAATTTAATATTATTGTCAAATATTGCTAAAATTTCATCATCTGATAAAAATGGAAAAATTGAATTCTCTTCGATAGAATTTATAAACGAAATCATTCTATTATAGACTCTTATTCTATTAGACTCAACTTCTAAAATTATTTTACTTAAAATTGATTTTTTTCTCAGAGATTCTATAGATTGAATAAGATTAGAGTATTTGACACTATTTACATTAATTACATTATTAATTGATTCTATTTGCATAAAACAATCTGTTGGAAAATCTACCGGATATTTTGATTCGGTTGTATTATTATATATTGGATCTATTTGTTTAATAGGATTATATTCTTGTATAGGTTTATCTATAGGACAAACATAATTAATATCTTCAAAATATGCAACATTATCTCTTATTAAACATACGTCACTATTCTGTAAATTTTCATTTTTTATAATATCATTTTTTATAGAAGATAGATCATTTATAATAGAAGTATTTAATTCTAAATCTTTAGGTAATAAATCGTACATTAATTTCATATTATCTATAACAGAATCTATTGAAGAAGATTTTTTTCTATCTATTATATCTGTTGAAATTTTATTATTATCAAATATAATTTCTTCTGTTTTAGATATACAATCTAATTTATTATTAAGATCTTGTATATTATATATTCCATTTTTAATTGTAGGTATTTTTTTCTTAGTTGGTTGGACTAAATACTCAAATTTTTCCTGAATATATATCACATCATTAATTAAAATTAAAATATCATCGACAGAAGATAATAATCTAATTTTATCAGATAATTCTGGATATTTTTCTATAGCAGATGCTTTAACAGATATTAAATCTGATTTAGAATTTGCTAATACCCATAAAAATATAGGGGGAGTTTTTTCCATCAAGGACTTGTTTTAACAGTTTTACTAATACTTGCAGTTTGTGCAGCTTTTGCTGCAGCAGTAAATACACCAGGTGATGCAGGATATTTTTGATCAACGCCGGCTGCAAGTGCATTTATAAATGCCCACATAGGTTCACCATTTAATGCAGAAAAAATAGGATTGGGTCCTAATGTAGTTTTTTGACCTGTAATATTAACTTCAGGTGCTTCAACATCAACTCTTGAACCTGCTGTTATAGATACAGTAGAATCTGTTGTTATTGTACAATTAGGCCCAGCTAATTCTATTATCGATTGACTATCTTTATGTTGGATTAAAATAGTAGAATTTTTCATTATTTGAATTTTAGAATCTTTACATGTTATAGTTAATCCTTTTTCTTTTGTGTAAAATACTTTAACATTTTCATCTGAATCCCATAATAAACTTGTGGAATTTTCGTATGAATTAGATATTTCATTTATTAAATCTTCATGTATATTTTGAATATGATAATATTCTGGTTGATATATATTTCCATCTATAAATTTAACTCTAACTTCTGTACCTTTTCTTGGTGCACTAAAATCCCCGAATCCATTTTTACCACCAAATTTTGTGCCGTTTGCTGGATATGCCCATGGAATATCTTCTAGTGGTAAAGTATCAAATTTAGAATATACTCTTATCTTACATCTACCACTAAATTCACTATCATCAATATCCTCTATCATACCCAAAAAGGTATCACTTAATAAGCTATCATTATATATATCGTTTGTATCCATTATATAGAATTTACATTTCCTAATGAGTCAGGATCTTCTTTTTTATTAACATCTTGTGCCCTTATATCACCTAATTGTCTTGTACCATTTGGTCTAAATACTTTATCTAATGCTGAATTAAATACATTACCTAAATCGGGCATTCCGGCCGCATTTGATAAAGTTCTTAATGTAAATGAAAGCGGCTGATTTCTTATATCATATACGTTTCCTAAAGAAAGTCCTTTTATTCTAGATGTAACATTATTAATTGCAGAATTTGCAAGAGTATTAGGTAAAGTTATAGCATCAGATTTCAAAGTATTTGCATTAGCTTCAAGTATTTTTTTATTAGCTGATAATTCATCTTTAAGTCTCTGTTCGCTTCTATCTTTTAAATTTAATTTTGCTTTATCATTAGATGAACTTAACATATTAACATCTGATGCAGCTGATCTTTCATCAGATGTACCATATAAAGGTTTAAGTACTTCTCTATTTGCTTCAGATAGTAAACTACTACCTGGATCATTTAAATTGAAATTTTGTTTAGAATTTATCAATAAGGGTTCTATAATGGTACCAAATAAAGGAAAAGATAATTTTTCTCTAACTCTTCCTATATTAATTTTAAATTTAAATGAAACTTCTTTACTAAAATCTCCATTATTTAATTCTGATAAAAACCCTGAACTATCATTAAAATCAAATGTACAATAATCGAATGTATATAACTGAGCTGGAATATTATTAGCCAGTTTTATTGTTGCGGATTTGATTGTATCTGATGTATTATCAGACTCTTGGGCTGCAGTTTGTACAGTAGTTCTAAAATTTCTAATTTCATAAACTAAAACATTCATAGAAAAAAATTGTAAATTATATGGAATTAACTTTCTCATATAAGTCCAATCATACATAGATTTCAAATAACATTGTTGCATGTAATTCATCTTTTGATCTATTGACTCTAAGCAATCAAATGTTAGTGTTAAATCTTTACCTCTCCAATTTTGACCAGGAGTCCATTTATTAATATTATCTAATCCCGAGATTGATTGTATCATATAATCGTAATCTGTAGAAACTGCCCCTAAAACTGTTTTAAATCTTGTTAATAAAGCTGCTTCTGTTGGTCGATTTA
>Ga0326734_1000435_pt1 | contig 11543 bp, 10 predicted proteins | sample 15_GP2_1315_FD_207944 | JGI IMG/M metagenome (GOLD analysis project Ga0326734, IMG submission 207944) | Glacier ice microbial communities from Ngari, Tibet, China - 15_GP2_131.5 | ecosystem: Environmental > Aquatic > Freshwater > Ice > Glacier | place: China: Ngari, Tibet | collected 2018-07-18 | reverse complement strand
GACGGCGTGCTGGTGTTTCACTGCAGCGGCGCCTTGTCGTCGGCGGCGCTGGAAGCGGCCGCCCGCCAGGGGGCGTTTACCGCCAGCGTGCATCCGGTGCGCAGCTTCGCCGATCCGCAGCAGGTGGCGCGCGACTTCGCCGGTACCTGGTGCGGGCTGGAAGGCGACGCGCGCGCGCTGGCGCTGCTGGCGCCGGCCTTGGCCTTGATTGGCGCGCGCGCGGTGGCGATCGACGCCGACGCCAAAACTGTTTACCACGCCGCTTCGGTATTCGCCTCCAATTACCTGGTCACTGTGCTCGATGCGGCCCTGCGCGCGTACCAGGCAGCCGGCATCCCGGAGCCGTTGGCGCGCGAACTGGCGCGCCCGCTGGCCTTTGAAACGCTCGACAACGTATTTGGCCTCGGCCCGCGGGCGGCGCTGTCCGGGCCGATCGCGCGCGGCGATTTTGCCACGGTGGCGCGCCAACAGGCGGCGCTCGACGGCTGGGACCAGCCAACCGGCCGCTTGTACCGCGCGCTGGCCAAGGCCACCACGGTACTGGCGACGCTACCCAGCTCGCCGATCGCGCCGATTGCCCCCATCAACCTGAAGGACACCGCATGAACCTGACCGCCTGGATCACCCTTGCCGTACTTGGCGTCTATCTCTGGACCGGCATCAATGCCGGCGCCGCCCGCGTCAAGTACAACGTCAAGGCGCCGTCGATGGACGGGCCGGTGGCGTTCCAGAGCGCCCAGCGCGTGCAGATGAACACGCTGGAGCAATTGCCGCTGCTGCTGGCGCCGCTGTGGCTGTGCGCCCTGTTTCTCGGCGACGCGTGGGCCGCGGCCGGCGGCGCGCTATGGTGCATCGGCCGCATCATGTATGCGCTTGGCTATTACAAGGATCCGGCCAAGCGCGAGGCCGGCTTCGTTATCGGCATGGCGGCGTGCGGCTTGCTGATCGCAGGTACCTGCGTGGGCCTGATTTTGCGTTGAGTTTGCCGGGCCCCGTGCATCATCTGGTCGAGTGCCGGATCGAAGCGGGCGCGGTTGGGGCAGCCGATGGCGCCGGTCACCGTCGGCAGTGCGCGATCGTCATCATTGAGCGTTATTCTTACCCATGGATTTATTTACATCAAGCACAATACTAGCGCCGATCCCGGTGGCCGACGGCGAATTATCCTTTCTCGAACAACTTCCGCTCGCCCTGCCGAACGACGAGGTGCTGGCCCGGTTGATTGCCGAGACGGCCTGGCGCAGCGACACCATTACGGTATGGGGCAAGCAATATCCGCAGCCGCGCCTGACCGCCTGGCACGGCGAGGCGGCGTATGCTTATTCGGGCATTAAATTCGAGCCGCTGCCGTTTACGCCTTTGCAGCAAGTGCTGCGGGCGGCGGTGGAAGCGGCCAGCGGGCGGCGCTTTAACAGCGTGCTGCTCAATTACTACCGCGATGGCCGCGACAGCATGGGCATGCACAGCGATAACGAGCCCGAATTGGGGCCCGAGCCGGCCATCGCCTCGGTCAGTTTTGGCGCCGCGCGCACGTTCGTATTGCAACATAAAGCGACCAAACAGCGGCTCAGGATCGCATTGACTGACGGCAGCCTGTTGTTAATGGCAGGGCGTTTGCAAAATAACTGGTTACATGGAATTCATAAAATATCCCGGTTTGCAGGTCCCAGAGTGAACCTGACTTTTCGTTATATCGGCTAACTCCGCATATCAATGCGCTATTTGCACATGCATATCACCGCACGGCGAGTCATTAATCGGACTCTGCCGCTTACATCTGATTACATTTATTACCTGATTGCTACGGACGTGTGGATTTGATGATGTTACCTTCACCATCTCGCGATTCATTCGGTAATTGCGGGACAGACGATCAACTTAATCAAGGATTCCGCATGAAAAAGCTCATTTTTGCACTTATTGCCGCAGCGACGGCAGTTGGTTCGGCCCAGGCCGCAGGCCCTTATGTTGGCGTTGGTATCGCCAGCGCCGACCACAGCTACAAGCTGTCCGGCACCACCAATGGCAGCACCGACGGCTACAAAGCGTCCGGCAAAATTTTCGGCGGTTATGACATCGACCCGACGTGGGGCGTCGAAGCTGGATACACGGATTTCAAGAAGTCGACCTACAATTACACCAACACGACGACCAACACTGCGGGTCGTGCCGAGTCGGACGGCAACTCGTTTTATGTCGCCGGCAAGGCAACCGCGCCGATCAACGAGCAGTTTTCGGCATTCGGCAAACTGGGCGTCGCCCGCAACAAGAGCACGCTGAGCAGCGCCACGCCTGCATTTAACACCAGCCACAGCAAGACCGAAGTCTACGCCGGCGTTGGCCTTCAGTACAATCTGAACCAGAAAGTTGCGCTGACGGCTGAATACGAGCGTTACGGCAAGAGCAAGGATTTCGGCGCGAAAGCGGACGTGCTGACCGTGGGCGCGAAATACGCCTTCTGATGATGGCGTGACCAGGCCGGCCCGGCGCCCCCTGGTCATAAAATCAGTTTTAAATAAGTTCAAAAAAGAGCCCGCTTGCGGGTTCTTTTTTATGCTCTTTTACAATTAACTATCGCGTTTTGGCAGCAGCCCGGATGCGGCAAAACGGTGCAGCGACGACCATTGCCAGTCGGCCGCCTGGCTGCACAGTCCGTGCCGCAGGGGATTACCGTGGACGTAGTCGACCAGTGCCCGGTATTCGGACTCGCCGGTGATCCGGTGATGCTGGTAGTGGGGCACCCAGATAGCGCTGTCGGGGCCGGCAGCGGCCTTGCGCAGCGCCTTGGAAAACGCGATCTTGACGGCGCGCCAGCGGCTGGCGCAGTTGTGATCGCCCGGCGGCAAGGTCCAGATAGCGTGCGCATGATCGGGCAGCACCACCCACGCATCGACGTGGAAGGGCCGCTTGGCGCGGGCCTGGCGCATCGCTTCGCCAAACGCGGAAAAATGGTCGACGAGCAGCGTGCCGTCGCGGTCGAGCAGCCTGACTGTGAAGAAAAACGTCGCTCCGGGAACACGGTTGTAGCGGTAGTCTGTCATCAAGGTAGTGTGCGTATTGGATATCGACGCCATATCGATTTGCGCAAACGGGCGGGAATTTCATGGTCTTCGCCTACGCCGCCCAGGTGCCCAGCACGATTTTGCAGCCAGCCATGAAAAAAGCTCCCCGCAGGGAGCTTTTTTCATGGCCACGCTAACCGCTGTCTCACGCTGTCTCACGCTGTCTTAAACGGTCAGCGGCTTGTAGCGGATGCGTTTCGGCTTGGCGCCTTCTTCGCCCAGGCGCTTTTTCTTGTCGGCTTCGTATTCCTGATAATTGCCGTCGAAAAAGCTCACTTGCGAGTTGCCTTCGAAGGCCAGGATGTGGGTGGCGATGCGGTCGAGGAACCAGCGATCGTGGGAGATCACCATCACGCTGCCGGCAAATTCGAGCAGCGCATCTTCGAGCGCGCGCAAGGTTTCGACGTCGAGGTCGTTGGACGGCTCGTCGAGCAGCAACACGTTGCCGCCTTGCAGCAGCGTCTTCGCCAGGTGCAGGCGCCCGCGTTCGCCGCCGGACAGGTTGCCGACAATTTTCTGCTGGTCCGAGCCCTTGAAATTGAAGCGGCCCAGGTACGCGCGCGACGGCATGTCGAAACGGCCGACGGTGAGCATGTCGGCGCCGCCGGCAACGTCGTCGAACACCGTCTTGGTGTTGGCCAGGTCGTCGCGGTTCTGGTCGACGATCGACACGCGCGCGGTCTGGCCGATGGCCACTTCGCCGCTGTCGGGCTGCTCTTTGCCGGTGATCATCTTGAACAGGGTCGATTTGCCGGCGCCGTTCGGCCCGATAATGCCGACGATGGCGCCGGCCGGCACGGTAAACGACAGGTTGTCGATCAGCAGGCGGTCGCCAAAGGCTTTCGAAACGTTTTTAAATTCGATCACTTCATTGCCAAGGCGCTCGGCGACCGGAATAAAAATCTCCGACGTCTCGTTGCGCTTCTGGTATTCGTGTTCGGACAGCTCGTTGAAGCGGGCCAGGCGCGCCTTGCTTTTGGCTTGCCGGCCCTTCGGGTTCTGGCGTACCCACTCGAGTTCCTTGGCGATGGTCTTCTGGCGCGACGATTCGGTCGCTTCTTCCTGCTTGAGGCGATTGCCTTTTTGCTCGAGCCACGAGCTGTAATTGCCTTTCCACGGGATGCCGTGGCCACGGTCCAGTTCCAGGATCCACTCGGCGGCGTTGTCGAGGAAGTAGCGATCGTGGGTAATACCGACCACGGTGCCCGGAAAGCGCAGCAGGAACTGTTCGAGCCACTCGACCGACTCGGCGTCGAGGTGGTTGGTCGGCTCATCGAGCAGCAGCATGTCCGGCTTTGACAGCAGCAGGCGGCACAGTGCCACGCGGCGCTTCTCGCCACCGGACAGGATGCCGATCTTGGCGTCCCACGGCGGCAGGCGCAGCGCATCGGCGGCCATTTCCAGCTGCAGGTTCAGGTTGCCGCCGTCGGAGGTCGAAATGATCGCCTCCAGCCGCGCCTGCTCGGTGGCGAGGGCGTCGAAATCGGCGTCCTCGTCGCCATAGGCGGCGTAGACGGCTTCGAGCTTGGCTTGCGCCTCGAACACTTCGCCCAGGCCCGACTCGACGATTTCGCGTACCGTCTGCTCGGGATCGAGCTGCGGTTCCTGCGGCAGGTAGCCGATGTTCAGGCCCGGCATCGGCACGGCTTCGCCCTGGATGTCGGTATCGATGCCGGCCATAATTTTGAGCAAAGTCGATTTGCCGGAACCGTTCAGGCCCAGCACGCCGATCTTGGCGCCTGGGAAGAACGACAGCGAAATGTCTTTCAGAATCTGGCGTTTGGGCGGGACGATTTTGCCCACGCGGTTCATGGTATAGACGTAATTGGCCATTGCAGTGTTCTCAGGTGTGACGGAAGGACCACAGCATACCGGAAAACCGGGCCCAGGATACTGTAAAAAAAACCGGGTCAGACCCGTTTTTTAAACGGTAACGACCCGAAATTTCGACAATTTAAACGGGTCTGACCCCAATAATAGTTAGCCGCGGTTGCGCCACAGGCCTTCGGCGGCGTATAGCGCCAGCGCACTCCAGATCAGCAGGAAACCGACCATCCGCTCGGCGCTGAAAGCTTCGTGGAACAGCCAGACGCCCAGCAGGAACTGGATCGTCGGCGAGATGTATTGCAACAGCCCCAGGGCCGACAGCGGGATCGTGCGCGCGCCGGCGGCGAACAGCAGCAGCGGGATCGCGGTGATCGGGCCGGCCGCCACCAGCAGCCAGCGGGTACTGTCGGCGGCGCTGTTGATGAAGCTGTTCTGGCCGTTGAGGCTGAGCCAGATGACGTAGCCGAGGGCCAGCGGAAACAGCACCATGGTTTCGAACGACAGCCCTTCGAGCGCGCCGAGGGCGGCGGTCTTGCGCATTAGCCCGTAGGCGCCGAAGGTGGCGGCCAGGATCAGCGCGATCCACGGCACCGTGCCGGCTTGCCAGGTCAGCCAGGCAACGCCGAGCGCGGCGAGACCGATGGCGGCCCATTGGCCGGCCCGCAGCCGTTCCTTGAGCAACAGGTAGCCGAACATGATGTTGACCAGCGGATTGATGAAGTAGCCGAGGCTCGCTTCGATCACGTGGCCGTTGTTAACGGCCCAGATGTAGACCAGCCAATTGGCGCTGAGCAGGAAGGCGCTGGCGACGAAGCTGGCGATTACGCGCGGCTGGCGCAGTACGGCGGGCAGCCACTTCCACTGGCGTCGCACGCTGAGCACGATGGCCAGGAACAGCAGCGACCAGAGCACCCGGTGCGCCAGAATCTGGCTTGGAGGCACGTCGTGAAGAGCATGAAAATAAATGGGAAACAGCCCCCAGCAGAGGAAGGCCAGGGTTGCATTGATGATGCCGGTGCGCATGGAGGACGATCAAATAATTTCTATGGGACATTATCCTTCAATTGCCGCCTAGCGGTGACCGCGGCAGCCGCGCGGCGACCTGGCGCTGGTCGTTACGCGCGACCAGGCCAGCCGCGATAGGGCAAACTTGCAGCAACCGTTCAATTTGCCGGTGCCCGGCGAGGTGTTAATAAGAGGTGTTGCGTTGAAACGAATTGTTCTTGCAATTTCATTGTCGGTGGCCTATTGTGCAATGCAGAAAAACAATAATACGGTGCAATCTTGACCCCGGAACACAAAAAATCCAGCCTCACGGGGTTGACCTTCGCCGCCGTCGGCATCGTGTACGGCGATATTGGTACCAGCCCGCTCTACACCCTCAAAACCATTTTCGACCCGGAACACGGGCTCGCACTGAACACCTTCAACCTGATCGGTATCGTGTCCCTGATTTTTTGGGGGCTGACGATGATCGTCTCGCTCAAGTACGTCACACTGATGCTGCGCGCCGATAACCGCGGCGAGGGCGGCATCATGGCGCTGATGGCGCTGACGCTCAATTCGGTCACCAGGTCGTCGCGCTGTTACATGCCGCTGCTGATGATCGGCGTGCTCGGCGCCACCATGTTCTACGGCGACAGCGTGATCACTCCCGCCATTTCCGTACTCGGCGCGATCGAAGGCCTGGAAGTGGCCGCGCCCGCGCTGTCGAACTACGTGGTGCCGCTGACGATCATCGTGCTCGTTGCCCTGTATGCGGTGCAAAAGCGCGGCACCGCCGGCATTGGCCGCTGGTTCGGCCCGATCATGCTGGTCTGGTTCTTCGCGCTTGCCGTCATGGGCGTCATCAACATCGTCAAGGCGCCGGTGATACTGGCCGCGCTGAACCCATTGAACGCGTTTGCCTTCATGCTGGAAAACCGCTTCATTGCTTTCGTCGCGTTGGGCGCGGTGGTGCTGGCGTTCACCGGCGCCGAGGCGCTGTACGCCGACATGGGCCACTTCGGCAAGAAGCCGATCCGCGCAGCCTGGTTCCTGATCGTGTTTCCGGCGCTGGCGCTCAATTACCTCGGTCAGGGCGGCCTGTTGATCACCCATCCCGAGGCGATCGCCAATCCGTTCTACCAGCAGCTCGGCAGCTGGAGCATCTACCCGCTGGTGGTGCTGTCGACAATGGCCGCCGTCATCGCCTCGCAGGCGACGATTTCTGGTACCTTCTCGATGACCAAGCAAGCCATCGCGCTCAACCTGCTGCCGCGCATGCGCGTGCTGCATACGTCGGAGAGCGAAATCGGCCAGATCTACATTCCGGCCGTCAACTGGTTGCAGTTGGTCGCGGTATTGATTGCGGTAGTTGGCTTCGGCTCGTCCGACAAGCTGGCCGGCGCCTACGGCATCGCGGTCACCGCGACGATGTTGGCGACGACGATCCTGACCTTCTTCGTGACGCGCTACCGCTGGCACCTGCCGCTGGCGCTGTGCTTCGGCGCTACCGGCTTTTTCATCATCATGGACATCGCACTGTTCGCGGCCAGCTCGCTCAAACTGTTCCATGGCGGCTGGTTCCCGTTGCTGCTCGGCGCGGTGCTGTTTACCGTGATGCTGACCTGGAAGCGCGGCCGCGAACTGGTGTTCGAGAACCTGCAGAAGCACGCCATTCCGCTCGACGACTTCCTCGCTTCGCTGTTCGTCGCGCCGCCGAGCCGGGTGTACGGCACCGCCATCTTCCTGCGCGGCGAAAGCGACGGCGTGCCGCACGCACTGCTGCACAACCTGTCGCACAACAAGGTGCTGCATGAGCGCGTGGTGTTCCTGACGGTGCACATGCGCGAGGTGCCGTGGGTGCCTTTGACCGAGCAGGCGTCGGTGCAGCAGCTCGGCCACAACTGCTTCCAGCTTAATATCCAGTACGGCTTCAAGGACGAGCCGGACATCCCGAAAGTGATGGCCCAGTGCGCGCAGTACGGCCTGCCGTTCGAGATGATGGAGACGTCGTTCTTCATTGCCCGCCAGACGGTGATTTCGGCGCCCGGCGGCGGCATGGCGCCGTGGCGCGAACACCTGTACGTGGCGATGTCGCGCAACGCGCGCAGCGCCGCCGACTACTACCAGATCCCGACCAACCGGGTCATCGAACTGGGCACGCAAGTCGAGATCTGATACAAACGAATACAACTTTCGGACAGTTTGGCAGGGATGGAACGGCGACATCCCCTGCTAGACTCCGGGCACGCCATTAACCGTCAAGGATCACCATGAAGTTGAAGCTTTCCGTAGTTGCATTCGTCGCCGTACTTGGCATGAGCGCGGCACTGACCGCATGCGGCGGCAGCTCGGGCACCAGTGCCGTCGCTCCCACCGTGGCCGTGGCCGGCACCACCGCCACCGTGAAATACGCCGGTTTCCTGTATAGCGCCAGCGCCGCCGATACCAAGGGCGCGAAGTTCGATGGCGGCCAATTCGACTTTAAGCTGGGCAGCGGTACGGTGATCCCTGGCTTCGACCAGGCCGTGACCGGAATGAGGCCCGGCGAGAAAAAGACCGTCAAGATTGCGAGCAACCTTGCGTATGGCGCGTCGCCGCCGCCAAACTCGATCATTCCGGCGAATGCCGACCTGGTGTTCGACATCGAACTGGTGTCGCTGAAGTAAGTCCGGTTTGCGGACGCGGCAACTGCCGCTTCGCAAGTGAATGATAATTATTTGCATCTGGGCGCAGGTTTTGTTAGGCTGGAATTTTCACCATTTCCATGGATATCATCGTGAACGCCAAAAACCTTGCAGCCTTTGCTTTAGCCTCCCTTGTTACATTACCAGGATTGGCGCAAGAAAAGGTGCTGAACCTGTATTCCGCCCGTCATTACCAGACCGACGAAGCGTTGTACACCGACTTCACCAAGCAGACCGGAATCAAGATCAATCGCATTGAAGCAGGCGAGAACGAGTTGCTCGAGCGTCTTCGCAACGAAGGTGTACACAGTCCGGCCGACGTGTTTCTGACGGTCGACGCTGCCCGCCTGGGCAAGGCCGAGGAGCTCGGTTTGTTCGCGCCAATCACATCACAGTTGTTAATGCAGCGTATTCCCGCCCAGATGCGTACCGACACGTGGTTTTCGTTTTCCAAGCGCGCTCGCGTCATCGTGGCCAACAAGGCCAGCGTGAATCCGGCCGACGTGCAGACGTACGAAGACTTGGCTAATCCAAAACTCAAGGGCAAGCTGTGTGTGCGTTCGGGCTCCCATCCGTATAACTTGTCGCTCGGCGCCGGGTTGCTGGCCCATCTCGGCGAGCAGAAGACCGAGGCGTGGGCCAAGGGCCTGGTCGCGAACTTCGCACGCGCACCGAAGGGTGGCGACACTGACCAGATCAAAGCGGTGGCGGCGGGCGAATGCGGCGTTGCAATTGCTAACTCGTACTACGTTGCGCGCATGCTGCGCTCGGAAAAGCCGGAAGACAAAAAGATCATGGAAGCGGTGACCATCATCTGGCCGAACCAGAAAACGACCGGTGCCCACATCAACATTTCTGGCGGCGGCATGCTTAAAACCGCGCCGAACAAGGAATCGGCGGTGAAGTTCCTGGAATACCTGGCGTCTGACCAGGCGCAAGTGTACTTTGCCGACGGTAACAACGAGTGGCCTGTCGTGGCCGGCGTGAAGACCAACAACCCCGGTCTGCAGGCAATGGGCGATTTCAAGGCGGATACCGTCAAGGTGGGCGCGCTGGCCGCCAAGCAGGCCGAGGTCCAGAAAATCTACGACCGCGCCGGCTGGCGCTGAGCCCAGTCGTTCGCACAACAAGGGTGCGTTTGCGGTTTTAGCGCTCGCGGCGGCTGCGCGCGATCTCGCGGGTCAGGAAAATGAGCGGCAGCACCCCCACCGCGACGATGGCCAGTGCCGCCGTCGAGGCTTCCGTCAGCCGTTCATCCGACGCCAGCGTATACGCCTGGGTGGCAAGCGTATCGAAGTTAAATGGGCGCATCACAAGGGTGGCCGGTAACTCCTTCATCACTTCCACGAACACCAGCAGTCCGGCCGTCAACAGGCTGCCGCGCAGCATCGGCAGGTGGACGCGCCACAGCGTGGTGGCCGCGCCGTGTCCCAGCGACCGGGCGGCGTCGTCCATCGACATGGTGATCTTGCCCAGGTTCGCCTCCACCGTGTGCAGCGAGACGGCCAGAAAGCGCACCAGATAGGCGTACACCAGCGCAGCGATGCCGCCGGTAAGCAGCAGTCCGGGGTTGCGGCCTGTCATGTCCATGATGGCCGAAGCCAGCCAGATATCGACCCGTGTCACCGGCAGCAGGACACCAACAGCGATCACCGTACCCGACAGCGCGTACCCCAGACCGACCAAACGGTTGACGTGGCGCGTCAAACCGCCGCGCGCGGTACGCGCCGCGTAGGCCAGCAGCACTGCGATGGCGACGGCCAGGATCGCCGCCGTTGCTGCGAGCACGAAGCTGTTACGCGAAAGCTCGATGAAGCGTTCGCCGAACTGCGCGTCGCCGCTGGTGATCGCCATATGCAGCAGAACACCGGCGGGCACCAGAAAGCCGCCGCACAGCGGCACGCTGCAGACCAGAATGGCGCCGGCGGCGCGCGGTCCGGTCAGGCGAGTGCCCAAATGGCCGGCGTGACGGCTGCCGCTCACGTCAAAGCGGGCGCGCCCCCGGCTTGCGTGTTCGAGCAGCAGCAGCAGCCCCACAAAACCCAACAGTGCCGCCGCCAGCTGCGACGCGGCCTGACGGTCTCCCAGCGAAAACCAGGCGCGGTAAATGCCGGTGGTAAAGGTCTGGACGCCGAAATACGACACCGCACCGTAGTCCGCCAGCGTTTCCATCAAGGCCAGCGCGGCGCCGGCCGCAATCGCTGGCCGGGCCAGCGGCAGCGCGATGCGGAAGAAGCGCCGCCACGGCCCCAGTCCAAGCGAGCGCCCGACATCGAGCATGCCGGTCGCCCGCTCCAGGAACGCCGAGCGCGCCAGCAGATACACGTACGGATAGAGCACCAGAGTGAAGACCACGACAGCGCCGCCCAGCGTGCGGATGTCGGGGAACCAGTAGCTGCCCGGGGCCAGCGCAAAGGTAGTGCGCAGCCAGGACTGCACCGGCCCGACGAACTGCAGCAGATCGGTGTAGGTGTACGCCATGACGTAGGTGGGCACCGCCAGCGGCAGCACCAGCGACCATTCGAACATGCGCCGTCCCGGGAAGTCGTGCATGGTGACCAGCCACGCCGCCGCCGCGCCGATAGTCACCGTGCCCACGCCCACACCCACGCACAGGTACAAGGTGCTGGCGATATAGGAGGGGAGCACGGTGTCGGCAAGGTGGGCCCAGGTCTGGCTGCCGGCACCGGGGAGCAAGGACGCCGCCACGGTCAGCAGGGGTACGGCAATCAGCGCCGCGGTTACGAGCGCGGCAGCTTGCAAGGTACTGAACGTCAGTTTCGCCACGATGAGCCAATGAAATAAACAATTATAATTGTTCCTTTGTACTATCGGAATCTATATGGCGCTCCTCGAAGTGCAGCAGCTTGCCCACGCTTATGGCAAGCACACGGTGGTGGACGGCTTGTCGCTCCATCTGGCGCCCGGAACGATCGGCTGCCTGCTCGGTCCTTCCGGTTGCGGCAAGACCACGGTACTGCGT
>Ga0326734_1000434_pt1 | contig 11551 bp, 9 predicted proteins | sample 15_GP2_1315_FD_207944 | JGI IMG/M metagenome (GOLD analysis project Ga0326734, IMG submission 207944) | Glacier ice microbial communities from Ngari, Tibet, China - 15_GP2_131.5 | ecosystem: Environmental > Aquatic > Freshwater > Ice > Glacier | place: China: Ngari, Tibet | collected 2018-07-18 | reverse complement strand
TTGACGCCGAGCTCCTCGAACACAGCCTCGATGACCCAGTCCGCGTCGGCGAAGTCGGCCTTGTCGGTCGTGCCGGTCACGAGTGCCTTGAGCCGGTTCGACTCGTCGCGGTTGATCTTGCCCTTGCTCTCGAGGGTGTCGATCTCTCCGCGGATGTAGTCGACGCCTTTGTCCACGCGGGCCTGGTCGAGATCGGTGATGACGACGGGCACCTTCAGCCGGCGCACGAAGAGCAGCGCGAACTGGCTGGCCATCAGGCCGGCGCCGATCACACCGACCTTGGTCACCGGCCTCGCGAGCGCCTTGTCGGGAGCCCCGGCCGGCCGCTTCGCGCGCTTCTGAACGAGGTTGAAGGCGTAGATGCTCGCCCGGAACTGGTCCCCGGAGATCAGCCTGGCCAGCGCCTCGTCCTCGGCGGCGAAACCGGTGGCCCTGTCGGTGTTCTTGGCGGCCTTGATGAGGTCGAGCGCCGTGTACGGCGACTGGGCGACCGTTCCAATGCGGCTCTCCAGCATCTTGCGGGCGATCCCGACGGCGGCGTCCCACTTGACGGCGCGTTCAATCTTGCCGGGCACGTTCGGGCGCTTGACCACGACCGAGCCGGAGATCACACCATCCGCGAATCTCAGGGAGTCCTCGAGGAAGTTCGCCGAGTCGAAGATCGCGTCGGCGATGCCGAGTTCGAACGCCTCCTGGCCCTTCAGCATGCGGTTGTTCTTGAGCGGGTTCTCGATGATGACCTTGAGGGCGTTCTCAATTCCGATGAGGTTCGGCAGGATCCACGCCCCACCCCAGCCGGGGATGATGCCCAGGAACACCTCGGGAAGGGCGACGGCGGGAACGCCGCGGTCGATCGTGCGGTAGTTCGCGTTGAGGGCGACCTCGAGGCCGCCGCCGAGCGCGAGCCCGTTGATGAACACGAACGTCGGCACACCCAGGTCGTCGAGCTTGCCGAGCACCTCGTGGCCGAGCTGGGCGAGCTGCTTCGCGACTGCCGTGCTCGGAATCTCGCTGACCTTGCTGAGGTCGGCGCCCGCGGCGAGGATGAACGGCTTGCCGGTGACGGCGACGCCGGCGATTTTGCCGTTCGCCGCACGGTCCCGCTGGGCGTCGAGCACGGAGCCGAGCTCCAGGAGCGTCACGGGGCCGAGCGTGTTCGGCCTCGTGTGGTCGCGGTCGTTGTCGAGCGTGATGAGGGCGATGGTGGCTCCGCTGGCGAGCCGGACGTCGCGTACGTAGGAGTGCGTGACGACTTCGTCGGCGGACAGGGCGGTGAGGTCTCCGTATGCGGTGGCGATGGTCATCTACTTTGCCTTCCGTGCGTTGCGCTTGCCGGTGTAGTGCGGGTTCTCCCAGATGACGGATCCACCCTGGCCGAGGCCGATGCACATGGCGGTGAGCCCGTAGCGCACCTCGGGGTGCTCGGCGAATTGCGCGGCGAGCTGGATCATCAGCCGCACCCCCGACGAGGCAAGCGGGTGCCCGACGGCGATCGCGCCGCCCCACTGGTTGACCCGTGGGTCGTCGTCGTCGATGCCGAAGTGGTCCAGGAGCGACAGCACCTGGATTGCGAAGGCCTCGTTGAGCTCGAACAGCCCGATGTCGTTGATCGTGAGCCCGGCCTTGCGGAGGGCCTTCTCGGTGGAGGGGACCGGTCCGATGCCCATGATCTCGGGCTCGACGCCCGCGAAGGCGAAGCTCACGAGCCGCATCTTCGGGGTCAGGCCGAGTTCCTTCGCCGCGGCGGCGCTCGCGAGCAGGCTCGCGGTCGCCCCGTCGTTGAGTCCGGACGAGTTGCCGGCGGTCACGCGACCGTGCGGTCGGAACGGCGTGCGCAGGGCGGCGAGACCCTCGAGCGTGGTTTCGGGACGCGGTGCCTCGTCGACCGTGGCCAGCCCCCACCCGCTCGCGCTGCGAGTCGCGACGGGGATGAGGTCGGGCTGGATCTTGCCGTCCAGGTAGGCCTGGGCGGTCTTCTGCTGGCTCCCGAGGGCGAACCGGTCGGCACGCTCCTTGGTCAGGTGCGGGAAGCGGTCGTGGATGCGCTCGGCGGTGTTGCCCATGTTGAGAGCCTCGGCGTTCACGAGCTTCTCCGACTGGAACCGCGGGTTCGGGTCGACCCCCGACCCCATCGGGTGGCGGCCCATGTGCTCCACTCCGCCGGCGATGACGACGTCGTAGGCGCCGAATGCGATCCCACCAGCGGTCGCGGTGACGGCAGTCATTGCCCCGGCGCACATGCGGTCGATGGCGTAGCCGGGCACCGAGCGGGGCAGGCCCGCGAGGATGGATGCCGTGCGGCCCAGCGTCAGGCCCTGGTCGCCGGTCTGCGTGGTCGCCGCAATCGCGACCTCGTCGATCCGGTCCTTCGGAACGTTCGGATTGCGCTCGAGCAGTCCGATGATGGCCTTGACGACGAGGTCGTCGGCCCTCGTCTGCCAGAACATTCCCTTTTCGCCAGCTCGACCGAACGGGGTTCGCACCCCGTCGACAAACACGACTTCAGCTCTCTCGGCCACAATGCCTCCAACTCAGGTACGGATGTTCACGAGCGTAGGCGCGGCGAAAAGGGCGGAGGAATCCTTTGACTGTTCCTACGACTCGCCGTGCGCTGGTTCGACGCTGTTTTGGCTAGCATCCACAAAGGCATTGAGGATTACCTGTGCGGTTGCGTCAATCTGCCACTGGCGCACGCCCAGTTCGCGCATGGCCTCCTGCAGCGCGGGAAGCTCGAGCGCGGCGGGCGGCTCCCACGCGAGCCGGCGCAGCGTCTCGGGCAGCAGCAGGTTCTCGACGGGCACGTCGAGAAGCACCGACACCTCGGCGATGGCCGCCTTCGAGATCTTCAAACGCTTGTCGGCCTGCGGATTGCGATCCGACCACACCCGGGCGGGCGGCACGGCCTCGCTGGCGACGTGCAGGGGCGGCTGGTCGGTCGACGCCTTGCCCGCCTCGATCGCCTCCCACCATCTGCCGAGCTCGGAGCGGCTGGCCCTGCCGTTGAATTCGCGCAGCGCGGCGAGGTCTCGTTTGGAGTCGGGCAGGGATCGCGCCGCGGCGACGAGGGAGGAGTCAGGAACGAGCCGCCCCGGCGAGGTGTCGATCTCGCGAGCGAGGGCATCCCGCGCGAGCCACAGCTCCCGGGCGACGGCGAGGTTGCGCGCGCCGCGCACGGTGCTGAGCCCGGTGAGCCGTCGCCAGGCATCGGTCTTCACGGGCTTCACCTCGCGGGTGAGCACCGCGGCGAACTCCTGCTCCGCGATTCCCGTCTTGCGCTGCTCTGCGAGCACCCGCCCCATGGCGTCGCGCAGGTCGACGAGCAGTTCCACGTCGAGGGCGGCGTAGACGAGCCACGACTGGGGGAGCGGCCTCGTCGACCAGTCGGCCGCCGAGTGCTCCTTGGCGAGATGGATGCCAAGGAGGCTCTCCACGACGGTGCCGAGACCGACCCGCGGCAGCCCGGCGAGCCGCGCGCCCAGTTCGGTGTCGAAGATGGTGGTCGGGTCGAGGCCGACCTCGCGCAGGCAGGCGAGATCCTGGCTGGCGGCATGCAGCACCCATTCGTCCTCGCGGATCGCGGCGTTGAGCTCGTCGAAGGAGCCGATGGCCGGGGGATCGAAGAGGAAGATCCCGGCGCCGCGCCGGAATACCTGGATCAGGTAGGCGCGCTGGGAATATCGGAACCCGGATGCCCGCTCCGCGTCGATCGCGATGGGACCGTGCCCTGCCGCGATCGATTCGACGGCGGCGAGATACTCCTCGCGGGTGTCGATCACGCTCATCAGGGCGTGCGGATCGGCGACGTCTTCCTCGGCCGGGGAAGGCGGCGTGTTCTGAGCGGCGTTACTCACGCCCTGCTCGACGTGACGACAACATGGTCACTCCTTCGATGCTCGGCGGAAGGCCCGCCAACATGCACAATAGCTCCCCCCAGCCTTCCACATGAGCGGCGATATCAGTTCCCCGCGGTGTCCACGATGCCCGCAACTCGATCTGGGCGCCGTCTCCCTGCTCGGCGAGCTCGCCATACCCGGTCGACAGGATCTTCGTGGCGGTGCCGGACAGCGAGTGGTAGCTGGCCCCGCGCGCCGCGAGCGAGTCGACGAGCCACGACCAGGCGACGTCCGCGAGGAACGGGTCGACGCCGATGTCGGTCTCGAGCGGCGCCTGCGCGAAGCAGACGATGCGGAACTCCCCGCCCCAGCCCTGCTGACCCTCTGGGTCGTGTAGCAGAATGAACCGCCCGATGCCCAGTTCCGAGTCGTCATCGTGGCGGGCAGGGGTCACGTTTGCGGCGAATGCGACAGAGAAGGGTGCGACTCCCGACGGGGCGGTGATCTCGGTGATCGCCAGTTCCGTTCGGGGCGTCGACCGGCGGATCGACTCGAGCGCCGAGGCGAACGCGGGTGGGGCCGAGGCTCCGGGGACTGTTTCGGGCACGAGTGAAGATTAGAGTTTGTGCGTGGCAGATCACGGAAGGCACGCCGACCGCCGGTCCCCGTGGTGGAGCATCGTGATCTTCTCGGTCTCGTCGCTCGCCGCGATGAGCGGCGCCATCACGGCTCTCATGGCGCTGCGGGTGGCCAGGCTCGTCGTCACGCCGCCGCGCAGCCGCGCCGACGACGTGCCGATCCTCGCGGTGGATGCGCGGGCTCGCACGGTTACCCTCGGCCGCACCGCCGACTCCGCGACACCGGGCCGCTACGGCCTCTGGTTCTCGCGGGACGCGGGGCACGCGCGGCTCGGACAAATCGCGACCGAGACCGAGAGCACGGTCACCCGCGAGCTCGTCGGCGTCGACTTCGGCGAGCTGCTGCCCGGTGCGAGGGGCCGGTTCAGCGGGTGGTTCTTCCTCACCCCGCGGGATCTGGGGGTCGACCACGAGAGCGTCAGCCTCGTGACGACGCTCGGACCTGCGCCCGCCTGGGTGATCCTCGCGGAGCCCGACGAGCTCGGCACCGTGCCGACGATGTGGGCTGTGCTCGTGCACGGGCGCGGGGTGACCCGCTCGGAGGCGCTGCGCTGCGTTAGCGTGTTCCGCGAGGCCGGGTACAACTGCGTGCTCGTCTCCTGGCGCAACGACGGTGACGCGCCCGCGAGCGACGACCGGCGCTACGCCCTGGGTGCGACCGAATGGCTCGATGTGGAGGCGGGCATCCGCTACGCCCGCGACGAGCGAGGCGCGACCGACGTCGTCCTCGTGGGGTTCTCGATGGGCGGCGCCGCGGTGCTGCAGGCCGTGGCGAACTCGGAACTGTCGACCATCGTGCGCGGGATCGTTCTTGAGTCGCCCGTCGTCGATTGGGCGCCCACCCTCCTCTACCAGGCGAGGGCAATGCGGGTTCCGCGCCTCGTGCAGCGCGCGGCGATCGCCCTCCTCGGCAGCCGGCGAGCCCACCGGGTCACCGGGCTGCGGGCCGCGATCGACTTTCGGATGCTCGACTTCGTGCTCCGCAGCGACGAACTGACCGTGCCGATCCTGCTGATGCACAGCGACGACGACGGGTACGTGCCGCCCACCGCGTCACGGGCGCTCGCGCTGGCGCGGCCCGACATCGTGACGTTCCACCGGTGGACGGGGGCCCGGCACGCGCGCCTGTGGAACTACGACCCGGTTCGCTTTACTGGCCAGATCGGCCGGTGGCTGGCTACCCTGCCGCTGGACGGGGGAGCAGCCACCTCGCGTACAGCCCGCTCGCATCGTCCACCAGGAGTTGGTTGAGCTCGAGGCGCCGCTCGGCGACCCCGGCTCCGCCGAACAGCGGCAGCTGGGACGTCGTGATGACCGGGCCGGTCGACAGGCAGAGCTCGTCGACGACGTCGGCGTCGATGAGCTGTCCGGCGAGGCTGGGGCCACCCTCGCAGACGATGTGCGCGAGCCCGCGGCCGCGCAGCCGCGCGATGATGTCGGCGGGGGCGATGCGGCCGTCAATGTCGTCGACCGCGATGATCTCGGCGGCGACGCCGTCGAGCGACGCCGCGGCCCGGGCCACGGCGGCCGCGGGGCAGATCACGAGCAGCCGCCCGGGTTCGACATCGCCGTTCAGCCGGTGCCCCTCGAGGTCACCCGTGCCGGTCAGCACGGCCAGGCGCGAGCTCCTCGGCAGGTGGTACCCCTCTGCCCTGACGCTCGCGGCCCCGACGAGAACGACGTCGGCGAGTGAGCGGATCACGCGGAGGATCGTGCGGTCGGCGCTGTTGGTGAGCGAGTCGGAGGTGCCGTCGGCTCCGGCGGCGCTCCCGTTCACGCTCGAGACGAGGTTGAGGCGCAACCATTCCCGCCGGGGAGCGGCGTAGAGCGCGGCGAGAGAGTCCAGCGCGCGGGCATCGTCGAGATCGATGCGTTCCGTGCCGGCGGCGGTGGGTACCACCCGGGTGAGGATCACGCCGCGAGTTTCGCGCGAACCTGTCGCTTCGAGCGGGAGAGCAGGGCGTTCATGCCGCGCATCCGGAGCGGGCTCACGGCATCCGTCAGCCCGATCGTCTGCGGGAAGTCGTCCGGAACGTCGAGCACCTCGTCGGCGCTGAGGCCGGAGAGCCCCTGCACCAGGATCGAGGCGAATCCCCGCGTGGTTGGCGCCTCCTTCGGCGCGGTCGCGTGCAGGTGCACCACGCTGTCGTCGCCGACCTCGACGAAGATGAACACCGGAGCCTGGCACTCCTCGACGCGCTCGAGAAGGTCCGGGTGGTCGGCGAACTGGGCGGGAAGCTCCGGCAGCTCGTTGGCGAACTCGAGCAGCAGTACCAGCCGGTCGGACTGGTCGAGCTCGAGGAAGTCGTCGCGGATCTGCGCGAGGGACTGCGGTAGATCGGTCATCCGGTCTATTATCCCTTGCGCGTCGGGACCTCGCCCGGCTCGCTGCCGCGCACGATCGGCACCCGCACGGCGCTGCCCCACTCCGTCCAGGAGCCGTCGTAATTGCGCACGTTCTCGAATCCGAGCAGGTGGGTGAGCACGAACCAGGTGTGAGCCGACCGCTCGCCGATCCGGCAGTAGGCGATCACCCGGTCGCCATCGCTGAGACCGGCCTCTCCGCGGTACAGCGCGTCGAGTTCCGGGGCGCGCCGGAACGTGCCGTCCTCCGCGGCCGCCTTGCCCCACGGCACGTTGTGGGCGCTGGGGATATGTCCGGCACGCAGGGCTCCCTCGTCGGGGTAGGCGGGAGCCGTGGTGCGCTCCCCGCTGAACTCCTCTGGCGAGCGCACGTCGATGAGCGGTTCGCCGAGGTGCGCGAGCACGTCATCCTTGTAGGCTCGGATCGAGCTGTCGTCGCGCTCCACGACCGGGTACTCGACCGCGTCCGGCCGCGGCCGCTCCGTCGTGTAGTCGCGGCCTTCGGCCTCCCACTTCGCCCGGCCCCCGTCGAGCAGGCGCACGTCGGCGTGGCCGAACAGGGTGAACACCCAGAGCGCGTACGCGGCCCACCAGTTGTTCTTGTCGCCGTAGATGACGACGGTCGTGTCGCGGCTGATGCCGCGGGAGCCGAGCAGCTTCGCGAAGGCGGCGCCGTCGATGTAGTCCCGCTCGACCGGGTCGTTGAGGTCGGTGTGCCAGTCGATCTTGACCGCGCCGGGGATGTGACCGGTCTCGTAGAGCAGGACGTCCTCATCCGATTCGACCACCACGAGGCCGGGGGAGGAAAGGTGCTCCTGGAGCCAGCCGGTTGAGACGAGCCGTTCCGGGTGGGCGTAGCCGGTGAATGCGTCGGATGAATCGACCTCGATGGCCATCTGGACCTCCTGTTGGCGCTGGCTCGCCGGCGCGACGCCGACATCTCCAAGGTTAGGCTGGTGCGACCTGAACATTGACCATCCGCGACCAAGGTGAGGCCGAAAGAATTGTCCGCTGACCCGGTACGCGTTGTGAACAGGCTCGTCGACCGGCGGCCCACCATCAGCGGCGCGCAGATCGTCGCCCACCTGGTGCCGCCGCGCCAGTTCGTGAGCGCCACGATCGATTCCTACCGCCCCGACCCCGACTACGCCTCCCAGACCGAGGCAGTCGAGGCGGTCGACGTGTTCTCGTTGGTGTGGACCGCCGGGCCGAGCGGCGGCTTCTTCCGGCGGCGGCGCACACCCGCGGCGCTCCCCGGCATCTACTTCGACGGTGGCTTCGGCGTGGGCAAGACGCACCTGCTCGCCGCGCTCTGGCATCGCGCGCCCGGGCGCAAATACTTCGGCACCTTCATCGAGTACACGGCGCTCGTCGGCGCGCTCGGCTACGCCGAAACGATCCATCTTCTGCGCGGGGCGTCCCTCGTGTGCATCGACGAGTTCGAGCTCGACGACCCGGGCGACACGCGCCTGATGTCCCGCCTGCTCTCCGAGCTCGTCCACAGCGGCACACGCATCGCGGCGACCTCGAACACGCCCCCCAACGCGCTCGGCGAGGGCCGCTTCGCCGCCGCCGACTTCCTGCGCGAGATCGATGCCCTCGCCGCGAAGTTCCGCACCATCAGGATCGACGGCCTCGACTACCGCCGCCGCACGGTCTCCGGTCACGCCGGCACGGTCGCCGACGGCGGAATCGAGGACGCGATCAGCGACGTCACCGGCACCACGACGATCGACGACTTCGAGGAGGTCGTCGCGCATCTCGCGACCGTGCACCCGTCCCGCTACGTGACACTCGTGGAGGGCCTGTCCGCGGTCGCCTTCCGCGACGTGCGCCAGTTCACGAGCCAGACGGATGCCCTCCGCTTCGTCGCGTTCGTTGACCGGCTCTACGACGCCCAGGTGCGCATCGTCGCCACCGGCCTGCCGCTCGACGAGGTGTTCGCCGAGGATATGCTCGCCGGCGGCTACCGCAAGAAGTACCTGCGCGCGATGAGCCGCCTCATCGCGCTCACATCGTCGGGCTGAACCCCGCCACCTCGTCGGGCTGAGCCCCACCACCTCGTCGGGCTGCGCCCGCGCACCCGGACTCGGGGCCGTTTTGTGGTGCCTCGAAACACGATGTTAACGCGCCGCCCGCGCGCGTAACAGGCTCGAAACACGGCGAGGTCACTGACGAAACCTTCTCCCGAGAAACTGTCCACGTACCCGAGCTGACTCGGTGCCGGCGCTGGTCCCTCCCGGGGAGGCCGGTCGACATTCGGTCTTGGCATACCTAAGAGAGGTTCATGATGGATCAAGGCAACACCGCCTTCCTGCTTATCTGCGCGGCGCTTGTGCTGTTGATGACGCCCGGTCTGGCGTTCTTCTACGGCGGCCTCGTCAAGGCAAAGAGCGTCATCAGCATGATGATGATGAGTTTCGGAGCCCTCGGCCTCATCGGGGTCCTCTGGGTCCTCTACGGCTACGCGATCACCTTCGCCAACGGCGGAACCGAGGGCTTCCTCGGCATCGACGGGTTCCTCGGCGTCGACACGGCCAACCTTGGTCTGAACGGCCTTCTCGAGACGCCGGAAGGTGCGGCGTTCCCGCCCATCGCCTTCGCGGCATTCCAGGCGACCTTCGCCATCATCACCGTCGCCCTCATCTCCGGTGCGATCGCCGACCGGGCCAAGTTCGGCGCGTGGATGATCTTCGCCGGCATCTGGGCCACCGTGGTCTATTTCCCGGTTGCGAGCTGGGTCTTCAACTTCACCCTCGCGGAGGACGGATCGTTCAGCGATGGCGGCTGGATCACCTACGGCATGCAGGAGGTCTTCGGCCTCGGCGCGATCGACTTCGCCGGTGGAACCGCAGTGCACATCAACGCCGGCGCCGCGGCCCTCGCGCTCGCCCTGGTGCTGGGCAAGCGTGTCGGTTTCGCCAAGGGCGCCCACGTGCCTCACAACCCGCCGTTCGTTCTGCTCGGCGCCGGCCTCCTCTGGTTTGGCTGGTTCGGATTCAACGCCGGCTCCGAGCTCGCGGCCGACGGTGTCGCCGCGCTCGCCTTCCTCAACACGATCGCCGCACCGGCGGCCGCGCTGCTGGCCTGGCTTGTCGTCGAGAAGGTCCGCGACGGCAAGCCCACCTCGGTCGGTGCCGCATCCGGAGCCGTCGCCGGCCTCGTCGCGATCACCCCGGCCTGCGCCTCGATCCACCCGATCTGGGCGATCCTGCTCGGGTTCATCGCCGGCGCCGTCTGTGCCCTCGCGATCGACCTGAAGTTCAAGCTCGGCTTCGACGACTCGCTCGACGTCGTGGGCATCCACCTCGTTGGTGGCCTCATCGGAACCCTGTACCTGGGCTTCTTCGCCAACGGAACCGGCCTGTTCATGGGCGGCGACGGAACGCAGCTGCTGGTTCAGGCCATCGCGGCCTTCTCGGTGATGGCCTTCTCGTTCACGCTGGCCTACGTCATCGGCCTCGCGATCGAGAAGACGATCGGATTCCGCATCAGGAACGAGGACGAGCTCGCCGGCGTCGACACCGTGGTTCACGGTGAAGAGGGCTACGTGCTCGCCGAGACGAGGTAACAGCAGCACACAGCACCGGGGTGCCGCCTTCCGGGGCGGCACCCCTTCCTGCGTTGGGACCGCCCGGATCGGCGGCGCACCCTTACGCTGGTCACTGGAGGCGACGTGGTCATCGAGGTATCCCCGCTCACCGTGGTGTCGACGATCGCCATCGTCGGACTCGGCCCGGCGATCACCGCGCTCACCGGCGCCTGGCAGGGCGTTGCCGGCATCCGCTCTGTCGCGGCCGGCGCGGCGCATTCGGTGGTCGGCTGGCTGGGCTGGCTGGGCCTCGCGGGCATCCTCCGTCCCGACATCGATCCGTTGCTCGTGCTCCCGCTCACGGGGCTCGCCGGCGTCGCCGCCGTGCTCGCCACCACACCCGCGCGACTGCTCGGGCACGGTGCGCCACGCACCCTCGCGTACGCGGCGATCTGGTCGGTGCTCGTCTTCGGCCCGGTGGCCGTCTCGGTGTTCTCGGCGGACGGGTTCCTCGCATCCGAACTGGCGACGGTGGACCTCGCCGGGGCCCTTCCGGTGCTCGTGGCGGGCGGATGCGGCGGGCTCGCGGTGCTTGTCGTCGATCGGCGCCGGGTCGAGCGATCGCGTGGTCGCACCCCTGGGCTGGTCCTGCTCGGCATCTTTGCCTGCGTGTGGGCGCTCTGGCTGCTCTGGCTCGTCGGCATGGAGCTCGCGATCGACGAGATCACGGGGCTGATCATCGCGAACACCCTCGTGACGCCGATCGCCTCGGCCGCCGCGTGGCTCGTGGTCCAGCGCATCCAGCACGCGAAGACCACGCCGTCGGCGGCGGTCGGCGGGCTGCTCTGCGGGCTCGTGGCGATCGCGCCGGGCAGCGGCAACCTCAGCACCGTCGGCGCGCTCCTCACCGGCATCGTCGCCGGGGCCCTGTGCTCCCTCGTCGGCTATGGGGCGGCGCGGCGCACCGGCAACTTCCTCTGGCTGGTCGTCACGATCCTGCTCGGAGGGGGCGGGCTCGGCATCGGCCTCATCGGCGCCTTCGCGACCCGCACCGGAATCGTGTTCACCGGCCAGCCCGAGGCGCTGCTGGGCCAGTTCGCGAGCGTGCTGATCGTCACCGTCTACGCGGGCGCCGCGTCGCTCGCCTGCTGGTTCGCCGTGTCCCGCTCCGGGCGTCGCTCGGC
>Ga0326734_1000433_pt1 | contig 11555 bp, 11 predicted proteins | sample 15_GP2_1315_FD_207944 | JGI IMG/M metagenome (GOLD analysis project Ga0326734, IMG submission 207944) | Glacier ice microbial communities from Ngari, Tibet, China - 15_GP2_131.5 | ecosystem: Environmental > Aquatic > Freshwater > Ice > Glacier | place: China: Ngari, Tibet | collected 2018-07-18 | reverse complement strand
CTAATCTGGCGGGAACGAACACATGAAACACAAGGTCAACAACATCCATTTCGTCGGTATCGGCGGCAGCGGCATGAGCGGCATCGCCGAAGTGCTGCTCAACCTCGGCTACGTCGTCTCCGGTTCCGACCTGGGCAGCAACGCCGCCACCGTGCGCCTCGAAAGCCTCGGCGCCAGGGTGTTGCTGGGCCACGACGCGGCCAACGTGGCCGGCGCCGACGTGGTGGTGACGTCGACCGCCGTCAACGAGCAGAACCCGGAAGTGATCGCCGCGCGCGGTGCGATGATTCCGATCGTGCCGCGCGCGATCATGCTGGGCGAATTGATGCGCCTCAAGCGCGGCATCGCCATTGCCGGCACTCACGGCAAGACCACCACCACCAGCCTGGTCGCCTCGGTACTGGCCGAAGGCGGCCTCGATCCGACGTTCGTGATCGGCGGGCGCCTCAACAGCGCCGGCGCCAACGCCAAGCTCGGCACGGGCGACTACATCGTCGTCGAGGCCGACGAATCGGACGCGTCTTTCCTCAACCTGGCGCCGATGATCGAAGTGATCACCAACATCGATGCCGATCACATGGAAACGTACGAGCACGACTTCGACAAGTTGAAGATGGCCTTCGTCAACTTCACCCAACGCCTGCCGTTCTACGGCCGCGCGATGCTGTGCATCGACGACGAGCACGTGCGCGCGATCATCCCGCACATTTCCAAGCCCATCACCACCTACGGTTTCAGCCCGCTGGCGCAGGTACGCGCGGTGGACGCCCGCGCGGTCGGACTGCAGATGCATTTCACCGTGGTCCAGGAGGGTTACGCCGACACCGATTTCGTCCTCAACCAGCCAGGCATGCACAACGTCGCCAACGCGTGCTCGGCGATTGCGATTGCGCGTGAAATCGGCATCGACGACGACGCCACGCAGCGCGGCCTGGCCGGCTTTAACGGCGTCGGCCGCCGCTTCACCCGCTACGGCGAGATCGCGATTGCCGGGGTCGGGGGCGGCAGCGCTGGAAGTTTTGCACTGGTCGACGACTTCGGCCACCATCCGGTCGAAACCGACGTGACGCTGGCCGCCGCGCGCGGTGCCTACCCGGGCCGCCGGCTGGTGCTGGCGTTCCAGCCGCACCGCTTTTCCCGCACCCGCGACCTGTTCGAGGACTTCGTCAAGGTGCTGTCGACGCCGGACGTGCTGCTGCTGGCCGACGTCTATCCCGCCGGCGAAGCCCATATCGCCGCCGCCGACGGCCGCGCGCTTGCGCGCGCGCTGCGCGTGGGCGGCAAGATCGAACCGATCTTCGTCGAATCGATCGCGAGCATGAGCGAAGCCATCATGAACGTGGTCAAAGACGGCGACGTCGTCATCACCATGGGCGCCGGCTCGATCAGCGGCATTCCCGCCCAACTGACTTCTTATTCAAAGGCTTGAACGTGAGCGTTATTTCCCCAATTTCATCGTCGAGCGATGCAGCGGCCTTCGGCAAGGTCGGCGTGCTGTTCGGCGGCCGCTCCGCCGAACGCGAGGTGTCGATCATGTCCGGTACCGGCGTGCTGGCCGCCTTGTCAAGCCGCGGTATCGACGCCCACGCCTTCGACCCGGCGCTGCGTAGCCTGGCCGAGCTGGCCGATGAAGGTTTTGATCGGGTGTTCATCGCGCTGCACGGGCGTTTCGGCGAAGACGGCAGCCTGCAGGGCGCGCTCGAGCAGCTCGGCATTCCGTACACCGGCAGCGGCGTGATGACCAGCGCGGTCGGCATGGACAAGATCGCCACCAAGATGATCTGGATCGTGCGCGGCCTGCCGACGCCGAAATACGCCATTCTCGACGACGACACCGACTTGGCGCGGGTGGCGCTTGACCTCGGCCTGCCGCTGATCGTCAAGCCGCCGCTCGAAGGCTCGACCATCGGCATCACCAAGGTCGGCGCCGCAAGCCAAATGCAGGCTGCCTACCGGCTCGCCGCGACATTTGACGAAGTGGTGCTGGCCGAAGAATTCGTCAGCGGCCGCGAGTTCACCGTCGCCGTGCTTGGCCGCGGCAAGACGGCGCGCGCGCTGCCGATCGTCGAGATCGTCGCGCCGCAAGGGAACTACGATTACCAGAACAAGTATTTTACCGACGACACCAAGTATTTTTGCCCGGCCGACCTCGACCCGGCCACCGCCGGCGAGATGGAACGCATCGCCGTCGAGGCCTACCGCGCCCTCGGTTGCGAGGGCTGGGGCCGGGTCGACGTGCTGCTGCGCGCAGCCGACAATGCGCCGTTCCTGCTCGAGGTGAACACCTCGCCGGGCATGACCAGTCACTCGCTGGTGCCGATGGCGGCGCGCGCGGTCGGCATCGGCTACGAAGCGCTATGCGTCGAGATACTGGCGTCGGCGCGTTTGAAGATGGCCAAGGGACAGGGTTAAGCACACATGTGGCAAGACGCACGCGCATTGAACGCTGCCGCCAGCGGGCTGATGGCCCTGGTGGTGCTCGCCCTCATCGCCTCCGGCGTGTGGTGGGTGTCGCAGCGTCCGATGTTTACGCTCAAAGCGGTGCGGGTCGAGAGCATGTACGACATCGAACTGAAGCGGGTGAACGAACTGACCTTGCGCGCCGGCGTGATCGGAAAATTCAAGGGCAATTTTTTCACCACCAACCTCGAGCAGGTGCGCACTGCGTTCGAATCGGTGCCCTGGGTACGGCGCGCAACGGTGCGGCGCGAATGGCCGAACCAGCTGATTGTTTCGGTCGAAGAACACGAGCCGCTCGGCACCTGGGGCGAAGACGGCCGGCTGCTGTCGGTCAAGGGCGATGTGTTCACCGCCAACCTGGCCGAGGCCGACGAGGATCATCCGCTGCCCGAGTTCGAAGGACCGGAAGGCAGCGAGAAGGAAGTGCTGGCGCGGTTTTCCGAGCTGCGCGCGTGGTTCGCGCCGGTCAAGCTGGTGCCCGATGCGTTGACCTTGTCGAGCCGTTACGCTTGGACGGTGAAGCTGGACAACGGCATGAAGGTCGCGCTCGGACGCGAGCAGGATTCCACCACGCTGCGCAGCCGGGTGGCGCGCCTGGTGGGCGTGTATCCGCAGCTGGCCAGCCGCATTCAGGGCAACATCGACCTGATCGACATGCGTTACCCGAACGGCCTGGCGCTGGCCGCCGCCGGCCTGGCAGTGCCGAAAGATGGAACCAAGCCTGTGAAGGCCGTTGCGAAAAAGCCAAATTCAACATCCAACAAAACCAGCAAGCACTAGGCCCACAGCAAAATGACAAAAGACGCTAAAAACCTGATCGTCGGACTCGACATCGGCACCTCGAAAGTGGTCGCCGTCGTGGCCGAAGTGATGTCCGATGGACGCCACGAGGTCATCGGACTGGGCCAGCACGAGTCGCGCGGCCTGAAGAAAGGCGTCGTCGTCAACATCGAGGCGACGGTCGAATCGATCCAGCGCGCCCTTGAAGAAGCCGAGCTGATGGCCGACTGCAAGATCCGCAACGTGTATGCCGGCATCGCCGGCAGCCATATCCGCTCGTTCAATTCGAGCGGCATGGTCGCCATCAAGGACAAGGAAGTGACCGCGACCGACGTCGCCCGCGTGATCGAGACGGCGAAAGCGGTCAACATCCCGACCGATCAGCAACTGCTGCACACGGTGCCGCAGGAATTCATCGTCGACAGCCAGGAAGACGTGCGCGAACCGATCGGCATGAGCGGAATAAGACTTGAAGTGCGAGTGCACATCGTTACCGGCGCGGTGTCGGCGGTACAGAACATCGTCAAGTGCGTGCGCCGCTGCGGGCTTGAAGTGTCGGACCTGATCCTGCAGCCGATGGCCTCGGCCGACGCGGTACTGACGCCCGACGAAAAAGAGCTCGGCGTGGTGTTGATCGACATCGGCGGCGGCACCACCGACATCGCGGTGTTTTCCGACGGCGCGATCCGCCATACGGCAGTGCTGCCGATCGCCGGCGACCAGATCACCAACGACATCGCGATGGCGCTGCGTACGCCGACCTCGGAAGCCGAAGAAATCAAGATCCGCTACGGCGTCGCCAAGCAGGCGCTGGCCGATCCGGGCGAGTCGCTCGAAGTGCCGGGCCTGGGTGACCGCGGACCGCGCACCCTGTCGCGCCAGGCGCTGGCGGCGGTGATCGAGCCGCGCGTCGAGGAACTGTTCGCGATGGTTCACCAGGTGGTACGCGAGTCGGGCTACGAGGGCGTGCTGTCGTCGGGCATCGTGCTCACCGGCGGCTCGGCGATCATGCCCGGCATGGTCGAAATGGCGGAAGACATCTTTCTCAAGCCGGCGCGCCTGGGCACGCCCGACTACCGCGGCCAGCTCGCCGACGTGGTGCGCAGCCCGCGCTATGCGACCGTGCTCGGCCTGCTGCTGGAAGCGAAAAAACAGTATTTGCGCGGGCATATCGTGACGCGCCAGGACGGCTCTGTGAAGGCGGTATGGCAGCGCATGAAGGAATGGTTTCTAGGGAATTTTTAAGCGGCGGCGGTTCGGTTTTCGCATCAGGTTTCGGCACTTGGTTCCAGCTTAAGGCAACAACAATACAAACACTTACATTTTTTATTTACAAACGCGGTTTTCAATCTCCAGGTTTCATACGACTATGAGTCCTGGCGCTTGGGAGCGGCACTTTGATCGGGAGTTATTCATGGAGTTCGATATGGTCGATAACGCAGCACTAGGTACCGTCATCAAGGTCGTCGGCGTCGGCGGCGCCGGCGGCAATGCGGTTCAGCACATGATCAACAAGGGCGTTTCCGGCGTCGAGTTCATCGCGGCAAACACGGACGCACAGGCGCTGGCCGCCTCGAGCGCGCACAACATCATCCAGATCGGCGAATCGGGCCTGGGCGCCGGCATGAAGCCGTCGGTCGGCCGCCAGCTGGCCGAAGAATCGCGTTCGCGCATCGAAGACTCGCTGCGCGGCGCGCACATGGTGTTCATCGCCGCCGGCATGGGTGGCGGCACCGGTACGGGCGCGGCGCCAATCGTCGCCGAAATCGCCAAATCGATGGGCGCGCTGACGGTGGCGGTGGTGTCGAAACCGTTTTCGTACGAAGGCCAGAAGTGCATGGACATCGCCGAAGAAGGCCTCGAGGAACTGAGCAAGCACGTCGACTCCTTGATCATCATCCTCAACGAAAAGTTAGAGGAAATCTACGAAGACGAAAGCATGATCGACTGGATGCAGCACGCCGACGATGTGCTCAACAACGCGGTCGCCGGTATCGCCGAGATCATCAACGTGCCAGGCCATATCAACGTCGACTTCAACGACGTCAAGACCATCATGGGCGAGCAGGGCAAGGCGATGATGGGCACCGCGACCGCGTCCGGCGTCGACCGCGCGCGCATCGCCGCTGAGCAGGCCGTGGCCTCGCCGCTGCTCGACGGTATCGACCTGTCCGGCGCGCGCGGCGTGCTGGTCAACGTCACCGCCAGCCGTGGCCTGAAGGGCAAGGAAATCAAGGAAGTGATGGCAGCGGTGCGCGCCTTCGCGGCGCCCGACGCCTCGATCGCGCAGGGCATCGCCTACGACGACAACATGGGCGACGACATCCGCGTCACCGTGGTCGCCACCGGCCTTGGCAAGGCGAAGAAAGCGATGCAGCTGGTCCAGCAGCCGATGCTGCGCACCGGCACCCACGGGCCATTGATGGCATCCGGCGCGGGGCTGCACGCCTCGAGCGGCATCACGATGGGTTCGAGCTCGCTCGGCGGCCATGCCGCGATGGACGGCATGAAGCAGCCGGCCGTGTGGCGCCGCGAGCAGGCGTCCGAGCAGGTGCAGGCAATGCAGCGCAATGGCGTCGAGACGTATGACATTCCGGCGTTTTTGCGCAAGCAAGCCGATTAAGTTTCGGTAGCTGGTAAGAGGGAGTTCATGCACGCCATGGGCTCCCTTTTTTATCGAGCGTCTCTGTCAGTGGCCCGCGCACGCGCAAATCCCATTTGAATTTGCTTTTCTTGCCACTCCAGCAAAATTGCTACGGATCGGGCATACTGCCGGAGCGCTAAAAAATTGCCGCAAGTTATCCCATACAGCGGCCACCGTTCACCAGATACCAGCACAAGGAGTCATCAATGACCATCAAGATCGGCGACAAATTGCCAGAAGGCACCCTCGCAGAATTCATCGAATCCGCCGCCGAAGGTTGCGCGCTCGGCCCGAATATGTTCCAGGTCGCCGACCTGGTCAAAGGCAAGAAGATCGCCATCTTCGGCCTGCCGGGCGCCTACACCCCGACCTGCTCGGCGCAGCATGTGCCGGGCTATGTCGCCAATGCGGACGTCTTCAAGGCCAAGGGCGTCGACGAAATCTGGTGCATCTCGGTCAACGACGCCTTCGTCATGGGCGCTTGGGGCCGCGACCAGAAAGCCACCGGCGTCGTGCGCATGATGGCCGACGGCAGCGCCGTCTTCACCAAGGCACTCGGCCTGGATGCCGACTTCTCCAAGCACGGCATGGGCACCCGCTCGAACCGCTATTCGATGCTGGTCGACGACGGCGTCGTCACCCAGCTCAACCTCGAAGGCGGCGGCGGCTTGAAGGTGTCGGGCGCCGACACGCTGCTGGAGCAGCTCGGCTAACCAGGCATACCCGGCAGTTTTCGCACAACGGCGCCGCGGCGCCGTTTTTTGTTTTCCTCCTGATGGATGCGGCACACCGATGGATCAAGCGGACCAGGCAATTTCCCGGCACGGCGCCAACCGCCGCAACATCACTATGATGCTGATCGCCGCGGCGGTGTTTTCGCTGATGGACATGGCAATGAAGCTGCTGTCGGCGCACTACCCGGCGATGCAGGTGGCAGCGCTGCGCGCACTGGTGTCGCTGCCGCTGGTAGGCGCCTACGTGGTGTGGCGCGGCGCGCACCGCACGCTGCTGCAGATCCGCTGGCCGATGCACCTGCTGCGCGCGGTGCTCGGCATCGCCATGCTGGCGCTGTTCGCGTATGGCTTGAAAACGCTGTCGCTGGCCGAAGCCTATACGATCTTCTTCATCGCCCCGGCGTTGATCACCGCGCTGTCGGTCGTGTTCCTGAAGGAGCGCGTCAACCGCGGGCAGTGGATCGCGGTCGCGGTCGGCATGGGCGGCGTGCTGGTGGCGCTGCGTCCGAGCGGCGCCGGCTTTTTCACCATGGGCGGGCTGGCGGTGCTGTGCGCGGCGACCTTCTATGCCGTTGCGGCCATCAGTGCGCGCATCCTGTCGCGCACCGACCGCAGCGAGCACATGGTGCTCTGGCTGATGGTGATGATGGCGATCGGCGCCACTGCGCTGGCCTTGCCCGGCTGGCTGCCGCTGCGCGCCGAGGATACCTTGCTGCTGTGCGCCCTGGCCGTCACCGGCTTCGTCGGCCAATTGGCCATCACCGAGGCGTTCGGCTCGGGCGAGGCGTCGAAAGTGGCGCCGTTCGAATATTCGGCGTTGGCATGGGGCGTGGGCCTCGACTGGCTGCTGTGGCAAGTGCTGCCCGACCACTACACGATGCTGGGCGCGGCGATCATCATCGCCAGCGGCATCTACCTGATCCGCCACGAGGACACCCACGCCGGGGCCGAGCACCCGTAGCGTTAAAACGTTGCCGAGTCAAATTCGCTATAATCGTCCGATGTTAAAACAACGAACCATCAAGCAACTGGTGCGCACCACCGGCGTCGGACTGCACTCCGGCACCAAGGTTGAACTGACGCTGCGCCCGGCGGCGGTCGATACCGGCATCGTGTTTCGCCGCGTCGATCTCGACCCGGTGGTCGAATTTCCCGCCAGCGCGGGCGTGGTGGGCGATACCCGCATGGCCTCCGTGCTGGTCAAGGACGACGTGCGCGTGTCGACCGTCGAGCACCTGATGTCGGCCTGCGCGGGCCTGGGCATCGACAACCTGTACGTCGACATCTCGGCCGAGGAAATTCCGATCATGGATGGCTCGGCGGCGTCGTTCGTGTTTCTGCTGCAGCAAGCCGGCGTGCAGGAGCTTAACGCGGCCAAGAAATTCATCCGCGTGCTGCGCGACGTCGAAGTACGCCACGGCAGCGGCGAGCAGGAAAAATGGGCCCGCCTGTCACCGTACGACGGCTTCAGCCTCGACTTCTATATCGAGTTCAATCACCCGGCGGTGGACGGCACGACCCAGCGCGCAATGGTCGATTTCGGCGACGTCTCGTATGTTCACGACATCGCCCGCGCGCGCACCTTCGGCTTCATGCAGGACGTCGAAAGCCTGCGCGGCATGGGCCTGGCGCGCGGTGGCTCGCTCGAGAACGCCATCGTGATGGACGAATACCGCATTCTCAATTCGGACGGCCTGCGCTACGAAGACGAATTCGTGCGCCACAAGATTCTCGATGCGATCGGCGATTTGTACCTGGTCGGCCATCCGCTGCTGGCCAGCTACCATGCCCATAAATCGGGCCATGCGCTCAACAACCAGCTGCTGCTGGCGCTGCTCGAGCGTCCCGATGCGTACGAAATCGTCTCGTTCGACACGCCCGGCACGGCGCCGGCGTCGTATGTGCGCCAGATGGCGCGCGAGTGGGCGCTTACCTAGATTCGCGCTCGATATTGCCGACGAACCGGCTAACAGCTCACTCTCACATCGCCTTCACCAGTTCGGAGATTAAGCCCGATCCAGCACCGATAGGGGCCTTCCTTGGACTTGGCGTCTTGCGCGGTATAGATGCAATCCACGCCCTTTTTACGTCGAGCCCGGTCGCCTTTCTCGCTGCTGCATACTTGCTGAGAATCAGGTCCGCTCAGGTCAAAAAGGTCTTTTGCAGCTTTTCCATCGATGACGACTGTTAGTACGCGATCAGCCTTCGTCGGTGCTTCCGGATACGTCGCGGTTTGTGAGTGAATTAGGTATCGGGCTTGAAGCAGATCCCAATCCCCACTACTCGCATGGGCCGGTAGGGCGAAAGCGGAACTTGTGCAAAGAATGAGCCATCCCGATCTGCGCATATTACCCCCGTAGCTCTACATGAAAATGGTTATCGTGATTTTTGAGCGGTATCACAAACGGGATGCCTGGCCCGTTGAAAAATAGTCGAACGACAGGGGCGAAGGTGCGGAACAGTTCGATCAGCTTTGCAGTGCTAGCCGAGTCATATTGCGATTCCATCCACGTGACGGGCTCTTCAAGACCGTCTTTGCGTAAAGGGCGAATATCCACCTGTAGCCCGTTTCTATGTGACTGGTGATTCGGCGGCTTTGGGCCTCCTGCCATGCTGATGTCTCCGATGCCGATCCTGCGCTTGTCAATGACCTGCCACTCGAACGCGACGCGTAAGATACTGGTCATCATTGTCGGATGTGCATACTGGTACGCACCTTTAGCCAGCTCCCCATAAAGTTTTCCATAGACATAGTAGCCAGAGTCTATCGGGGCCTGCGGGAGCATAAAGAAGCGGCGCGAGTCTTGGGTCGGGCGCGGGCGTAGTGGGTCGTTATCTTCAGCCATGGATGCCCCCTCTGTCACGCGCACTTGTTGCAGGCAAGGTCCCAGCCGCCGGCCGTGTTGCCGCCAGCACCGCCGCCAATCTTTTGCTGCGAGTATTTCCATTTGACTTTTGAGAACCGGAAGCCGATAGAATCGTGCAAGATGCTGCCCTCGCTCACCTGCTGTTCTATGTTGGCGATCAAGACGTTCTCCAGCTCGACCTCGTAGTACTTCACCGGTTTGCCGTTGCCATCAGCCCGCATGAATTCAAGTTTAGCCTTGGGGATCGTTTTGCCCATTGAACAGGTCTGCATCAGGATCGGCGAGGCAAGATCCGCGAGCTTTGTGAGCGACAGGGTCCTGTGCTCGCACCGTTCGGCTGTGTGGCCTCCACCTGTTGATGCGGTCGCGCTTCTGGGCTGCACAACGCCCCAGTGGGCCGAGTTAACTTCAATCCAGCCTTGGTGCGATGAATCGGCCGATTCACCTTTGATGCCGTCGATTTGCAGATATACGTCGATTGCCATGATGCCTCCGAGAATGGTCAGGGAACACCAAACGCATTGTTGCCCAGCCGCTAGCTAGGCGATTGAGCAGGGTCAAGTCGATTACGATTGGCCTCAATCATATCGCTGAAGGTGTGCAAGTAAGCCCAGCGCGCGGCAGGTCGATGGCAGCGAACAGATAGCGCCGCGACGTCTCGTCGGGCATCCGGGAAAGGTACGAGATGTCGATGAACAAAGCCCGGCTCATGGTGCTTGGACGTCTTCTTGGCGTGCAGCATTTCGCCTTCTGCTGTCGGCAGTTCGTCAACGAGCTTCGTTAAATGGCGCGCGAATGGGCGCTTACCTAAAATTGTCGTCCTCGCGCACGCGGGGACCCAATTTGCGCGATAAGCTGATCAATTTTTAACGGACGAAACCGGTCGTTCTCGCTATTCCAGAAAAATTGGGTCCCTGCATTCGCCAGGACGACGTGATCATTGCGGCTGGTTGACGTTTTGCGACATCCTGGTTCGCCAGGACGACGTGATTAACTCGACGGTGAAGCGGCGCAAATAAGTCCTACCGCCGGCGCGCCGCCATCGCCTTGATGGCGGCGATCAAGGTCGCGTTCTGCGGCGTGGCGGGCAGGGTGTCGCCCAGTTCGGCGAAGGCGGCCACGGCAGTGGGCGGGAAGTCGAGCTGGCGCGTGTGCACCGCCGGCGCGATGCTGCGCGTGACCTGCACCTTCAGCTTGATGTTGGTGACCTGCCAGCCGCGTTTTGTCAGCGCGGCCTGCAGCTTCGGCAATTGCTGCTTGAGCTTGGCGGCGACCGCCGATGTCGGGGTCGCCAGCACCAGTTGGGTGTCCTCGAACGACAGCACGTCGCACATGCCGAACATCGGCGGCAGGGCAGCGGCGCAATCCTTCTGCAGGCTGGCCATGCGCATCGCGGTCGGCAGCAGGCTTGCCATCCGGGCATTGCCGCTTAGGAACGCGGTAGCGCCGACCGAAGTCTGGCGCGCCTTGGTGCCGAATATATGGCCGATGCCCTGATTGTAGGAAGTGAAGCGCATGAGGCGAAACATACCACAGTTGGCGCCACAGGTGGCCGCGCAGTGGCGCTTGCGCGCGTGCTTGTGTGTTGCCGGCGTGGTTCAATGACCTTAGCGGCAAGGGTGTTGGAAATACATGTTTTACCCCGGGCACTTGTTATCCGCCCCAATAACCCCAAGTGTGGTCGGATCGCATGATAAAATCACCCTCTTTTTGCCATAGTCGGCCTTCGATAGATAACTTTTTGGTATCATTCGGGCTCTTTTTAGCGGCGCATTTTTCAAGAATTCAAGCATGTCATTACTGACCCAGATTTTCGGTAGCCGTAATCAGCGGCTGCTCAAGCAATATCAAAAGACCGTGCGCGAAATCAGCGCGCTCGAGCCGCAGATCGAAAAGCTGTCCGATGCCGAGCTTCAGGCCAAGACGCCGGAATTCAAGGATCGTGTCGCCAAGGGAGAGTCGCTCGACGATGTGCTGCCGGAAGCGTTCGCGGTGTGCCGCGAGGCGGCCCGGCGCGTGCTCAAGATGCGCCACTTCGACGTGCAAATGATCGGCGGCATGGTCTTGCAC
>Ga0326734_1000432_pt1 | contig 11560 bp, 9 predicted proteins | sample 15_GP2_1315_FD_207944 | JGI IMG/M metagenome (GOLD analysis project Ga0326734, IMG submission 207944) | Glacier ice microbial communities from Ngari, Tibet, China - 15_GP2_131.5 | ecosystem: Environmental > Aquatic > Freshwater > Ice > Glacier | place: China: Ngari, Tibet | collected 2018-07-18 | reverse complement strand
CACTTGCTGCTGCTCATTATTTAATAGGTAAAAATGCTTTAGGTATTGCAAAAGGTGCAATTGCAATGGGTATTATGTCCGTATCATTAATAGCAATATCATTGTCATTATTTATTATTGATAAAATAAATGTCAATCCAAATACGATATTCTCATTTATGATGGGTGTTGGAATACTTGCATTAGGATTTAGTATTATCAGTAGTTTAATAACAAGCGCTGTTGCTGGAGCTTTAGGATTTATTCCAGTTGCTATTGCTTCATTAGCTGGGGCATTAACACTTTGGGCAATAAATAATGTAAATGTTGATTATTTAAAAATACTTAACTTTATGGGATCAGTAGCAATATTAGGTGCTGGTTTTGCATTATTTTCATTATTATCAGTTCCTGCAGTTATTGGAGCTGCTGCTTTTATAGTTGTTGCTGTCGCTGCTTTATTAGGAGCTGCTTCCCTATATGCGATTGCTGATACACCAGTAAATAATAAAAATATCGATAATTTTATGTCAGGTGTTAATTCACTTGCATATGGTTTTGCTAAAAATGTAGGCAATTTTGCTCTTGGATTAATTGGAGCTATTGCATTTATACCAATTGGTATTGCTGCAGCATTGGCAGCTGGATCATTATTGATAATATCAAAAATTACTTTAGATAAAACAAAATTAGACACATTTAATTATGGTGTTAAATCTATTGTCGATACAATAAGTGGTTTCGGTATTATTCAATTAGGAAAAGCATCAATAAAAGCATTAGCATTACTTCCTGTATTTGCAACAGCATATTTAGCAATTTTAACACTTAGAAAAATTAGTGAAACAACAATTGATCGTAAAAAAGTATTTGCTTTTGGTGAAGTAATATCTGAATTTACGAAATCTATTGTAGATACATTAGCTGCGAACGAAACTAATTTACGTAAAGCAAACCCAGGAATAGTAGCCCTTGGACGTTTAATGAATATTTCAAAAGGTATTGCCGACACCATAAAAATGATGGCAAATATGGAATACTACGAACATAAAGTTGTTAATGGTAAATTGGTATTATCAAAGGTTCGTAAATTATCACCAAACGATTTTAAACAAGTCGGTATTAATTTAGCGACAATGTTAAAATGCTTAATTGATCCGTTAGTTGTTTTAGGTTCAAATAGTAATGCTTTCGTTATTGGTGGAATGACTATTCAAAATCCATTTAAATCAGATAATGTTCTGAAAGGAATTGAATTAATGGGGATGATTGGAAACGCTTTCAAACCACTTGTTGAAAGCATTAGTACTTATGCTAAATTAGCTATTGTTTCAAATCCAGCAGAACTTACAAAGTTTACAAATTCCTTAATAAATATTATTGGAACATTTATGTGGGCTTTCAATAAATTGGGAACGTTAGATATGACATTAGTTTCACAATCAATAACTACAATAACAAGATTTGTTGATAGTTTCAAAAAATTAAAAAATGATGAATTAAGTGAAATCACTAATGTATTAGAAAAATTTGTACATACATTATCTGATGATGCTAAGTGGCGTAGAATAACACGTAACATGGCAGTTTTGAAAAAACAATTTTCTGATATTGCTGGTTCAATCAATAAAATCGATATTGAAAAAGCAACACTTTTCAATAATACATTACAAGCTTTTGCTGGAAAAGATACAACAGAAAATATAAATGAAGTTGTTGAACAATTAAAAGAAATCTTTGGATTAATTTCAACTGGACAAAAAGAACAACAAACACAATTTTCATCATTTATTCCACAAGCAACTGGATTTAATTTTGCAACTAATCCTGTTGCAAAAAAACAAGAAGTTAAAAAATCTGAAGAAGATCAATCATCATTACAAATGTTATTAACCGAAGCTGTGAGAATTTTAACAGATGTTGCATCTAAATTAGGTGGTGTTAATGATAAATTAACCAAACCTTTAAAAGTTCAAATAGCTGGGGGAAATCCTAATCAAATATAAAAATTAAGAAATTTATTATATATAAATTCTAAAGATAATCCGTATAGAAATATGTTAGCATACCGTACTGAGAACCGAATAACACACAAATTAAGGACGTCGACCCGGAATTATAGTGTATCGCGGATTTCGAGTTTAAGCAATTAAATGAAAAGGTATCATTATTTAGACGCGGTAAATTGTACAATTAAATTAATATTATTAACAAAATGACACGTAAACAGTATGTTGTTGAAGTAACTTCACAGTTACAAGCAGACGCGAAAGCGGTTCTTGCAGGGCATGGTTTGAAACCTGCTTATTTAAATCTTATCGCTTCTCGTCCTGACGTTTGTGCGAAACTTGCCATGATGGCTTATTCTTCTAAAGCTGCCAAAAAAGGTAAAAATGCTTTGAAGAGAGGTCTTAACTTTAAAGTTTGTGGGTATAAAAGCTTTACAGATTTTAACTTTGTTGCCCGTAAAGATGTTGAAGCTTTCATGTCTCGTCTTGGAGCGAGTGATGCTGCAACTTTTAACAATGCAGATAACATTTTAACTTTGGTTATCCTTGCTGATACTGCTACTGGTGAACTTGAAAACGATATTGTTAACGGTCAATCAGTTGTTGTTTCTTTTGCACAATCGGTATTAAAAGATTACAAAATTCCAGGTGGTATTTATATCACTATGATGTTTGGTAGTTCTTATATCGCACCTCGTGAAGAAGCTAATGCTGGTAGAAAAGAAAGTATCAACAAACGTATCGCTGCCCGCAGAACTCCTGCTAAAATTCGTGCTGAATTAACAGCAAAAGCGAAAAGTAAACTTACTGCTATTAAAGTTACCAATAGCAAACTTAAAGGTGCTGCTTCAAAACCGGCTGCTGAATTACAACAATTTGCTCAATTAGGTAGAGCTGTTGGTATCGAAGCATTTGAAGATCCAAAAGAAGTTATCAATGCAATTAAGGAGTATAACTCTACTAACAAAGCATTGCTTAAATCTTTAGATTCTGGTGACAAAGCTCTTTATGTAAAAGCTGCTAACCTTTACAAAAGAGGTAAAATTGTTCAAGCAAACCGTATCTTAGCTGAAATTGGTATACCAGCTCTTACTGCTTTAGTTCGTGGTGGTAACAAAGTTAGTACTGATGCAATCGCTGCTGAAAAAGCAAAAGCTTATCGTGCGAAAATTAAAGAAATCAGTGGAGTAAACGTTAAATTACTTGATAAACTTGAAGCTGCTAAAACTGCTCGTGAGAAAGCAAACGTTCGTTTCGCTATCAAACAAAACACAAACGCAATCAAAGCTATCAAAGCTAAAATGTCTGTTCACAAGGATTTGAAGGTAACTACAATCCGTAACAAAGCTAAAGTTTTAGCTGAGACAAACAGAATGATCGAACAAAATTTAGCAAAAGGTGCAACAATTCAACAAGCGTTGCAAATGGCTTTATCTAAATTACCTGTTGATCAACAAGTGAAAGAACAAGTTCGTCAAGATATTGTACAACAAATTGCTGCTGGTACTCCGATGCAATATGCTGTTCAACAATCAATTCAAAATGTTGCCGGCGTAGCTCAACAATTAGAAGATGAAGTTGATTACCAAAATTATCCAATGCAAGAAACATTGGCAAATAATTTTCCGCAAAGTAAACAACAAATTGCTGATCAACAATTAGCTGATCAACAATTACTTGATGATGATTTTCAAAGTTTAGATGCTGTTAGTTCTTTACCTGACGCAACTTATAGCGATGAATTTGATCTTGATGATGATGATTTTTCTGATGCAGATTTAATTGATGATTCTGAATTTAATGATATTTCTTCATCATTATTAGGAAGTAAATCAGTTGCTGATATATTGGCATCATTGTAATTTCTTTTAAATAACAAAAACCTCGAACAGTAAATTGTTCGAGGTTTTGTCGGTAAAATTTAACAATAATATGAAACTGAGCAATATATTTGAAAGCGTTCCGGAATTAATGATTTCATTAGCTTTACAAAATACAGTAGAAAGTAAATCAATAATTGATAGTTTATTATCAACTAATCAATATGGAAATATTAAAGAAAGGAAAAAACATTTTTTCCAAGTATTAATTGAAAATTTAGAATATCTTTCAACTAATGAAATTTTAGATTATAGTTCTACTGAAGCTGAAGATATAATATTGATGTATGATAATACTCCAGAAGTTATTATTGATACATTAATACAAAATTCACCAACAACAACAGAGCTTAATTTTTTAAGTGTTGATACTGAATTGTTAGGTTGTATCAATAAATATAATGATGAATTATTTATTGTTAGCGATAATGGACAAAACTCTGTAGCTGTTGAAACTTATTTAAGATTTATTGCCTCAGGCGATTCAGCATTTACCGGTACTGAATTAAATGAAATTAAATTATTTGTACAATTTCTAGATAACGGAGATTATACAAATCTCCAAAAAGTATCGAAAGAAATATAAATCAAATATCATCTATTTGATTCAACATATATAATAAAAATAATAAATAATGCTTCAACCTGGAAATAGTTCATTAACAAAAACAACACCGCAAGTCGCTCAGCTTGAGTTATTGTTTAAAGGTCCGTTAGTTAAAGATTCAATAGTTTTAACTAAATCAGCCTTAACAACTCTTGATATTAAATATAATTATCAGGATAAAACGATTTGGGTTTCTGATGAAGAAGCAAATTATTTTTTAAAGACTGGTGATGGTTCTGAATTAGTTCATTGGAAAAAACTTACTGCTCGAGTTACTATCGATACTTATAATGTATTATCTCCTTATCAAGAAGATGATATTACATATTTGTCAGGTAAAATTTATAAAGCATCTCAAGATATTTTAGCAGGTGAAAACCCATTAGAAAATGCTGATAAATGGTTATTAATATCCGGTGATTCAATTACATACAGATTTATATTTGAAAATGTTTCTGAAGTAATTGTTTTCACAGATATTCGTAATCCATTATTTGAAATAATTACAGGTACAATTGAAAAAGTTAATGATGCTACTGTAATTGGAGCTGATGGATTAATTTCAATTTTAAACCAAGAAATAGTAGAAGCTTATATTCGCAAAAGAGAAGATATAGCACCATCAAATGGATTTGCTTATGAAATTTTGTTTGAAGAAAATATGCTTCCAAAATTAATGTCAGGAGCAATTAACATACGGTAATGAATTTAAAATCTATATTTCATGGGTTTAATTTGCGTGGTAATAAAATTATCAACGCAATTTTTAATACCCCAACTGTTGACGGTCATGCTGCCAATAAAAAATATGTTGATGATTCATTAATTTTAGATACTGCAACAGCTCTAGAATTAAAAAATTCTACAACATTTCCTTGGGTTACTGCTGTCGATAACAATTCAATAAAACCATTATTGGATAAATTATTATTTGCAGTAGTAAATCCAATCTATGTTAATCCTAAATTTCAGGATATTAAAATTATAATACTAAGCGAATTTTTATCGAAAGGCGATAAATACTTACTGTTTCAAGATGTTCCAAAAACATTTAGAGTTGAATATAATATTATTGCTTCCGATAGACTTTCAAACGTAGTAGCAAAAGTTGTTGTCACCAAAAACGATAATTCAACTCAAATTTTCAATAGTTTAACAACTTCAGACGTAAGCGGCACCGTAGTTTTTAGTTTTGATTTTAGTAACATTAAATCAATTAAATTAACGAAACAATTTAATCCTGTAACAGTTATTAAAAATGATAGTTCTGGAAATCCAATGATCACTCCAGAATTTGAACAAAATTATTTATTGGAATATGATTTATTAGCTGATTTAACAAAGCAAAATATTATCGTTCCGCCAATGTTACTTAAAAATATTAATGAAGAAACTGAATATTTAACTGATTTAGTTGCAAACGCAAATGTCATGACATTACCTCTTTATCAAAGAGGTAGATCATTTATAATTAATGGATCAGATAATTTAAGTGTTTTATTAATACCGAAAATAATATTTGATCCAAGTAAAATTATCATACACATAAATGGTATAGCAACAGTAATTGATAAAAATTTATTAAATCCTGGAGTAACGAAAGAAATTATTTTAATGCACCAAGGAATTTCTGTAACATATTCTATTGCAACATTGGACTTTGGTTCATATTCATCTCCAACAAATATTGATTTTCAATTTGAAATCATTAATTAATTATGAAAAAAATTCAAGTAACCCCAATAATTTATTCATTAAGAGTTAGTGGTGGAAGTCCTCTTGATGATAAAACAAGAATATCTTCATTAGATAATATTTTAACAGAGTTACCATTGATTCATCGTTTTGATGGATTAATATTTTGGGTTGTTGATATTCAGAAATATTATTGTTTCGATATTGATTTAACATTAGCGAAACCATTATCTGATTTATTGTCAGAAACTAATGGATTAGCAATAACTTCTGTAGATTACACTAATTTACTTTCTGACTTAAACAATACAACACAAAAGCTTGGTTCATTAATAACAGTATTTCCATTAGGAGTTACTTATGTTTTTGATGGTACTGTTTGGAAATATCATTCAGGAATTTATCGGGGTGATACTACAACATTAAATAATACATTAAAAAATGTTGGAAGCAAAATAATTTTACCAAATAATTCCGTTAAAATATTTAATGCTGATTTTACATTAAGTGATGAAGTTATTGTTGTTACTGTTTTACCAGAAACAATAGAAAACAATAGGTATTATTTAGTTAATGGTATTTTGTATTTCGTATTAGGTAATACATCCTATCAATTAGGTGGTAAAAATTTCATTGTAACTGCAAAAGCTTTAGTTGTTGGGAATAACCAAATTACTCATAACTTAAAATCAACTTATATCCGAGGATTATTTTGGATAAATAATATCGGAGGCACCGGAAGATTGATAACATTATTTTTATCTCCAATTGATATTAACAATGCAAATATTGATTCTCGATTAGCAATTACCGGTAATTTAATTATTTCAACAGAAAATTAAAAACATGGAAGATCAAAAAAAACAACAACCCGAAACAGAGAAAATAGTTTCTTTAAACGAAGATTCAAAATTTCATCAACATGACGATAAGTCATTTGAAAAATTAATGAACGAACAAGCAAAGTTCAATCAAGAAAAATCCAAATAAATTTGTTATTGTTAAATTTAAAATTCCAAAGAATTGCCCTTCTTTGGAATTTTTTTTAGATTAAACATTTTTACCCTATACTTAATGATAATTGATTATACTCAAAAGAAAGATGGTGTTGAAGTTTCATACGTAAATGAAAACAATCAAATCATGGTTGAAAATATTCCATTGAAAAATGGGTATTACAAATATGTAGAAGCTAACCCTTTCGATAAAGATCTTATACCTGGTTTACATTCATTTAAGAATCATGCTCCAATAAAAAGAGAAACAGCAAAATATTTTTCAGCTCACAATATTAACGAATTTTTTACAAAAGACGTTAAAAATGATTCACCTGAAATTTATAATCGTATATCACAATTGACAGTACCAAATCCATTTAGTGTGGATATTGAAACTGAGATTACTGATGAATATGGTTATTCAAGTCCTGATCGTGCTGAAAATAAAATATTGTCAATATCGATTACTGACATGAATCTTAATTCTATTCTTTTCTGTATTAAAAATCCAGCTCAAGAAACAGTAACAGATAAAGATAAATTAGAAATTGATAGCGTAATAACAGCAGCACTCGGAGCTGAATATGTAAACAAGTATGATTATTCTTATGACATAAGAATTTTCGATACTGAATATGAAATGCTAAGTGTTTTCATGGAATGTATTAATAAATACTTTCATGCAATGATTGGCTGGAATTTTAATTTGTTTGACTGGATTTGGATTCAAAATCGCTGCACTAAATTAGGTATCGATATAAAGAAAGGATCACCAACACATAGAATTTCTTCAACAAAATATACTCTTAAAGATAAATCAGAAGTTATTGTTAAAACACCAACACATAGAATTGTTGCCGATTATATGCAGTTTTTTAAAGACTCATTAATTTATAACAATTTAGAATCTTATTCTTTGGATTCTGTTTGTGAAATGATTTTGAAACTTAAGAAAGTTATGTATGTTGGTAACTTGAGAAAATTATATAATGAAGATTATAATAAATTTCTTGGGTATGCGTTAATGGATACAATATTGGTAATGTTGGTTCATAAAGCAACAAACCTTTATAATGTTGATTTCTTTGAATCTTATTTCAACAGCGTACCTTATGCTAAAATAAGTCAAAACTCAATTTCAGAAGCACTAATTTATAATGAATTACATAATGATAATTTATTTTTATTGGAATCTGAATTTAACACTAATGTTAAAAGACCTTATGCTGGTGGTTACGTAAAAATACCAACTAAAAAAATTATTGAAGCTGGTGCCGGTATAGATTTTAGTGGACTATATCCAAATTCCATGATTACAATTGGAATTTCTCCTGACCATAAAGTTGATACTATTGATGTCAATGAAAACGGTAGACCACTTACAGAAGCTGATAATAAAAAATGGTTACAATATAAACAACAAAATTGTACACTTTCACCGATGGGTCGTATTTACGACAATACTTCTGATGGTGTTTTCGTACGTGTTGAGAAAAAACTTATTGCACAAAGAAAAATTTTCAAAGGACATGCAGAAGATATTTATCTGAAAATATTACCTAAGCTAGAAAATAGAATAACTGAACTTGAAAAAATTAAATAATTTAACTACTAATATATAAATATTAACAAATAAAAATGGCAAAGCAAAATACACCCAAAGAAACTCCAGCTGTTATAGCTCTGGTAGTTACTCCTGCTACTGAAATTTCTAATAAAGTAGATAATACTTTCGAAGAATTAAGTAAAGTTTCTATTGATGGATTAGTTGAAGAAACTTACAATCATAAAATTACTCAAGAAGATTTAACCAATAATCCTGATCTTGTCGGTACTGTAGAAATTGGAGAAACTGTTAAAATACCTGTTGCTGAACCTGGTATTACACCAGAAGAACAAGCAAAGTTAGATCAAGAAACGGAAGCAAAAGTAATTCAAGATGCTAAAGATGCTCAAGAATTAAAAGATCAAGAAGCTAGAGACGCTCAAGCTAAATTAGATCAAGAAGAGCAGGATAAAAAAGATCAAGAAGTAAAAGATGCTCAAGCAAAATTAGAAAAAGAAATTCAAGATAAGAAAGAGCGTGACGCTTTGCTTGAGAAAGAAGAACAAAATAAAAAAGATCTTGAATCTAAAGAATATGATGGTGATCCATTACTTGGTGAGATTAAAGAAATTATTGAAAAACATCATAACTTTTCTCATTTAGCTTGTGGTAAATTCTTGAAAGAAGAATTATCAAAAGAAAATTTAAAAGATTTTTATGTTGAATTTATTGCTGAAGGAGATGGTACTCCGGAACTTAATAGGTTAGTTGAATTATTGTACGATTATTTAGATATAGAATAATAATCGATTGTAATTTTTAAGCTTCATCTAATATTAAGCATAGTTCGAAGGATAATAATTTTACCTTCGAACTATTTCGATAATTTCAAACAAATATACTTTTAAAATAAGTTATGGACATAACAAAAACCATTAAAATTGCCAACTTTAATCTTTCAGTATTTGGCAATTTATTAAATCAATCATTATCAGTATCACCTCAATTGATGATTGAATTTAATGAAGGCATGATTAAATCATGTTCATTTTCTTCAACAAAATCATTCATCAAACTTTGGACCATTCCTTTAAAATCATTATTGTTGCAAGATGCAAAAGTTGCTGATGATGCCTCAATAATTGATATGTTTCCTGAAGAAACTGTTGCTGTTGTCGAAGAAGAAATACATAACTTTAACTTTTATATTCTTAAGGGAGATTTATTCCGTAAATATATAAGTGTTCACAATCAAGCTAATGTTGATTTAGAATTTTCATTAAAATTAATTGAAGATAAATATCAAGCATATAGTATTACAATAACTGGTAAATCAGAAACTGGTTCTCCATTAAAAACAACATTCATTTTAACAACAGAAGAATTGATTACAAATAAAATATCTGATTATTCAGCTATTTTAGCCGCTTGTACTCCAACTCCTGATATGATTGAAATCTTTTTAACTGATAAACAAATTCAGGAAACCAAAGGATTAATTAAAAAATTGCATAAATCAAGTGTTGACAATTCAGCTTATTTAACATTTACAGTTGAAAATAATAAAATAAAGATCAACGATAAAGTATTTAATATTGAGTTCGATGTTGATCTTGAATTGAAAGAAAAAAATGCTGCATTAAATAATAAATCTCTTGAACCTAATGAACAATTATCCTTCAATATATTGAAGAGTGATTTCATAATTACCGGTGACCATACTTTTAGCTTCTTTACTTCAGATGATAGTGAAAAAGTTATTATTGTAGGGAAATATGGTGGTTCAGTAATTTGGTGTTTAACCACTAAAATATCAGAACATTCAAATTCAGATATGGATAATTCTGACGATACCTTAGACGCTTTAAATTTAAGCGAATATGGATTAGATGATGATTTACCATTTTAATTCTGCCCGATACTGACAAATACTCAAAATACTTATGGCTGATTTTTCGTCTAGATATAAAAATCTAAAAGGTCTTGTTGATGATGAGGAATATTTTAATTCCTTGTCATTAGAACAACTTAAAAAATTACACGCCGAAGCAAAAGAAACCCAAAGCGAATATAAAAATTTAGAGCTGATAGTTAAGAGGGATGCCAATTCCCTATACGGAACAGCTGCTTCAATTTATTTTTCATTATGTGACTTTGACGTAGCGGAAGATATTACAAGTACTGGAAGACATTATGCTGTATTAGTTGATAGAAATATCAATAAGTTTTTTGTTAATTGGGGTGAAAAAGAATTAAAAGTTATTCAACAATTTTATCCTCAAGTAACAGAATTACGACAATTTACAGAATATAAACCAGACACTAAAGATGATATTTGTGTTTATGGTGATACAGATTCACGTTACCTTGATATTTTTAAGGTATATGAATTAATTTATTTACCGTTACCTGAATCAACTGAAGCTGGAGATAAAGAACTTGCAGATTTCACTATTTTCCTGATGGATAATTTTATCAACAATATAATTAAAACTTGTATTGAAGATGATCTTGATTATCGTAATGGAAACAAAGGATTTCTGAAAATGGCTCATGAAGTTACAACACGTAAATGTGTATTTCAAGCCAAGAAAAAATACGTAATGGCTACAATTTGGAAAGATGGAAAACAACTTAAAAATCCATCTTTAAAAATCGTAGGTGTTGAACTTCGTAAAGGAGAATTAAATAAACGTATCAAAAAGATTATAAGGCAATTAATTGATAATTTTATGTTGAAAGGTTATTCAACAGATAAATTACGAGAAGAATGTATTAAATTAATAAGGTACATCAAGTCACGAAAAGAAAAAGATTTTATTTACCGTATTACTTCGGTTAATGGA
>Ga0326734_1000431_pt1 | contig 11565 bp, 8 predicted proteins | sample 15_GP2_1315_FD_207944 | JGI IMG/M metagenome (GOLD analysis project Ga0326734, IMG submission 207944) | Glacier ice microbial communities from Ngari, Tibet, China - 15_GP2_131.5 | ecosystem: Environmental > Aquatic > Freshwater > Ice > Glacier | place: China: Ngari, Tibet | collected 2018-07-18 | reverse complement strand
TTGAGGAGACTCGAGAAAAGTTGTTCGGTCAGTGTGCCTGATAATTTTTCGGTAAGTTGAATCGTTATTTCCGGATGGCGCTCGCGGGCAGCCTTTAATAATGGCAATGCCAGAATGCCAGAATGCCGGAAATACTTTGCGGTATACCAAGTGCGACAAAGCCCGAAGGGTGGTTTGCCAGTTGGGTCATGCCGGCTTTACAGTCGCTTACTTGCTTCGTGATAGCTTGGGCGTGTTCATAAAATTTTCGCCCCGCATCGGTCGGAACAACTCCTCTCGACGACCGGTGCAACAGTAAAACGCCTAATTCATCCTCCAGTAAATGTATTGGCTGTGTCAGCGCTGGTTGGACGATATGCAATGCAGTTGCAGCGCGGGACAGTGAGCCGTGATCGGCAATCGCGATGAAATAGCGAAGCTAGCGGAGTTCCATAGGAGCATTCGTGGTGCAACATTAGTCCTGACTTTAGCTTGGCGGTGCGGAGGCCCGCAACCGCGACAGCGCCCCCCTGCAAGTACCATGATTTTCCGGCCCGGTTGCATGGTGTTTGAATCGATCATTCAAATAGCGCCGGGACTGAAGCCACCGGATAAAGCGGAATTGGTTCCATGGACGCGTAGCCGCGATAACGGCTGTCATTGCTTTGGGCCTCGTGATACTGTAGGTAGTGTACCAATCGTCTCAGGAAAAATACGAATACGAATTGAGGGCGGCCCGATAAGGAAGTCTTATGTCGAGCCGGTCCGCTTGGCCGTTTTCGCTATGCTACGTTGTTGGCTGTGGCCACAGCGTGCGCGGTGCTATCGGCGGCGCTACGCATGCGCTGGATCATGAATTTTGCCGCCGTGGTGATATGTTCGCGCGCCAGACGTTCGGCGTCCGCGGCATCACCTTTGATGATTGCGTCAAGAATGAGCTCATGCTGATTCCAGATATTGCGTGGCGTTTCGTCGCGCATCAGGACCTCGCCCATCACGCGCTGTGTCTGGATCCAATGTGCATCCATTTCAAGCTGGATCAGTGGATTACCCGACAGGCTATATATCAGCTCATGAAATTTCATGTCCGCGGCGATCATGTTGGCGACAGACCCGCTCTTGACGGCGTTGAATCCATTCTTGATGAGCTTGGGTCCTTGTTTTGCGGCTAACGCCGAATTTTCTTTGGCGGCAAGTGCGCATGCCAATCCTTCCACGACGGCGCGAATATCGTACAGGTTCTTTACGTAATCAAGATCTATTGGCGCGACAATCAACCCGCGGCCAGGCGCGCTCTGTAGCACACCTTGATTGCGCAGCAGGAGCAGGGCTTGCTGTACCGGTTGGCGCGATACCCCCAGTTTCTGGGCAATTTGTTCCTGGATAATGCGCGAGCCGGGTGAAAATTTGCCTTCCGAAATCTCGGTAATAATCGCCTGGTAGACGCGATCGACCACCGTCGGAGTTGCTGATAATTCTTTCATAAACCAATATCCTTGTTAAAGCCCGGTTTACAGATGCTCGCCGCGGTATTTACAGCATTTGCTCAACCTGCCTCCAACCCGCCTGCGCCATTGGAATGGCCAGGCGGCCGGTTTTTTCAGCTTCCGGGCTGGAAGCATTGCCGTTTTTAGCGCGCCACCAAATGCCCTGGAGTATAGCTGCCATGCGGAACATATTAAACACAATGTAGTAATTCCAGTGTGGAATGTCTTCGCGTTCCGTTTGCCGGCAATACTTCCTGACGTATTCATCTTCGCACGGGATTCCCAGCGTCGCCAGATCGTGGCCGTGCAGGCCTCTGAACTCTTCCGGAGTGACGCGCCACGACATGCAATGGTACGCGAAGTCGATCAAAGGGTTGCCTAACGTGGACAACTCCCAATCCAGAACGGCCAGGATGCGTGGCTCGGTAGGATGGAAGATCATGTTGTCGATGCGAAAATCGCCATGCACGATCGACGTTTCCCCAGTTACCGGCAGGTTTTGCGGCAACCATGCGATCAGATGCTCCATGGCGGGGATCTTTTCAGTCTCGCTTTCGCGATATTGCTGGGTCCATCTGTTGAGTTGTCGCTCCAAAAAATTGGCAGGCTTGCCAAAGTCCTCAAGCCCATATGCGGCAAAGTCGAGTTTGTGAAGTGTGCAGATCACCCGATTTAACTCGTCATAGATCGCCGAGCGCTGTGCTGCCGGCACCGCAGGCAGCGACGGATCCACGAAAGTGCGGCCCTGCACGAACGCCATGACGTAAAAAGGGGAGCCAATAATCGAGGGGTCTTCGCAAAGCGCGTGCACTTGTGGCACGGGCACGCTGCTATCGCGCAGCGCGGAAAGGATCCGGTACTCGCGCTCGATTGCGTGGGCAGAATTGAGAAGTTTGCCGGGAGGCTTCTTGCGCAGGACATAGCTCTCGCCGCCGGCATCGACCAGGTAAGTCGGATTCGACTGGCCGCCAGTAAGCGCTTTTAGCACAGGCAACCCGGAAAATTGTCCGACATGGGTGCGCAGATAGTGCGCCAGCGCGCTGTGCTGCTGCGCTGAAAATGGCGGCTGCGGCTGCGGCTCGCCGCTGTTGCTGGTGGTCATAGCGTGCTCACCAAATGACCGCCATCGACGTTCAGGATCGTGCCGGACATATAGCTGCCGGCCTGCGACGCCAATAGCAGCAACGGGCCATCGAGGTGCTCGGCTGCGCCGAAGCGCCGTTGTGGAATGCGCTTCCTGAGGCGTTCGCCCACCTCGGAGTGCAGGAAGTCATGGTTGAGTTCGGTGCTGATATAGCCTGGCGACAGCGCATTGACCCGGATACCGGCAGCGGCCCATTCCAGCGCCATGGCTTTGGTCAGATGAATCAGTCCGGCTTTCGACGCACAGTAGGGCGCCACGCCGCCTGCCGGCCTGGCGCCTGTAATCGAGGCGATATTGATGATCGATCCTTGCTGGCCGGCGGCCGTCAAGCGCCGTGCCGCCTCCGTTGATACCATCCACGCGCCCTTCAGGTTAGTGTCGATGACTGTGTCCCAATCGTGTTCGGATTGCTCCAGTGCCGGACGAAAGATAGCGACCCCGGCGTTGTTGACGACGATGTCGGGCGTGCCGAATGATTTGTCGAGTTCCGCAAACGCGGCGCGCACCGAGGACGCATCGGTGACATCCATGTGTACCGACACCGCCTGTTGCCCGAAGGCTTCAAGTTCGGCGCATGTTGCTTTCAGGCGGTCGGTGCGACGCGCGGCGATCGCCACGCGCGCGCCGGCTCTGGCCAGGGTTATCGCAAAGTGGCGGCCCAGCCCACTGGAGGCGCCTGTCACCAGCGCCGTGCGGCCGTCCAATCGGAACAGCGAATCAATCGGGTGCATGATGCTTCTCCGGCGAGGGGGGGCTTTTCAACAGGTGTTTTGCCAGGCTCCAGCGATGCACTTCAGAGGGGCCGTCATAAATCCGGAACGCGCGGATGTCGGTAAAGATGCGCGCAACGAGGGACTCGCCGGTCACCCCGCGTCCCCCGAGGATCTGCACGCAGCGGTCGACGACCCGCCAGACGGCTTCCGAAACGATGACTTTCGCACGACTCGATTCGCGCAGCGCAAGATCGCCCTGGTCCAGCACCCAGGCGCAGTGCATGATGACCAGGCGCGCCGAATGCATGTCCATGTCATTGTCCGCCAGGCCAAAGCCAACCCCCTCGTGCTCGCCGATCGGGCGGCCGAAGGCATGGCGATGGCGGGCGTAGTCGACAGCGATGTCGTGCGCCCGGCGAACCGCGCCCAGCCATCGCATGCAATGGGTCAGGCGGGCTGGCGACAGGCGAATCTGGGCAAAGCTGAAGCCGCTCCCTTCGGCGCCCAGGATGTCGGCTGCCGCAACGCGCAAGTGATCGAACCGGATCACGCCGTGCCCGCCGGGAAAGCAGGTGTCCAGGCTGTCCATGGTGCGCTCGATGACGATGCCCTTGGCCGACATATCGGCCAGGAACATCGTCGCGCCGGAACCGGGAACCACCGCCATGATGATGGCCAGGGTCGCCCCGTTCGCCCCCGTAATAAACCACTTGCTGCCGTTGATGACATAGTCGTCGCCGTCGCGCACTGCGGTTGTGGCCAGCATGCGCGGGTCGGACCCCGCGCCCGGAGCCGGCTCGGTCATGCAAAAGCACGAGCGTATTTCGCCGAGCGCCAGTGGGCGCAGCCATCGCTCTTTCTGGGCCGGTGTCGCGACCGCTTCGAGCAGGTGCATATTGCCCTCATCGGGCGCAAAAATATTCAGCGCGATCGGCCCGAGGGGAGAATAGCCGGCTTCTTCGAACACGACCGCGCGGGCATGATGCGACAAACCCATGCCGCCGTAGTGCGGCGATACGTGGGGCGACAACAGGCCTGCGGCCCGCGCGCGTTCGATCAACACGCGCCGCAGGCCCTCCTCGGGCCCATGCGGTCCCTGGCGGCAATCCGACTCGAGCGGGATCACCTCTTCGCGGATGAAGGTGCGCACACGCTGTTGCAGCGCAAGCAGCGGTTCTGAAATCGAGAAGTCCATGATTATTCCAGGTTCCTGTTGTCGGTGCCGGCATCGCGCCATGCGCGTTCAGCGTCGTCCCACGCTGCGAGCGCTTGTAAATCGGGAACCCACGCAAGGCCTGAACGCGCATCCGACGAAATCGCCGTGGGCGTGACCACCACGTCGAGCAAGGCGGGCCGGTTGGCCAACGCGCGCGCGATGGCTGCCGGCAGGGCGTCGGCGTCGGTGACGCGCTCGGCGTGCATGCCGAAACTTCGCGCCATCCCGGCATAATCGGAGAACTGCAGGCGGGTCCCGACGACGTGGCCATGGGTTTCGGCCTGGTCACGCACTTCGATGGCCCATGCGCCGTTGTTGGCGACGACAATCAATAGCGGTGCCTTGTGGCGCACCGCGGTATCGATTTCCATGGCGTTGAAGCCGAACGCGCCATCGCCTGTGGCTACCACGACGGTGCGCTCCGGAAGCGCGAGGCTGGCAGCGATGCCGAAAGGGGTGCCGATGCCGATGCAACCAAGCGAGCCGGGGTCGAGGTAGGTGGTAGCGGGCAAGCCAACCCGCGCAAAGCTGAGGAAGTCGCCGCCGTCGGCCACTACCACGGCGTCGGCCGGCAGCGCTGCGCGCAGGGCGGCTAACAGGCGGTTAGGATGCATTTTGCCATCCTCGCCAGGCGGCGCCTGGCGCATGGTGTTGACCAGCTTCTCCGAACGGGCAACGTGCGCGCTTCTGACTGTGCTGGCCCAGGCCATGTCGGTTGAGGGCGCGCGCTCGCCGGCGGCTGCCAGGATCGCTTCCAGCGCCAGCGTTGATGAGGCAAAAATCTCCACTGCCCCGCGCCGATTGTCGCGCAGTTCCGCCGCGCAATCGGCGATGCGCAGGAACTTCGCCTGCTTGAAAACAGCCGGCGAGCCATAGCCCAGCTGGAAGTCCAGCCGTCGTCCCACCGTCACCACCAGGTCGGCTTCGCCCATGACCGAGCCGCGCATTGCGGCGACGACCGAAGGGTGGCTGTCGGCAACGATGCCCCGGCTTTCGCCGGTATCGAGGTAAAGGGCATTGAGGCGCTCAAGCAGTTGCGTCAAAGGCGCCGAGCTGCCGCGGGCGCCCCTGCCCGAGATGAACAAGGGACGCCGTGCGGACCAGAGCAATTCCACCGCTTCCTGAACCGACGCCGGATCGGGCAGCAAGCGGCGTTTCGATTTGGGTTTGAAGTGTTCCGGCATCTGCAGCGCCAGCGGCACCTCGGCGCGCAGCGTATCGACCGGGAAGTCGAGATACACGGGCCCAGGCTCGCCGCCATCGCCGAAGGCGCGCGAGACGGCTTCATCGAGCTCTTGCAATACCAGCGCCGGCTGGCGCACGGTGCGGGCATAGCGGGTAATCGAGCGAACCAGGTCAGTGTGCGAGATGTCCTGCAAGGCGCCGCGGTTTTCTTGCTGGCGCGGCGCCACGCCGGACAGGACCAGCACCGAGGCGCGTGCCACATGGGCATTCGCGATGCCGGTCATGGCATTGGTCACACCAGGCCCGGCCGTAACGAGGGCCACGCCGAGCTGTCCGGTCAGTTCGGCATGCGCATGCGCCATGTACACCGCGGCCCGCTCGTCGCGCACATCGACAATCCGAATGCCTTCGGCGTCGAGCCGCATCCAGATCGGCATGATGTGGCCGCCGCACAGGGCGAAGACCCGATCGACGCCGCGTGATCGCAGGAAGCGGGCAATGACCGCAGCGGACGAGTTATCGGAAATCGGTGAATGTCCCATAAATTCTTTCCTGTCAGATAATGGCTTGCCGGTCAAAACAAGCCGATTGAAATCGATGGCGCGGCGGCGACGGCAATGAACCTGGTCGCCAGTGCGATGAGATAGGCAATCCGATCGCCCGGCATGCTGCCCGGGGCAGCCGAGGTAACAATTTTTCCAGGGTTGAGGCCGACCAATTTTCCTCCCCATTATTTCGGTAAGCTTTGTTGGATGCCTAGTTTTGGAATGTCCATCGAGAATTATTGTATTCCGAATTCGGAATTCCATCGACCTCAATTTTGCTGGTGCAAAGTCTAGGTTGTCAAGAAAAAAATTGTTTTTTTAGTTCGTAAAAAAACAATGCGCGTCCACGATTTACTGTATTCTGAATTCAATCGCTTTGCGGCTGCAGCAGGTCCGCGCCAGGCGTTTTTTCAAGGGCAACATGGCCCGACAGGGGCCGACGAATTCGCCCTACACTGGGAGACACGATGGACCACTTCTTGACCCTCGCCGATGTAATTGCAACCCATGCGCGGCTCACTCCGCAGAAGATCGGGGTAATGGATTCGACCCGGTCGCTGACATTTTTGCAGTGGGAAAAACGCGCGTGCTGCCTGGCCAACGGGCTGCTCGCTTTGGGCTTGAAGAAAGGCGATCGGGTTGCGCTGCTGGCCTACAACTGCATCGAATGGATGGAATTGTACGTTGGCCTGGCGAAGGCAGGCCTGGTTGCGGTGCCGATCAATTTCCGCCTGTCGCCCGACGAGATTGCGTACATCGCGCGCGATAGCGGCGCCTCCGCAGTGATCGTCCAGGCCGCGCTGTGCGACCGGGTCGATGCGGTGCGTCCTGCACTGTCGATCCGGCCGGATCGTTATGTCCATATCGGGTCGTCGGCGCCGCAGGGCTACCAGGATTACGAAGCCCTGATCAGCGCCGCCAGTCACGCCGCTGTACCGGTGGCTGTCGACGGCGCCGACCTGTTTGCCCTGATGTACACTTCGGGCACCACCGGCCGGCCAAAAGGTGCCATCCGTAATCACGCCGGGAATGCGCAGATTGCCGTCGCCACCGCGCTGGAAATGCAATTTAGCCGCAATGACCGCGGCTTGCTGGTCATGCCCATGTGCCATGCGAACTCGCTCTATTTTTGCGTCACCTTCGCCTACCTTGGCGCCACCATCGTCATCGATGACCGTAGCAGCTTCGATCCCGAAGCCCTGATCGCCATTCTCGCGCACGAACGCATCACTTTCACCTCGCTGGTGCCGACCCACTACGTCATGATGTTGGCGCTTGGCGACGCGGTGAAAGGCAAGTACGACGTCAGCGCCGTCGACAAGCTGATGATTTCGTCTGCGCCGGCGCGCAAGGAACTCAAGCTGGCGATCATGGATTACTTCAGCAACTGCAAGCTCCATGAGTTGTATGGATCGACCGAACTGGGCTGGGTCACGCTGTTGCGTCCGGAAGAACAGATCGACAAGCTCGGCTCGGTCGGCAGGGAGTGGGCATTTTCAGGGGCCATCAAACTGCTCGGGCTGGATGGCCAGGAAGTGCCGGAAGGCGAGGTCGGCGAACTGTATTCGCGTACGCCCTATGTCTTCGATGGCTACTGGAATAACCCGGAAAAGACAGCGCAAGCGTTTGCCGGGAAATGGTGCTCGGTCGGCGATATGGCACGCCGCGACAGCGACGGTTACATCTATCTGGTGGACCGCAAGAGCAACATGATTATCAGCGGCGGCGAAAATATCTACCCCACCGAAGTCGAGTACGCGCTCGCTTGCCATCCAAAGATCAAGGACGTCGCGGTGATCGGCATGCCGGACGACAAATGGGGCGAGGTCGTGAAAGCGATCGTGATCGTGCACCCGGGCCAGCAGGTGGCCGAGGTCGAGCTGCTGGAGTGGTGCAAGGAGCGCCTGGCCGGTTACAAACGGCCGCGCTCCGTTACGTTTGTCACCGAGGCGGCGATGCCGCGCACGGCAACCGGGAAGATCCAGCACCGGCTGTTGCGCGAGCGTCTGGTGGCGGACGCGGGCGGCAGTTGAGTCATCGCCGCGCAACGTTCGATGGTCCGGGCCAGTGTCCTGGCGACAGAAGGAAAGACCCTCATGCGACATACTCTGGCGCGAATCGCCGTTATCATCAGCCACCTCGATTTGCAAGTCTATCCGAGCCGGCTGGCACGTGAAGTGCAAAACATCGCGGCGTCATTTTGCGCCGTGGCCGAAATCCGCGTCGTCGATTTGCCCATTAGCGAGAGCCTCGCGTACGCCAGGAACGCCGAGCAGTCGGGCGAAATCGACGTCTTTGTGTGCGCTGGCGCGACGGGGGCTTTTTTGCAAAAGAACCTGACGACTCCGGTCGTGCTGATGAAAAACGGCACCAACGACCTGATGCATGCAATGTTCGAGGCAGTGCAGCATTCCACCGGCATTGCCTTGCTCAGCTATCGGCAGTCCAACCTGGAACTGGACTACACCGAGCGGCTGTGGAAAATTGCGTTCAAGCATTTTCAATATGACACGCTCGCCGAGGTCAGGGCGCGCGTGAGCAGCCTGCGCGAATGCGGTTGCGAAGTGATCATCGGCTCGTCAATGGTGACTGAAGTGGCCGCCGGTGCCGGCATGAAAGGCGTGTTGCTGTCGTCGGCCCGTTCGATCCGCCAGGCGTTCGAGGACGCCATGGCCCAGGTCCGCCTGCAGCGGCTCGAGTCTTCGCAGCGTCACCACATCAACGCCATCGTGCAGCACTTGGCCGATGGCGTTGCCGCGCTCGACGAGACGGGCAAGATACAGGCAGCCAATGAGGTCTTTGCGGGGTTTTTCAAGACGGCCTCGGCCAGCCTCATCGGGTCTCACATCAACGACGTTGCGCCCGAGCTGGAGCTGCACAAGTACCTGAAAACGGGAACGCCACCTGGCGGGTGCATGGTGTCGGCGCGACAGCGCACCTTGTTGGTCAACGCCTATCCGCTATCAAACGAACCGGAGCATGACGGCACCGTCATCATCTGCCAGGATACGAATGCGTTGCAACGGGCGGACCGCCAGATTCGCTCCGGTGCAAGGCGGCGCGATTTCCGGGCGACCCACTGCCTCACCGAAATTGCTGGCGAATCGAAAGCGATGCAGTACCTCGTCAAACTGGCCAGCGTCTACGCTCGTACCGATTCCACCATTTTGCTGCTGGGCGCGAGCGGCACCGGCAAGGAAATGTTCGCTCAAGGAATCCACAACGAAGGCGCGCGCGCGAATGCGCCTTTTGTCGCGGTCAATTGCGCTGCGCTGCCAGAAAGCTTGCTGGAGAGCGAACTTTTCGGATACGAAGACGGCGCTTTCAGCGGCTCGCGCCGAGGGGGCAAACCTGGCCTGTTCGAACTGGCGCACACCGGATCAATTTTTCTCGATGAAATTGGCGACATGCCGCTGGCGCTGCAGACCCGCTTGCTGCGGGTACTGCAAGAGCGGGAGGTCATGCGGCTCGGCGGCACCCACACCACCTGCGTCGATGTGCGGGTCATTGCCGCCACACACCACAATTTGCTGAAGCAGATCGCAAAAGGAATTTTCCGCGAGGATCTGTATTACCGGCTCAATATTTTGCAGCTTAACCTGCCGCCTTTGATCGAGCGCTTGGAGGACTTGCCTTACCTTTGCCACAAGATCATGGAAAGCATCGTCCGGCGTCTGAAGCTACGCGATTCGCCAAAAGAAATGATCGCGATGCTGCTGCCGTACTTCTACAAGTACCACTGGCCTGGCAATGTCCGGGAACTGGAAAACATGCTCGAGCGCGCGGTGATCTATTTCGCCAACATGAACGACCCGCTGTTCCGCGAGCAAGAAGGCAATTTCATCGACCTGGTCTTCGGGCACGGCGCCATGGCAGCCGATGAGGAGGAATCCACCGAGCAGCGGCGAACGGTCCTCAGCGCGCATACGCGGCGGGAACTGACACAGGCGGTCGATATCTGTGCAGGCAATTTCTCTGCCGCGGCAAAGTTGCTGGGAATTAGCCGCTCGACCTTGTACCGGCGCCTGAAATCCGAGAGCAGCAACACATGATCGGACCGCCAGGCAGTCCGCCAGTTGCCAAATAATGCGGACGCTGAAAATTCCATGCTTTCCGGTGCGCGCGACACGCGACGGAAAGCATGGGTGTTTGATCGTCGCTGTTACCAGGCGTAGACAAAGCGGGCGTTGATGGAATTGGTCTGCGCGCGGTTTTCACCACGGAAACCGCGGCCATAATGCATGGCGAAGGTGTAACCGGCCGGGAAGGTTAACACCAGGCCGAGGTTGCCCACCGCTTCATAGCTTGTCGGCTGACCGTTTTTTGCTTCTTGGCGCTCGTAGTCGACGCCGATATACGGCAACAGCAGCGCAGTTACCGAATAGCCAACCCGATGGTGGGTGGACCAGGTCTTCGCTGCTGTCGTGCGGGTGCCGGTGCTCTTGCCAGGCCAGTCCCAGACGATGTCGGCGGTATAGTTGAGGTTGTCACTCTTGACAGTGCCAAACACCGACTGGATGATCCTCCAGCGATCGCCGCCGCCGACGGTATTGCTGCCGACCGGCACCTGGAACAGGAAATCGGTGCCGATGGTGCTGTCCTTGGTCGGCTTGTACCAAACGAAGCCGCCGGCGACCGGGTCTGCCAGGCCGCTCGACGTGGTGCGCGCGGTCTTGTCCTGCACACTGAGCAGCGGTGCAATTACTTCCCAGCCAATGCCAACGTCCGGATTGCTTTCAAGGTTCCATGCATGGACATACTTGGTGAGGCCGACGTTGACATCGACGTTGGCTGCGCCGATCTTGTTGCCGACCCCGTTCCACTGTTTGTGCTCGCGGTCGATGTAGCCATATTGGACGACGACGTTGATTGGCTTGCTGAGATTGCCCGGTAACTGGTACTCGAACGGCCCGATAAAACCCCGGCTCGTTTCCGCATAGGCTGCCGGTGAGAAAAAGCAAGCCAGTAGCAAAGCTGCGCTCGTCAGACGATGCGCGGGTGGCTTCGGTGTTTCTCCATATTGTTTGCTCATTTTCGATCTCCTGTTATAAATATTTGCGTGACGGTCATGGCCACTCCGACAGCCATCCCGTGTTATCAACTATGCACAATGTATGCCTGAGAAAAGCCGGCCGTTTTGCGGCCCGGGCGGCGACGGACAAATGATGCCCAGCGTTGCGGTTGCGCCCCTCCGCGCTTGCACGGGCACGGGGAGACTGCCATGGCGCGCAGCATAAAGATGCGCTGACAGGTCTTTGCCGGGCCGCGCCGGAATGCCAGGCGCACTGTCGCAGGC
>Ga0326734_1000430_pt1 | contig 11596 bp, 8 predicted proteins | sample 15_GP2_1315_FD_207944 | JGI IMG/M metagenome (GOLD analysis project Ga0326734, IMG submission 207944) | Glacier ice microbial communities from Ngari, Tibet, China - 15_GP2_131.5 | ecosystem: Environmental > Aquatic > Freshwater > Ice > Glacier | place: China: Ngari, Tibet | collected 2018-07-18 | reverse complement strand
ATGGAGAAGCTGATTTAGTATATGAAACAGACCGACACGAACATACTATGGGAGCAGTTGCAGAGGTTGAACCACACGCAACATTACTATACGGCCTACTTAACAATGGCAACATCTGGAAAGAAAAAGTAGATATGGTTCTTAGCGGCTGGGAAATGCCAACAGTTAAGATTAAAGAAGTCTCTTACTTCCAGTTAGAAGATTCTAAAGCAGTTATTGCACTCCTTGAAGAAACACCCGAAATAAAGGACGCTAATCAACGTTTAGGTTTACTTCCACATTTAAACACATTCTCTGAATACCACCCACACATTACACTTGCATACATTACTGATGATGCAGATGTTGAAAAGTGGGTTAAAAGTCTTAGCAAAAAATATAATGGTCAAATTGTTGCAACAAACGGTATTAACTATGGCGATACATTAGATGAAGACAGTGATATTACAGAAAACCATATCGAAGATGAATATGACATGGAATACTTGCTTAAAGCATCAAAAGTCGTAAAAAAAAAGATAGTAAGTAAGAATAATAGCATTGAAAGCAATTCTAAGGACGCTCACACGCACTTAGGAGATGAACATGCATTCGTACATAACTCTACATTAGACAAGGCTACAAACGCCTTAGACCCTTCTATGAAAGATTCTGTTATTTTACAACAGTCTAATTTAGAAAATGCAGTTAAGGGATTAGAAGCTGATGTGGTAAATGCAGTTATTGAAGCTTTACGTAATGGCGACCTTGCAGAAGCAGAAGAAATTATATCTCAAGCTCAAGTTGATACCATTACTGCACAAATGGTTATTATTTTAGCTGGATTCTTTACTATTTTGTTCCCTATCTATGCCGCACAGTTAATGATTAATCGCTTAACTCGTTTTGGACGACAAGGTGTGTTTGCTTGGACTGATGACGTAGAAGAATATATTGAAAACTCTGCACACGAAGCCGCTGAATCACACATACAGACAGTAGTACGCGATATTACTAAAGTTGTTGACCAAACTAGTGACAAAGTAGTACAACAAAACCTTATTCGTATTGTGCAAGACAAAGTAAATGCTCGTGAAGAAGATTACATGTCTAGACTACCAGAAAACCCTAACCTTGAGGATATTAAAAGTGCTGTTATTAAAGGTAAGTTTGACGATAGCGAAGCATACAAACTAGCTCGTGAACAAATCCGCACAGGTGAAGGTCTTGAACAAATTACTAAAGCAATTCAACAAGCCTATTCGCATATTAGCGAAACTCGTGCGAAGACTATTGCTCGACATGAATCTAGTCGTGTATTTAATATGAGTCAATATCAAGCCGACTTACAATTCCTTACTGAATCTAATAACATAGATAAAGCATATAAGCGATTACGTTCACGTTCAGATGAACCTTGTGCTGTATGTGCAATGCTTATTAAAAAGACAACGGCTAATCCAATTCCATTTGCTAAAAACTTTGCTGACTTAGGCGATGAACTAACCGCTAGCTATAAAAAAGCAAACGGTAAAATGGCAGTACAAAAATTACCTATTAGCTATGAAGCTATTAAAGCTGGTAATGTACACGTAAACTGTAACTGTGAATATGAATTAGTTATCAAGAATGATGACGGAACATATAATAACAGCATTGACTTTCGAGTAAATAACGCAGAAGGTGATGATTATAACCCTTATCGTGCAAAAGACGGTAAGTTTGCAAGCGGTCCGAGTTCAGGTGGTTCAACTAGTTTAAAAACTTCTGAACCTACTCCTATATCTAAAGAAGAACGCCAAAAAAGTATAGAACGCTTTAAAGAACTACAAGAAGAAATTGCTGTTTTCTTTGCCTTAGATAATAGTAACGGTGGTCTTACTTCAAAAGAAGCTGAAGAAGTTGAAGCTTTACGAATGGAGCAGTCTGAAATAATGTTTAAGATTGGGAAACCTATAAAGCTAGAAAAGATAGCTTCTAAATCTGAAACGAAAAGTGACCTAAGCTCAGACGTTGTTGTTGCCGCCTCTACTGATAAGTTCTCTAACCGAGATGCGTACATGGCTATAGATAGCGCGTTTAATGGAACATATCACGATTCTGATACTGCTGTAGATGATGTAATGAATGGTAAAAATAAAGACATATCAGCTCAAGAATTTTACGATACTTTTAGCAATACTCGAAAAGCACTAGCTAAACAATATGGTACAACAGTTCCTTTATATCGTGCCGAAGGTAAGCAGAAACAAAAGTATACAAAGAACTGGGCTACGACAAAAGAATTCGTTAAACAGTTCGGTGAAGATATTAAGTCTGAATCTATACCTATCGAAAATATTATTGCAGTAAATGTAATTAATAATGGCAAATATCACGAAATTATAGTGGGCAAACCTCCTACAAGTAATACTGGAATTGACCCCTCTACTGGAATGGGTAAGGTTAAACTAGATACAAAAGCTAGTAAATCGAACTCTGTTCTGAGTAATATGCTTATAAGCGCAAAAGCAAACGGCGGAATGACAACCGATATTGAAGGTAATAGTCCTTCTGAGGGTATTGCATTTGCTCCTAGAAAAGATACTGAAAAGATTATTTCATCTACTAATTTTGATGAAAAAGCGTTAGATAGTTTTATTGACGAGCATTTTGAAATACTTCAAGAAGAAGGTATGCACATAGGTGGCTGGTTTAATGAAGAAGATGGCAACTGGTATCTTGACATTTCTAAGGTTGGTGGGTACAATAAAGATATAATACAAGAAGCACAAGACGCTGAACAGCTGGCTGTGTTTGATTTAAAAAGTTTTAAAGAGATTAAAACAGGAGATATAAAAGATGGCAAATACGAAAAAGCAGGTGAACCAGAAGCCATTTTTGACAAAGCTTTCGGAAAAGGAAACGAAGGAACAGTTCAAAAAGCGTCTGATGAAGATGATGAATCTGACACCCAAGAAGAAATAACTGATTTTGGTTATGATAATGACGGCTATGATGTTAAAGATTATATCTTAGAAGAATATGATAGCATAGAATTTAGCGATACAGAACAAGCTGCTATCCATGAATACACAGGTGGAAGATACCAAAGTGTTAACCATATATTGAGACATGGAACTCCACATCAAGACGATAAATCACCACGTAAGAGTGAAGAAGTTGCGGTAAGTCTGATTGAAGCAATTGATAAGACAAGTCTAGTTGAAGACATTATTGTGTATCGTGGTTCTGGATTCAACGAAAAAATAACTATTGGTGAAATTATACGAGACAAGGGCTTTAGTTCTACATCTCTACAAGCAGAAGTAGCTACTGAATTTACTGGAAGCGAAGAAAACGAAAATAAGCCATTTAAGTACATTATGAAAATTAAATTGCGTAAAGGAACTAAGGCGATATTTCCAGCTATAGCTGGTGTTGCTGGTGAAGAAAATGAACTAATCCTAGCACCTGGAACAGGCTTCAAAGTAATTAGTATTATTGAAGCTGATGACGAAAACGATAACGACTATCAGACATTGGAACTTGAATTAGTATGACAAATAAAAAACGATTTGGTATAAATAGTGAAGATATCATTATTGAAAAAGTGCCAGAGAAAAAATAAAAAACAAAATCAGTTATAATAGATAATGAAGGAACAAACAAAATGAAAAGCGATGAAACAGTAGTACGACTTTCTCGAAACCCATTCTATACAATGAATGAAGTAGAAGTCGAACAGTTAGAGTCAATAGAACAGAGTGCATTAAAAGTATCATCTGTAACAGTTGAAGCTAAAAAAAAACAAGCTACGGTGACACTCGGGAGTGCAACTGTAAAAGAAACAGGTAAGTTGGCTAAACACGCTAGCGACCCAGTTAAGGAATAACAGCATGAACGAACCAATCCTATTCGAGATTAGATGCCCATTTGAACGACTAAGCAAGTCAGACGGTCAATTATACATATGTAACGCCCTTTGTGGACGTTTAACAGCTGGAAGTAGCGGTGAACTCCGTTGCCGAAAATGTAGATTTAACTTCTGGGCAGAAGTAGACGGTCGGGCTAGGCGCACAACAGGTGTGAGACTAAAGAAAGTACAAGAAGAAAACGAGAGTAAGTAATGGATAAAATTAAAATCAGATATGGTGAAACTGTTGACTTTGCGGTAGCGTCCGATGACGTGACTGCTATTTCAGCTACACTTTATGTCGGAAAACCAGGTGAAATTCCTGTCATTACTAAAACTGTACTACTAGTTGGTGGAATTGGGGCTATAAGCCTCACCTCTCTTAATACGTTAATTCCTCTTGGCACATATCGCTATCAAATTAATGTCACCCGAGCTGATAATGGAATTGAAAAATATCCACAACCAGAAGATTGCGAAGAAGACGGACTGCCTACATTCACAGTGTTTGAATCTCTTGATTTACAAGAGGTATCATAATGTACAGCATAAAACTTACTAAGCGAGGCAATAAAATAAACATTCGCCATGTATCGCGCAGTATAGTTTTAAAGAAACGACTGCAAACTATAAAACTAGCACACGTTGGTAAGCCAGGAGTTCCAGGCAAACCAGGTGGACAAGGTGTTCCAGGTGTAGGATTACCTACTGGCGGTACAACTGGTCAGTTAGTGGCAAAAGCAAGTAATGATAATTATGACTATACGTTCCTATCTGTTAATGATATTGGAGATAAGCACGTATCACAGGAATTTTCTGTAAGCGATTTAGTAATCGTAACTCATAATTTAAGTAAGTATCCAGCAGTAAATGTAATAGACAGCGCAGGTGACGAGGTTGAGGGTGAAGTATACTACCCTTCACAAAGTCAAGTAATTGTTCGCTTTACTAATCCGTTTTCTGGTCGGATAACTTGCAACTAAAAATATAAAAGGAAAAACAAATGGCTAAAAAATATTTAGTATCATTAGACCTTAACAAGAACGAACTGCTAAACGCTAGAGTACAAAACTTAGCCTCAGCACCTTCAACTCCTGTTACTGGTCAACAATACTACGACACAGGTCTAGGTAAGTTCGGTGTTTACAACGGAGCTACTTGGGACTACATGGGAACAAGCACCTCAACTGGTGATGTTAGCTCTAATACTGCCCTATCAGTAGATAGCGAAATCGCAATCTTTTCTGGCACAACAGGTAAAGTATTAAAGCGAGCTACTGGTAGTGGACTTGCTAAACTAACAAGTGGCGTACTAAGCTCTGCGGTAGTAGGTGTAGACTATTCTGCTGGTACAGCTGCATTAGGAACTGGTATTCTTAAGAGTACAACAACAACAGGTGCGCTTACAATCGCAGTTGCTGGCGATTTCCCAATTCTTAACCAGTCAACTACTGGTTCAGCGGCAACACTAACAACAGCTCGTTCTATCTACGGCAACACCTTCAATGGTTCTGCTGATGTAACGGGTATAATTGGTGCTTCATTCGGTGGTACTGGTAACGGCTTCACAGCTTTCGCTGGTCCTACAACAACAACGAAGACATTCACTTTACCTGATGCTTCTTCGACTATCTTAACTAGTAACGCTGCTGTTACTGTCGCTCAAGGTGGCACAGGTCGTGCAACAAGCACAACTGCCTACGGCTTAATTGCTGCTGGTACAACAGCTACAGGTGCTCATCAAACTATTGCTCCTGGCACAACTGGTCAGTTCTTAGTATCTGCTGGTGCTGCTGCTCTCGGTTCATTCCGAGCTATTGTAGCTGGTGATATTCCAATCCTTAACCAGAGTACTACAGGAACTGCTGCTAACGTAACAGGTATCGTAGCTCTCGCTAACGGTGGTACAAATGCCACAACTGCTGCTGGTGCTCGTACAAACTTAGGTCTTGTCATCGGTACGGATGTATTAGCTCCTACAGGTAACGGTTCAAGCTTAACAGGTATTACGCAATCACAAGTTGCAAACTTAGTATCTGACTTAGCTCTTAAAGCTCCACTTGCAAGTCCTACATTTACAGGTTCAGTAATTGTTCCTACCCCTATTATTGCTGGCGAAGCTGCAAACAAGGGCTATGTAGACAATGCTGTACAAGGTCTTTCATGGAAGCAAGCTGTTCGCGTAGCTACAACTGCTAACGGTACTCTTGCAACTGCATTTAGCAACCTTTCAGTTGTTGATGGTATCACACTAGCGACAGGCGACCGCATCTTGATTAAAGACCAAACAGTTGGTTCTGAAAACGGTATCTATATCGTTACTGCTGGTGCTCCTACTCGTGCAACTGATGCCGATACTTCTGCCGAAATAGATAGTTCAACTGTCTATGTCGAGAGTGGTACAGTTAATGCTGACATTGTATGGAACTTGCTTACTGACAATCCTGTTCTTGGGACTACAAGTCTTGTTTATGGTCAAATAAATGGTGGTTCGACCCCAACTGCTAGCACAGTAACTGCTGGTAAAGTTAGACTTGCAACTACTACAGAAGCAGAAGCTAAGACTGATGGAACTATTGCAGTTACCCCTCTTTCACTTTCTTCATTCGCTCGTAAATTTACAGGTCTAATCGGTGATGGTGTTGCCACAAGCTACGCCGTAACTCATGGACTAGGTACACAGTTTGTAACTGCTCAAATATTTGAAGCTAGTACAAATGCTCAAGTTGAAGTAGACGTAGTTCTTACAAGTGGAACACAAACATCGTTTATCTTCGCTACTGCTCCTCTTACAAACTCATATAGAGTAGTAATAACAGGTTAGGATTAAACCCCAATGAAGCGACTCTCTAATGTAGACCAGAATAATAGGCTGTTGACCAATGTGCCAACGCCTTCTTCTGGTGGAGATGCTGCAAACAAAACCTACGTAGACACTAAGAAGACAGATACTGTTTCAACGAACAATCGTCTTCTTGGTCGTACTACTGCCGGAGCTGGTGTTATTGAAGAAATAACTATAGGTTCAGGACTTACAGTTACTGGTACGACATTATCTTCACCAGCAATTTTAAGAGTACTTCACGGTGCTACAGCATCTACAGCTAGACCGACAGGAGCAATTCATGTCGAATGGTTAGGTAGTGTTGTACCAACAAACGCTACAACAGTAGATACATGGATTGATACAGCTTAATGACAAGAAAATTAGAACAAAGAATTGCTTATTATGCTGATGGCACTATTATCCAAGGCAAGACAACACGAAAACAATTTAATGCCGATAATTTAATCGGTATTGTTTCATTTTATACAGATGGTACACGAGAACAAGAAGCAATTAATGCTCCGCGTGAACTTTCGGTTGAACTTGAGAATAGTGAGACTGCTCAATATGCCAGATTAATACTTAAAGCTAATCTACAATTCAAATATGATGGCGGGCAGACAGTAGAAACAAAAAAGCTTAGAAAAAGAAAAGCATAAGGAGAAATAAGAAATGCCAGATACAAAAGTAAGTCTTTTAACAGCCGCTTCGGCACTAGGAATGACAGATATAGTCCCAGTTGTTCAAGCAGGTGCATCAAAAAGAGCTTCAATCGCTCAGGTAATTGATGCTGCTATGACACGCATTGCAGGACCAACAGGTGTTGCAGGTGCATATATGACATGGCAAACACTAACAGCTAATGCTACAGGTAACTTAACTGTTACACCAGCAGTAGTTATGACAACATCAAGCGTTCCAGCAGGAACTTATACATTTAAATATACAATTATTTATCAATCAACAGCCACCACAACTGGTGTTGGTTTTTCTGTCAACCATACTGGTACTACTGGTAGATTTGCATCTCGTTGGTCATTTGGTTCAACGGGTGGAGCCGCCGCGACTGGTATCTCTGACCAAATATCTATAGTGAACGCTGGACAGCTAATGGAACAAAAATCAGAGCGTGTAAAAGCAACGGTTTCATCATCAACAGCTGGTGTTGCAACAATTAACGCAGACCAAATGGCAATAATGGAAGGTCTGATTGTAGTAAGTACAGTTGGTGACCTTCAATTAAGACACAACTCCGAAACTGCGGTTTCTACATCTGTTATGGCTAATTCATCATTAGTTCTAACTAAAATTGCCTAACAATAAAACAAAATTACACAGAGCTAGATGATAGCCAGAAAAGTGAATAAATTTAATGAATGATAAATATCTATTAGAAGACGGTACAGGTGGTTATCTCTTAGAAGATGCAACTGGCTACTATTTAATGCAATATGGCGTTGGTTTAACGCTTAATACTGCTAATGGTAATAACTTTTCTACACCTACTCCTACTCTTGAATTTACAGGTACTCATTCACTTGCACCTGATTTAAATTATGAAGTTGAAATACGTACCTCAGATGTCATAGTCGCATTTGATGATAACGCAAGTACAATGATGGGTAACGTAGGTGGTGTTACTGGTGACGCTACTACTTCATCAAAACGTGCACAATCATTTACAACAGGTAGTATTAGTGGTAATTTATTTGACATTACTATTAGTGTTGGTAAGACGGGTACGCCTACTGATAATTTATTCGTAGCTATACACTCAGATTCTGGTAATCTTCCTGGAACACAGATAGCAGTTTCAACTAATCAAATAGCTATGTCTACATTACCTGTAAACACTGCTTCTGGTGGATTTGCAACACTAGTTTACACTTTCAGCGGTTTAATATTAAGCGCAAACACTCGATACTGGTTATCTATTGTTCGTACTGGTGCCGTAAGTGCGGCTAACTACTTTAACGTACAAGGTTCTAGTACAGTAGCGCACCCTGGTGAAACAGGCAAAATATGGAATGGTACTGCTTGGGTTGCTACAGGTGTATTAGGACTTGTATTTAAAGAACGACTTATTGTTATACCTGTCGTAGATGTTATTTCTGGTGTTGATACAGGATTTCTTAATACTGTTAATAATGCGGATATTGCACCTTTTACAATAGGGCAAAAGGCAAGCTATACAGTACAGACTGCGCTAGCTTCTGGAACGTATTACTGGCGAGTTAAAGCAATCGACCCTACAGGTACATATTTCACCGATGAATGGTCACCAACGCGTTCATTTACTGCTGTTAATCCAGATGAAATAGGTATAGTCAAATCAATTGCACAATACGAAGCTGACCGAGTAACTCCTATTGCTATTGGTGCCTCAACTGGTACAGGTGGCGTAACAACTGATATATATCTTGAGCAAACTGTAAGTCTTGCTACTATAACTAATTCTATGAGTCCTAGCTTTGAAGTACGACCAGTAGCTACGGCATTTACTGGTGTTGCAACTGCGACTGGACATCCTCGTGTTATTAAAGAACCTACTTTACCTGTATCTAAGCGAGGTGGCACACTTCATTATGATTCTATAAATAAACGCATGATTCTTTTTGGTGGATTTGATGGTACAAACAGGTTTGGCGATTTCTGGGAATTCGATACACACGACCAACTTGGGGCATATCGATTAGTGAGTCCTACAGGTACAAAACCTGCTGCTAGGAATCTACATGCTGGCACTTCATTTACTTTAGGCACTCGTTCCTTTATGCTTGTTTGGGGCGGAGTATTACAGGGTGGTGCTGAAACTAACGATATGGGTCTAGTAGAACTTACTACTCGTGGTTCCGAAGTATCTACAATGTTAACTCAAACTAGTCCACCGACTATACGTTCTTATATCAGCGAACATATGGTAGTAAAGAAATTAAGTGAAACTCAAGTAGAAATCTATTTGTATGGTGGTTGGGCCGCTACTTATGAAAATGCTATTTATAAATGTACGTATACTCTTGGTGGTACAAGTGTTACTTGGTCTGTTATTGGTGCTCAAGGTGCCGCTAATGCACCAGGTACAGGTTCAAGAGGTGCAAACTGTATATATGATTTAGCAAGCAATAATATCTGGGTATTTGGTGGTTATAATGGTACGCTTTATAATACATTAACTTATACATTCAATTTAACTACTAATACATGGACACAAGTTACTTATAGCGGTATTACTGCCGCTTCTCGTGAATTAGCAAGTTCGGTATACGACCAAACTACTAAAAAATGGTATGTATTTGGTGGATATCTTGCAACGATTGCTAGTAGTAGGAATGATATTGTACAGTTTGATTTAAGTATCCCTACTGCTCCTGTTGCTAGCCTTATCAGGACTAATGACCCAAATGGCAACTCATCTTTTTACCCACAGTCATCTATGGCTTGTGCTTTCGATACTGATAGACGAGAAGCTGTTATGGGATTCGGAAATGGTATTGACGACTTCTATAAATATGTTTATCTGTTCGACCCTAAAGAAAATGAAGCTACTGACGCTACTATGTATGGTTTGAATACTCAAGACTATTTTAGAGCAAGAGATGCGGCTGCATATTGCTATAATCCTGTTAGAAATGAAATGATTATGGTTGGTGGTTATTCAGAAATGTCTGACGATACTGCAATTGCTACTGGTGCACACACTGGACAAATATGGGTAGTTGAATATAACAGTTCAGGTAAATCTACAGTTAGATATGCCGTAGCTGGAAACAAAACTATTACTCCACGAGAAGGTGCTGTAATCGTTTACGATACTATAGCCAATAGATATATTGTTTTTGGCGGACTAAATGGTATCCAACAAGTTATGAATGATGTCTGGGAATTAAAAGCTGATATATATGGAAATTACAAAGCTCGACGCATGAAGTCTACAGGTGCAACACAACCTATTTCTCGCTGGCTTGGAGTTGCTGCATTTGACGCAACTAACAATCGAGTAGTTATATGGGGTGGAGAAGCAGTAAGTACAATAGTCAGTAACACTGATATGTGGGCATTAAATCTTTCTACCGATAGTGTAAATGGTGATTGGGTTCAGTTAGCTCCGACAGGTATAGCACCCTCAGCGCGTTGGCAACCTGGTTATTGGCATGATGTAGGTACAAATCAATTATATATTACTGGTGGTTCAACTACAAATGGCGATACAGCGTATGCCTCTGACTTAGCTAGACTTGACTTAGCGACGGCACAGCCTTCATGGACTGCCTTGACAAGTACAGGTAATAAAGCTGTTCGTGGTGGCTTATTAATGGGAAGTAAATACAACGATAGGTTATGGTACTTTGGTGGCGGTACTTCTACTACTGTAGTAGATACAATGTTATCAATTCCAAAAGCTGGTGGTACTTGGGCATCTGTTGCTTATACAGGTACACCTCCTGCCGCTCGACGAAGCGCCTCTGCTACATTATTCAATGACACAGTTACTGGCTTTAATATGATTATTACAAGCGGTAGACCTGTAACTGGTATTTGGTATTCAGATTTTCACGAAATAGTACCTACGAGCGTTTCAGCTGTTACTACAGCTAAAATAGCTTCACCTACTATCCAAAATAGAATAAGCTATGCTATTACTGGTCAAACTACAGGAGTAAGTTATCACTGGCAATCATGGGCAACTACTTCAAATATTGACTTAACTAAGTCTTCGTTTGGTGCGAACGCAGAATCTGCCGCTGACTTTATTACTGGTTCTGCCGCTGCTACACCTACTGGATATGTAAAGATATGGAATGGGACAGTTTGGATTGCTAAACCTAAAAAAGTATGGAATGGCACTACATGGGTTATCGGCAAACAAAAGATATGGAATGGAACTACTTGGATAG
>Ga0326734_1000429_pt1 | contig 11603 bp, 14 predicted proteins | sample 15_GP2_1315_FD_207944 | JGI IMG/M metagenome (GOLD analysis project Ga0326734, IMG submission 207944) | Glacier ice microbial communities from Ngari, Tibet, China - 15_GP2_131.5 | ecosystem: Environmental > Aquatic > Freshwater > Ice > Glacier | place: China: Ngari, Tibet | collected 2018-07-18 | reverse complement strand
TTTCTGCTCAAATCCAAAAAGCTACTCTTAGAGGTGGTGCTAGTTTCTTAATCGTTTCTACTGAGGTTTCTGCAATTTTCAATGACTTAGAATACTTCCACGTATCTGATGCTTCTGCTGAATCTGATCAATATAATATGGGTATCGCTAAAGCTGGTACATTAGGTGGTAGATACACTGTTTACGTTGACCCTTATTCTCCAGCTGATTCAATCATCATTGGTCACAAAGGAAAAGGTTTGTTAGACACTGGGTATATCTATGCTCCATACGTTCCATTACAATTGACTCCTACAATGTTTAACCCATTCAACTTTGCTCCTGTTAAAGGGATCATGACAAGATATGCTAAAAAACTTGTAAACAATAGATTCTACGGACACATTAAAGTTGACGGTGTAAGAACTTTCAATTCTAATGAATTAAGATAATAAAACATCTTAAATATATATAAAAGGATAATCTTTCGATTATCCTTTTTTTTGTTATTTATTTAAAATAAAGAGTATATTTATTAGTATGAAAAAAACTATATTATTAATACTATTTTTACTTCTCACTATAACCGTTTCATCACAAACAATTATCTCTAGGAATTGGTTAAGTATCAAACATGATGATATCACACTATACTTAACGAAAGATACTTTATCTTTAATTTCTAAACATAAATTAAAATATGAAAATTTTTTAAAGATAAATCATGAGCGGGATGATAAGTGGTTCCGTGATAGATATTTGGATAAGTATGATAAAAAGTTTTATATTAGAAGTGGTTATGATTTAGGTCATTTAACCCCATCAGATATCACATCATATGATAAGATTACTAATCATAATTCATTTAGTTTATTTAATCAAGCACCACAATTAGCTGGGTTTAATAGAGGTAAATGGGCCCGTTTAGAGCGTAAAATCAATGATACTATTAGTAAGTATAAAGTAAACTCAGTTATCATCACTGGGGTCATATATGACGCAAATAACGTTGTTTATTTACCAAATTCAAAAATAAAGATACCTTTTGTTTTCTATAAAATTATTTTTATAGATGATAAAATATATTCTTGGATTGGGTCAAATTTAAATGGGGAAATTGTTAGGAGTAGTTTAAAAACTATTAATGAACTTTTATCTAAGAATAAAATGGGTGTATCAATTAAGAATAATTCTAAACTTTAATTAACATAAAAAAACCAGAGTATTATCTCTGGTTTTTTTATTAACGGGTTGCGGGTTGTGGTGTTACTGGTGTGCGGTTAACAACTTTTTTTTCTCTATTTTCAGTTTCAGATACTACTGAGAAAGAAATTATATTTTTTATCATTTCATAATTACCTTTTCGTTTATAACGGATATCCATATAGTATTTATTTGGTAGTAAACTCATAGTGTCTAATAAAAAATTTTTCTCACCACCATATAAGGTATTTGTTTTAGTGTAATCAAAAATAGTTATCTCATTAGGACCTTCTTTCATGAATAATCGCCATTCTAAGCTTATATCCTGGTCTAACTGTCCGTAAGTATAGTTTATCTTAGGAAGGATGAATACGTTTCTTAAAACGCCTCTATTAATAGCTTCCCCATCTTTAATCCCATTAACACTTAGTGTGATTTCGGTTTCGTTCCTAGGTGATGGGTTCCCAATATTTAAGTATCCAACATTTTTTAAAGTGAAATCCATTTCAACGTTAGAAATGTTGCGGCCATTTAATTTTAACCCACTCCAAACATCAACGAAAATACTACAATCTGACTCATCACCATGAATACTGAATTCAATATAGTAAATACCTCTACCAAATTTTTTAATATCAGCTGGATTAAATAATTGGATACTATTCCCAGAGGCATCAAAAATCTCAGCTGTAGGCGTGCCATCTAAATCAATATATTGTTCACCTTGTTTAACGTAAAGGTATAAACGATTAAGTTTGTCTATTTTAAAATTTAATCTATCATCCTGAATTGTATCATCATAATAAGTTTGTAGATATGGTTCATAGACTGTTTGTGACTGGTTTGTAAAAAACCCAACGTATTGAGTTGGTATACCTTGTGAATTTTCAAATGTTTTAGCAAAAGCTAAACCAAAACCGTAGTTTATTTCCCCATCTAAAAAACTATTAATAGCGTCAGTAACATCAATTTCTAAATTTTCACTCCCGCTCTCAAAATGCTGCGTGGAAATTATTGAACCTGGGTTTAAGGCCCCTGGCGTCACCCATAAATCATTTGACCTGGATTTAAACCAGTTTGATGGAGCGTCCGAATAAACATCAACTTTATTCACTAACCCGCTTCTTATAAAATCATATCCAACTCCTTCATCCCATTCTTGTTCCAATTTGAATAGAACTAAATCAAATGAAGATGCCCTAGTCTTATCTAAAAATTTACGACCTTGTAAATCCCAATCAAAAAAACTAGCGTTAGTTAATTTAATAGTATGTTTACATTTGTTTAAATCATACATATGACCGTCAACAATTAATTCTTCGATTCTATCAGTATCAATTTTGAATAAGAATCTACTATAATTAACAGTATCACCACCATAAAATAATTCTGTTACAGGGTTTTTCCCAGTATTAGTTTCTTTATTTAAAATTATTGTATTATTTTTACTAAAATAAGTGTTAATTATCATCCTTTTTATTTATAAATAGTTTAATTAATTTTAATATTTTTAGAAACCAATTGTTTAATATCATATTCCAATAACTTCTGAATATCAGTATTACCAGACAAATCTTGAGCCCCTAGACCTGGGTAAGAATGTACGTGACTTAAAATAACATTTCGCATTAAAATAAGATACTCTACCATTAAATCTCCGAAAGCTAATGGATGTGCTGTTTGCAAAATTTTAGTTAACTCTTCATCGCTAATGTTATTCTTAGAATCATTCAGATTAAATATTGGTGATCCGTTCTCATGTGATAATAAATTAATTTTATTAGAAACTATATTGATCACACCAATTTTTTTATTACTATCTAATGGTTTATAAGAATTTTTAATTTGAATATAACTTTGGTTCTTTAAATTAAATGTTGGAATATTTTTTATTCGTTCACCATCATTAAATTTACCAGCTCTTAATACAATCTCATTACGCTTAAATACTATGTCAGCGTTATATCTACCTTGTAACGTAGTATCATCACCATTACTAAAAACACCTTTACATTCTGGAATTGTTGATGGTGCAACCCCTAATTCCTTTGTAGCGCTATCTAAACCGCTTTTTGATGACCCCAGATGTAAATCATTTTCCAACATTTGTGGTTGTGAAATTAGCGGACCTATATAAAACCTATCGTAATAAGGGTTTTCAATATCTGGTGGAAAAATCAAAACCGTTTCACCAACCTTTGGTCTGATCGAGAAAAATTTAGGTAACATCGGAAAAGCGTCAGGTAAATCTTCATCAGAAGTTGTATTTAAATCAACTCCATTAATCCTAACTTTTATTTTACCACTTTCCGAAATATCATTATATGGTACAACTACGCCATAGTAAAATGAGGTTGTTTTAGATAAATTATTTGATTTACCATTAAAAATACTCTTATCTCTATAATTATACTTATTCATTAAATATCCCTTTTTAAACGCTTAATTAAAGCTTCGTTACCCAATTTAAAATCTTTTTCTAATTCAATCATTTTATCATATTCAAGAATGATATTATTTTTAACTATTGAATATTCATTTTCCATTTCTTTCAACCTAACAATTATCTCATTATTAGTTTTATCTGCCCAATCAATCATATCTATTTTTTTATTTATCTAATTACACCATATCCCTGAGCTATTGAAACTGTAGCTCCTTGTGAAATTACTGGTCCACCAGCATTAGAACCTACTGTTATTACTTGAACACCAGGCGGTATAACTACTTCAATTTTACTTTTTGTTTGTAACATTTTAAGTAATTCTTCACATCTAATTACTTCCATAGATTCAGCTATATTATTACTATCAGAAAAAATATTTCCAACTGGTGCTCCAGCTTCCGATTGTCTACTAATAATCGCTGAGGCTAACTGTTTTGCACTCATACCTGGGCGTAAAATAGCGCCAGTTAATAATAGTTGTGGTGGTAGTGGTTCAGCTGGTACATCCGCCTTATGGAATAACGCTTCAATTATATTTAAAACATTATCGATAAAACTTAGATTATCTTTTTCGAATTCTTTAATACCACTTTTTACTTTACTTTTAACTCCCATTATTTAAAAAATTTATTTAAATCTATTTGAGGACCAATTAAACTAAGAATCTGTAATTTAGTATTAGCATGTTTTTCAGCCGCAACCTCAACCATTTTCTTAGCAATTAATTCACTTATTTTTTTAGTTACTCTATCTAAAATTATTTTAATAATTATCGATTTAATTTGTTCTATTAAAAATTTGAATAACATTTTATTATTTTTAATGAACGTTTTAATATCTGTAAAATCATCACCAAATACAATCTTTAAATTAACAATAAAAATAATTAATAGTTTTGGTGAAATGATAACATTTATTAAAACTTTGATTAAGTTTTTAATAATACTCTCAATAAAATTTAATTTTATAACAGGTATATCAATACTAGGAATACCACTTAAGGTACCAATAGCATCTAAACTATCACTTAATATTTTAGCTTTTAAATTATCGAATGTAGTATCACCTAAAGAGTCATTCATTTCTTTAATTGCGTCAATAGATAACGGAACTTCCAATTTTTGATTAGTTACATCAACTTTAATAACACCTTTAACTTTTGAATTTATTAAATCATCCATATTTAATATATCTTGTGATGTAAATTCAAAATAACTGTCATCTAAAACATCATCACTATTCATATTTACTATATTATCAATTATAGTGTTTACTTCTTCCTCGCGCTTTAATTGTTCTTTAGATTTACCAGTTTTAAATGATATTACTCCAGAGAATGAGTCCAATAAAGCATTTATTAATTTTTCAGTTGAAAGAATTTCAATACTGTCAATAAAATCATCATTAAATTTAGCTAATTTAAGTGAATCATAATCACTACTAATTTTGACGTTTATCGTATTATTTACTAACCCATTTTGATTAAACTTTATATTAATTAAATTAACACCTAAAGGTGATGAACTACCCCACGCGCTAACTAATCCATTCGTTTGAATTACACTCGATAAATAAGTATTGAAATCTGTTGATTGTGACCCGCTACTAACATCGCTAAATAACAATTTACCAACATCACTAGTTGGATCAACTTTAAAAATGTCTAGTAAGTCAAGATCCTTTACTCTAATATTTATACCAGTGCTATTAATATTCGAAGATTTAGCCCAGCCAGGTATCGTTGGATTTAATGAACATAAACTAATTGTGTTTAATTCCTTCTTTAAATGTTTTTTAATCTCAACTTCAATATCTTTACTTTTATGAACTATAGTATCAATAACAACTTGCTTCATCTCATTAAAATCTTCTAATGATTTCATCAAATCAGTTAGGAAGTCAATTGAGTTGGCTTTATTATTAATTGAAGCCATGGAGTTTGTTTTAGTTTTTTTTAAATAACCTGTTGCATCAGCTTTCATACCAGCAACATCACCTAAAACCTTACCCTTTCTTGACGATATACTCATAATTATTCATTTTTATTAGCGTTAGCTTTAATCCACTCTCTTAGATCTTTAAACCCTTCAAGTGATGCTGAACCACCTGAAACTCTAGATTCAATTGCATCTTCAACACTACCATTATGTTTTATTACCTCGGTCATTAATTTACTAATATCTAATTTAATTTTAATACCAGAATCCTTAATTTTTAAGGCATTTGATTTTTCTCTAGCAATTTTAGTAATATCATCAACATCTTCTGGAGTAGTTGATAAAGTTAAAATATTAATTATTTTTTGAGCTTCAGTTATTTGACCGCAAGCGTCAATATAAGTTTCTTGTAATAATGATTCCACGCTTGCAATGTCATTCATTTTAACTTTTTGTTTTTTACGTCTATCCATGGTATTTGGTTTATCTATAAATAGATAGGTGGTTTGATTTTTTAAATCAAACCACCCTTAATTTTATCATTTTTAATAATTTTATAAAGAATTTTAAATCGACCCATTGCGACTCGTATATCTTTAGTACTTAAATTAGTATAATTTCGAATAGTTGCTAGTACAGTATTCTTATCATACTTCGAGGTATTACCTTCTTTTGAATCAAATAACACTTCCCAATTTTCTAGGATTTCAATTAAAGCATTCCCCAATTTAACTTCGTTTTCAGTTAATTTTTTCTTACCTTCTAAAGTAGTATCATCTAAAACACTTTTAATTTCAACTGCAACGCTATTAATAAATTCTTTAATAGTATATTCAGAGTCATCCATATTATATGTTAAATCCTCACGTTCTTCAATTGAACTAAAGTAATCATCAAACGAATTATTATTCTTTAAGTTTTTACTATCTTTCTGAATTAACGCAATAACATAATTCTTACAAATTGTTCCGTAATAAGAATAAGCTTTTTTATCATCTTCTGGTCTAAATTTACCCATCTGAAGCATTAAAAAGGAAATAGTATCACCATGAATTTCTTCATAGGTATAAGATTTCCGATATAATTTATATCTCCTAATTATTGATTCAACTAATTTTTCAATTGGTTTTTCTAAAAACTCCTTATAAATTTTACTTCTCTCTTCAAAATCATCAGTCATTATAAACCGAACCACAGCTTCTTCTTCTCTTACGTCAAAATAAAGGCTCGTGGTTTTTTTTCTACCTCGCTTAACCATTTACCCATCGTTTCTTTCATATGTAATTTTTCTATCTTTGATGTGATAGTATTCTTTCTTTGATAAATCAGTCCACCATCTAACCTCATCAGGGCCCATTTCTGTTTGATAACTTTTAAATAACGAACCTTCCCTTTGGTTTAAATGTTTATATCCCAATTTAGGTATTGTCATAATCCTAACACCATTATAAGTTAATCGTAAAAAGAATTCATGAGTGAAAGTTAGTTTCATTGATTCTTTCAAACCACCTAAACTTTCATACGTTGATTTTTTAATAACCATACCATCAATGTTGAAATTTTGATAAGCATTTAAAGCCTCTAAATCTAAGATACCCATTTCATTTGAAAATTGAGCTGCCCACACCACTTCGTTAGTTAACCCACTAAAATTTTTATCGGAGTCAATGTCAACTACAATAGGTAGAAACATACCAACATCAGTATATTTATTTCTATACTTTACGGCGTTCTCAACCCAAATAGCTGAAAATTCATCATCAACTTCTAAGAAAGTAAACCATTCTGTTTTTACATTACTAACCCCAACGTTCATTTGATTCTGGAAAGATTCAACCTCAATGTCGTTTTCAATAACGGTAAGTTCAATACTATTTTTTTTCATTAGACTTTTAACATCCTTATCTACTGTTTTAAAATCTTTAATAGCTGCTTTACCAAGGACTAAAATTAAAGTATCTGGTTTAACTGTTTGTTTACTAACACTAAAAATAGCGTTAGTTAACATCTCTTGATCATTAGGGGTTTCTAAAGTTTTTACTGGTATTACTACCGTTAAATCTGTTTTATTTTTCATTTTGTTCGATATAAGATTTTAATTCTACTTGTCTAGCCTCAACTAACTTAGAATACACATTATTAATAGCTATTTCTTGTTTTTCAGCTGAATAAGCTTTTGGAGTTTCAGTTAATTTATCACCATCTAAAAAATCAGGTAAACTATCTTCCAACCAATAATTCATATAAGTTGAAATTAATTCAGGTAAATTCAAAACATTATCAGTCCAAATTCCATTAGGTAGTATTTTAGAACCTTCTTCAGTTACTTCTTCCATCCACTCTGGAACTATATTAGGTATTACCCCAATAACTGGTGTACCACAAGCCATAGATTCTAACGGAATTGTACCAAAACTAGCTGTTGGATCTAACCATACTGTTAAACAACATTTAGAGAATTCTTTATGAAGATCTGGTTTAGGGATATTTCTAATTTCTTTAAACGTTAGCCATTGGTATTGAGGGTATTGAAGATAAAACGATTTAATCATTCTCATAGCCTCACCATCATCTCTAGAAGAGAATAATATGATTGGATCTTTAATATCATTCGCGTTAGTAAATGAATCTGAAATACTAACTGGCACCACATGGGTTCCAATCCCTGGGAATAGTGATTTAACATATTCCGATTGTTTTTCAGTCGTTGTAATTACATCTCTGAAGCCGTAAGAAGCATCCCATCTACTACCAATTGGTAATAAATCCAAGATATAATTATAATTTTGAGAGAATACAATTTTTTTACATGGGAATGATTTGCATTGCTCCATTAAACTGTAAAAAATCTCTGGGATGATTATAAAATCAGCAGCAGTAATTTTTAATTCAGTTGATTTAATTGATATATGGGATAATTTATCATATTCCTCACCTAACCAACCACCAACTTTACTATATTCCTCAGATTCATATAGAATATGAGCTTTATAACCTAATTTATTTAATACCTTTACATGCTCATAGACATTAGCTACACCAGCAGTCGGATTTCCTTTTGTGTCTAACACAAAGAAGTATAAGTTAAAATCCTTATCACCTAAAAGAGTGATAAATTTTTCAATTTGTAAATTTTTTTCTTCCATTTTAATTTTTATATTCTGTATTTTTATATTGTTTATTATTTTTAACTGAGAAATGAACTATTTTAACAATACCCTCTTCATTTTCAAACGTAACTGATCCAGTTAACCCATTTAAATCTGAACACTTTTCAATTAATACTTCGGTTTCAAAATCTAATTCAGATTTAATAAATTTATTTAAAACTTTAGATTTGGCCTGTACCGATTGCTCATGTATAATTTCGTTAAGTATCCCAGAAAGTATTGTATTAACCTTATCAGCTCTGGTTAAAAAAATTTTATTTTCATATTTTTTTAAGAAATGAATAGAATAATCGTTCATAAAAGTTGCTTCTGAAAATAAATCAATTTCAGTATACTTAACTAAGTTTTTAGTGTAAAAATTATTAAATTCAATTTTAAAGTCACTAAAAATATATTCAGTTATAACATGATTTAATTTAATCTCCTCACCGATTTTACCTATAATAAAAAAAATACTTGAACAAAATCTTGAATCCTTCACTATTTGAAAATCATCTTTAATTTTATTATAAACTAATTCAAAAGCCTTTGCGGTTTCTTCTTTATTTTTCGAACCATTATGTATAAACCCAAGTCCAAACCACCTTTCTAAATTTTCATCCATTATTTTTTTACTTTCGATTTTGGTGGAACCGTTAAAATTCCATATTGAATTAAAGTATTAAAAGCAAATTTAAATGCTAAATCTTTCCCATCTAAATCTTCGTCAGCTTTTGGTAGATCACTTTCAGGTTCCCCTAATGACTCCATCATTACCAAATCAACCATGTTTCTAATTGCTTCATATCTAAAACTATTAACTTCTCTACTTTTATATTTACGGCTAGTTACAACCTCTCTACTAATTAATTCGTTATTAATACCGTAAACCTCTCTAGTTTCAGTTTCATCAACTAACCCACCAGTTGGATTTTTATCATTGTTTAAATTTAAAAGGTCTTCAATTGCTTGGAAGTCGATATAGAAAAATTCTCCGTCAATTTCAATCATAACTTATTTTTTTTATTTTTTATTATTTTATCAAATATTTTAGGATTAGTTAAAACCTCACCTAATGTTTTTACTTTAAAATCACTTAAAGTTTTTTTATTGTAACCAGTAATTACTTTTACCGATGTTTTGTTTTCTGGTTTAAGATTTAAAAGTTCTGGAGTGGCTGTAATAATTATATCAAACTCATCCCAGATTTTTTCGTAAGAATCAATGAATTTAAATTCTCTAAAACTATTATTAACTTTAGAGAAAAAGAATAATGTTGCTCCAACACTTCTACCATGTTCTTTAGCTACTATCACGATCTCATGTTCATTATCATCATAGAAATCAAATAAGAATTCCGCCGCTTCATCAAACACGCCTGGATATTTTTGATCAGCATGACCAAATATTTCAATTGACGCTGCTTCATATAAAAATTTGTTATAAAGCTCTTTAGTTTGAAATTTAAATGTTTTACTTAAATCTGGATCTTTAATATCCGTTTCTCTTATATCTAATTCACCAACATATTTTTCATACGTGTAATGAATTTGACCAATAGTATCTCTTAATACCTCATCTACCGTTATAGCTATTCTCATATATTATTATACTAAAACTATTCTAAAAGTAAAGGCTTTTCATTTTTTTTAATTATTGAATCACTTTTTGAATAAGTTGCTAATATTTTAGCGATTAATGGATTTCTAACAATATCCTCTAATTCAAATTCGACATGACCAATTTCTTCAATATCAACAAATCTTTTAATTATGTCGTACAAACCACTTTGTTTTACATCGTAATATCTATCAGATTGATCGATATCACCAGATATTATATATTTACTATTCTCACCAATACGAGTCATTAAAGTTTTTAATTGAGAAGGAGAAGCGTTTTGCATCTCATCGGCAACCAATACACAATTACTTAATGTTTTACCCCTTAAAAATGCTAATGGCTCCACAACTATGATTCCTAACTCAGTTAATCTAATTCGATTAGCTGATCCGATTATCTCATCAATAATGTTTGTTGATGATGCCATGTGAGGCGATAATTTTTCTTCTAGACCACCAGGTAAAAACCCTAAATTTTCTTCAGCTTCAACAATAGGTTTAGTGATGACTAATCTAGTATATAAAGTTGTTTGATCTTGAATTAATTCAAGAGCTTTAGCTATTGCTAGAAATGTTTTACCACATCCAGCTACCCCAGAAACAATTGAAACTTCTTTTTCTTCAACTAAGCGTAACATTTCTTTTTGTTTAGCGTTTTTACACTTAATCTTAACTTTAGTTTTTAAAATATCATTAATACTTAATCGCTCTTTCTCAACAATACTTTCTTTAGTAACTTTTGGAGTTCTAACCGATTTACTGTTATTAGTGGTACCACTTGAAGGTGGGATACTTTTATTACTTTTTCTCATTTATATTAAAAAATTTATACTATAATATATAAAAAAACGGATAAAAAGTAAATCCCTTTTATCCGTTTTTATTTATATTACCACGTTTTTTTTGGTGTTTTATCATTATACTTTTGATCCAACTCACCCATCCTATATTTTTCAAAAATATTTACATTTTCTAGTTCAACATCTAAGATAAATTTAACAATAAAGTATCCGTTGAACTTAATAATTTTATCATATTTATTTACATTATATAAAAACCCTAAATTATCTTTAACACCCATATCGTTTGAAGATACAAAACCAATTGATTTAATATCAAACATATAATTATAACGTTGAGAGTCATACATCCTAGTTAATTCAGCTATAAATAAAGCATGCGCTGGACTATAACCATCATGATAGGCAGAGAAGTATAATTCACCTAATTTAGTTTTTTCATCAATTGTTCTAATATTTAATTTAGT
>Ga0326734_1000428_pt1 | contig 11614 bp, 6 predicted proteins | sample 15_GP2_1315_FD_207944 | JGI IMG/M metagenome (GOLD analysis project Ga0326734, IMG submission 207944) | Glacier ice microbial communities from Ngari, Tibet, China - 15_GP2_131.5 | ecosystem: Environmental > Aquatic > Freshwater > Ice > Glacier | place: China: Ngari, Tibet | collected 2018-07-18 | reverse complement strand
TTTCGTGGGACAAGCTACTGCTCCGTAATGGTTACTGTGCAACGCCAAAGGCGCAACGCTGCACGCCGCTAACTGCTTGGCCAGAACCGGCGTCCACTCGGTTAAACCAATGCCTAAACACTTCAGACAAGCCTCAAAACACGTCCATGCCTGGGCGAATGCGGCTGGGCGCTGTCTGAACGATGTGCTATGTAGCAAAGCCGTCACGGTCGGACCCAGATAATCCATTGCCACATGCGCCCAGTCGTTCATTTCTCCGCTTAGCGCATCGGACTGCATTACATCAATCCCGATAACGGCTTCCCGGCTGATCGCTGCTACGCTCATCCCGGGCATGTGGCTGATCGAAATATGCAGCCCTGCAAAAGAGTTACCCAACCAAAGACCATGCCCTGAATGGGCAATCAGTGAAATAGAATTTGCCGGTTGACCAAGAAACAAGCTTAACGTCTCGCGAAGTGCGGCGCGAATCAGTTGTCGGGCCAGCAACCGGTCATTTGTATAAGGCGTTAGAACGCGAATAACTGTCGATCCGCTGCAAGAACGTAGTTCCACTGCGGCCTGATCGAGTTGTTGAGGCCACAGATGGACAGTCACAGGCTTTCCTGTGGTCGACACGTTAGTTCCGCGCTGGTGCTGCAGGGCAACCCTTCCAGCTTGATGCAGACGGAATAAACTCGCCTTTCATCACCAGCGTCAGAGCGCCGAGTTTGGCGTTGTCAGCCACTACTGCACTGTAAAGCACAGCGCTGCGCGGCCCCATATAGACACGTTTGCCAATGGTGACATGATCAACCTTCATGACGCGATCTTCAAACAGATGGGTCTGGGGGCAGGCCATTCCGTTAAGTTCGCTGTAATCTCCGATGGTGACGCAATCGAACTCGGTGATGTCTGTGGTGTCTAGGTAAACCCCACGGCCAATGCGGCATCCCAACAAGTTCAAAGCCACTGGCAGCAGGGGCGTACCGCGCAGGTAACGCAGAAAATTAGGCACCGCAATACCTTCATACAAGTTGGTCACGCCTTCAGACAACCAGACAAACGGGGTCCACATCGGCACACTGCATTGGCGGTAGCGCTGCATCATCGACCATTTGATGGCGGCAATGAAAAAGAAGGTACCAACGCCATAAAAAAGACCGGCGCCGGTGAGGTAAAGCACAACACGGCCCCATTGGCCCGCTTCAGCCAAGGGCATCGTGTTCAAAACGATGGTGTAACCCACAGACGTGACGATGGCATGTGGTGCCACGATCCGAAAGGCTTCAATCATTGCGCGTGCCAAGCGGCGAAAAGGCGAGGGCCGGTAGGTCAGATGTTCCGGAAAGCCGCTGGTCTGCTCGCGTGCCGGCAGGTTGATGGGTGGCGAGCCGAGCCAGGTGTCTCCATCTTGCATCTGGCCATTGGCTGGCGCACTGGAGTGCACACCAATCAGCACGTTTTCCGGCAACGTGGTGCCATCTGGAATATAAGAGCCGTTGCCTACGAAGCTGCGCCGTGAAATCACAGTCGGCTGCATTGACATCCAGCCACCGTCGATGCTTTCATCGCCGAGCATGACTGCATCGGCAATAAATGTTTCGTCGCCCAGCGTAAGCATGTCTGGCACCAGGCCAAGGGCCGAGGAAATTTCCGCGTCGCGCCCCACCTTGGCGCCAAGCAGCCGGTACCAAGCCGGGGCATATACCGTGGCATAGACGCCGTGCAGGACGGCCAGGCTCGATTCCTGGATTTGGTTGACCAGCCACTTGGCGCAGTACAGGTTGCTGTGCACCGGCCAACTGCCTGGCTTGAGGCGTGGCAACACTGTCCAGCGGATACCCGCCGACAGCAGCACGGTGCAGATGATCAGCACGCCGGTGGCGGGCAGGGCGAGTACGAAATACTTGACCAGCTGAAAAGTCAGCCCGTTGCTGTTCATGGCAACAAAGCCTTCAGCGTCGTCGATCCAGTCAATCAGAATAAAGGCAGGAAACACGGGCAGAAAAAACAGGGTGGTTATGAGCAGGGCGCCGATTATGAAATAACTTCCTTCCACCAGGCTGCGCAGGCGTGAAACGGTGGGCCTGAGTGGCTTGGCCGTCGGGTCAAAAGCGCCCATGTCGCGGGCTGGGGAACCTCTCCAGATACGCTTTGGGGGCAGCGTTTCACCATCGCTGAGCGCCGACTGGCCTTCCAGATGGGCATAAGCCCCCATATGGGTGTTGCCTTCCAGCACGGCGTAAGAGCCGACACAGGTTTCACGCTCCAGCGTGATGGGCCCCAGCCGGAGCTCGCCGTGTTCAACCCGGGCATTTTCAAAATTGACGGCATTGCCGATGCTGACGCCATCTGCGATGCTGAGCAAGTCGGGCGCGCGCAGTGTGATCGAGCCGATGACGACGTCCAGACCCACTTTGGCACCCAGCGCGCGCAGCCACCAGCTGTACATGGAGGATCCGCTGAGCAGGTAGGTCGGTGCCGCCTCGATTAGGCGGTCCGATAGCCACCAACGGTAATAAGTCAATCCCCAGAGTGGATAACGCCCTGCTTTCAAGCGGCCTGCGATCAGCCACTTGCCTGCAATGGCGACCGCAAACTCCAGCAGGGTTGACAGCAGGAAAGCGCCGACTGAAGCGGCAATGGCCAGCGCAATCGAGTCTTCAGGATCGCCTGTGAAAAAATGGTAGGTAAAGAACGGCGCCATCCACTGTGCCATGTGCAGCGCCACCAAGGCAGGCACCACAGCCGCCTGGGCCGCACCACAGGTCCAGCGCTTCCAGCGTGGTGGCGGTGCCCATGCGGTATCGACCACCGTGGTGGTTTCATGGGCCTGGCCCAGTACCTCGGCAATGCGGCCGACCTGCCGGTTCTGGTAAATCGCATGTACCGTGATGTGCGCGAAACGCGGATCAACCCGCAAAGCGGAGGCGAGCCGCGCCGCAAACAGCGAATGCCCGCCTAAGTCCGAGAAAAAGTCGGCACTGCGCCGGATGAGCTGGCCTGGAAACAGCTTGGCCAGCGCGGCAAACAAGGCTTCCTCGGCAGGCGTTTGCGGCGTGTCAGAGCCAGTAGCATTGCTCTTGGCGACCGACAGGGCGCGCGCTTTGAGGGCATTGCGGTCGATCTTGCCAGAGGCCAAGCGCGGCATGCTGGTCAGCGGCTCAAAGTAACCCGGCACCATGTACGATGGAAGTGTTTCTGCAAGCGCGGCCCGCAGTTCGCTGCCTGCGCGCGTGACGCCGCCATTGAACACCACAAAGGCAATCAGCTGGTCGATGCCTTCTTGCTGGCGCAGCACGACCGCAACGGTGCCAAGGCCGGGCAGCCGGGCCAACGCAGCCTCAATCTCACCAAGTTCCACCCGAAAGCCCCGGATCTTGACCTGGTCGTCGGTGCGTCCCAGGCAATGCACTTGGCCATCAGCGTCTATTCGGGCCAGATCCCCGGTGCGGTACAAGCGGTCATCGTGGGCGTGGCTGCGCCAGGGGTTGGGCAGGAATTTTTCAGCCGTCAGATCAGGCCGCCCCAGGTAGCCGGCAGCCACACCAGGACCAGTGATGCACAACTCTCCGATTTCACCGCGCGGCAGCAGCAGCAGGCTGTTTTCAAACGCCGTGTTAATCACCAGCAGGCCATAGTTGGGCAGCGGCCGCCCGATGGTGACCGGCTGTCCGGCCTGCAATTCAGCCAGGCTGGCAGATACCGTGGCTTCGGTAGGTCCGTAGGTGTTGAAGACTTTTCGGCCGGGCCGGGCCCAGCGTGCTACCAGCGGTTCCGGGCACATCTCGCCGCCCAGGTTGATCAGGCGCAAGCCGGGAACGTCCTGGTTGAACAAAGCCAGCAGCGTAGGCACCGCGTGCAGGACAGTGACCTGGTGGTCAACAAGCGCCTGGGGCAGGGCTTCTGGATCGGTGGCGACATGCTTGGGAGCAATCCATAAAGTTGCACCGGCCAGGTAACTGATCCAGATCTCTTCGAACGACATGTCAAAGGCCACTGAAAACCCCTGGTACACCCGGTCTGCCTCGCAGATGCCCAGCATGGCGTTTTCGCTGCGCAAAAAATGGCAGATGCTGCCCTGGCTGATTTCAATGCCCTTGGGCTTGCCGGTCGAACCCGAGGAATAGATCACGTAGGCCGGGTGCGTCGGCAATAAACCTTGCCGGCGAGCCTGCACGGGTGTTGGCAGTAGCAAAGCCTCGGCCGTCCAGACAGGGGTACTGGCCTGCGCTAGGCGCAACGCGTATTCATCGCAACTGACCACGCCAATCGCACTGGCATCTTCCAGGCATACAGTGATTCGCTCGACCGGGGTGTCGGCGTCGAATGGCAGCCAGGCAGCCCCTGCCTTGGCAATTCCGGCTTGCATGACCAGCAGGTCAATGCCGCGTGGCAGCCACAGGCCAACGATGTGGCCGGGCCGAACGCCGGCCTGGATCAAGCTGGAAGCCGCCTGGTCTGCTTGCGCATTGAGTTCCTGGTAGGTCAGCTGCCGATCGGCAAAAATCAGCGCTGTTTGTTGGGGTACGCGCTTTGCCGTAGCTTCAAAAATATCGGCAAGCACTTCGGCACGAATCAGTTCTGGCTGCAGCGGTCCGGACAGGATGTCCGGATGGCCTGCATTGCCAATCTGAGCGTTTTCGAGCAGGGGCGAGGCAGACAGAAGGTCGGCTAAAGGAAGGGGGATCATAAAAGTGGGTTGATCAGCGGAGGCGCAAATGGCCGAGTTATTGTCGACCATCCCCAGAAGGTATTTCAGCCTGCTCACGCAGTGCGAGTGGTCTGTGAAAAAGCATGAGCCCGAATGCAAGCCAAGGTTACGAAAAAAAGGCTGCGCCGAAAGCGGCGCAAGATTTGGCTGGTACCGTTATTTCACCGGAATGACGGTACCAGCCGGCACTGGAACCGCCGTCACGCTATTTTGCGGGGAACCTTCAATCAGGCGTTCCGAATATGTCAGATAGACCAGCGTGTTGCGCTTGGCATCGACCATGCGTACCACCCGCAATTTTTTGAAGACCAGCGAAATACGTTCGCTGAACATTTCTTCCTGCTTGTCCAATGGTTTGGCACCAGGGAAAGAAATGACACCGGTCTGGCGGCAGGCAATTGAGGCTTCGGCCTTGTCTTCCGCCAAGCCAATCGCGCCCTTGATGCCGCCGGTCTTGGCACGCGAGACGTAGCAGGTCACGCCTGCTACCTTGGGGTCGTCATAGGCATCGACCACGATCTTGTGGTCGGGGCCAATGAACTTGAAAACGGTATCGACCGCGCCGACTTCTTCGGCGCTGGACAGGCTGCAAGCGCTCAGAAGCAGGGCGACGGCCATGGCCGTGTGCCTAAAGCAGTCTTGCGTGACAGAAGAAAAAGTACATACTTTCATGAAAATCCTTGAAAAGTACCCGAGCAGATGCGGGCGCTTAAGCCGGGCCATAAAAGCACGGCGTTATGGGTTTTAAACTCGATGGCGCGTGGTCATGTACCGCATTTCGGAGTTGTTGACCGTATATTACGTTAGCGCATGACCGCATAAAACCCTGCTCCCTGATGGGTCTGTCAGTGCCTGAAACTGCTGTGCGACCAAGCCCATGCCAACAGGCCTCTATGATGGCAGTCCTTTCGACTCCAGCTTGCCGCGCGCCAGCGTTGCTGTTTTCTGATGCGCCTCGTCCCGCCACGACTTTTTAAATTCACACTATCTCAAGCTCATGCCGACTTCATGCGGCCTGTCACTGTCCATTTGCTTCACGCATTGATTGCGGGGCTGCTGCTGATGGTGATTGCACTGTGTGCCCAGGCCCAGCCCGAGAGTTCCAACACGTCGCTGGACAGTGCGCGTGCGCAAATCGACAAGGCGCGAAAAATTCTTGACAGCACTTCTTCAGAAGCCGCCGACCTGGTGTCATTGCGTACCCAGGTTCTGGGCGCCGGTGCGCAAGCCGATGCTGAGACCGCACTGCTGGAACCGCAACTGGCCAGCCTTCAGGCACGTCTTGCCGAATTGGGCACAGTCGCGCCTGGGCAGATCGAGGCGCCTGACGTGGTGTTGCTGCGCAGCCAGCTCAACAAGGCGCGTGCCGAACTGGACGCTCAGTTCAAGCGGGGCAAACTGCTGTCTGTGGAAAGCGAACAGACGGCTGGTGAAATCTCGGCCTTGCGACGCTCTGAATTTCAGGCGAGGCTGGGCGAACGCACTTCGTCCATCCTGAGCAAACTGTTCTGGGCCGAACTGAAAATGGATTTTCCCGGCGACATGTTGCGGGCTGGCCGCCTTTTAAATGCAATAGCTGCGTCAGCGCACGCCAGTGGTGCCGGGGTTTGGGCTAGTGTGGGTTTGCTGCTGCTGGTGCTGCTGGGCCTGCATGTCTGGGCGGGTCGTAGGCTTTTACAACTGGCCACCACCCGTGTGCCGCCGGGACGCCTGCGCCGTTCATTGCTTGCCTGGACACGGCTGCTGCTTCCTGCAGCCACGGCAGGCCTGATGGCCCAAGTGGTTTACTGGGGGCTGGTATGGGCCGTGCCTTTGCCGCCGACGCTCATGCCCCTGATGGCTCGGCTGGTTGGCATCATCAGTTTTGGTGCTTACGTGGTCGGCCTTGGCCATGCCTTGCTGTTGCCAGACCGCCCGTCATGGCGGCTGCTTCAACTGCCCGATGCGGTGGCACTGAAAATTCGCTGGTTGCCGCCGGTGCTGGCGCTGCTGATTGTGCTGACCTGGGTGGTCATGCAGCTGACTGCCCAGATCAATGCCAGCCTGATCACCACGGTGGCAAGCGATTGCATGGTTGCGCTGGCCATGGCGATTGCCATGGGTGTGGCTCTGTTGCAAAGCAACCTGGCACGCCAGCGGGCGCTTCGCGAACCTGAGTCAGCCGCAAGTTGGCCACCCAGCCCGCTGTGGCTGACCACGGTGGTCAGCCTGGCCTGGCTGGGTGTGGCCGGTAGCCTGCTGGCCTTGTTGCTGGGTTACGTGGCGCTCGGGAGTTTTGTCGTTCACCAGATGGTTTGGATAGCCACGGTGCTGGGCTCGGCCTACTTGTTGGCGGTGCTCATTGACGATGGTTTCAGCACGCTGCTGAGCCCGCCCGCCAGCGTTGCCGGTGTAAACGAGGACGTGCACGCAACAGCTGACATGCCAAGCTCTCGCTTTTTGAGCCTGCGTGCGCAGGCTGCCGTGCTGCTGTCGGGCATGGGCCGGCTGCTGGTGGTGGCGATCGCGCTGATGCTCCTGCTGGCACCGTTCGGCGAAGGACCGTCAGAGCTGTTCGAGCGAGCCGACAAGTTGCACCAGGGCATTTCGATTGGCGAATTCCAGATTCTCCCCGCGGCGGTGCTGCAAGCCGTGTTGGTCATCATCCTATGCCTGTTTGTCGTTCGGCTTGTGAGGCGCTGGCTGAAAGAGGATTTTCTCCCGACAACCTCGCTCGATGCGGGCATGCAGGTCTGGACGGCCACGCTGTTTGCCTACGCCGGCAACGTGCTGGCCCTGTCAATGGGGCTTGCCGCAGTCGGCATTGGACTTGAGCGGGTCGCCTGGGTGGCAAGCGCCTTGTCCGTGGGCATTGGCTTTGGCCTGCAGGCGGTGGTGCAGAACTTTGTCTCGGGCATCATCATGCTGGCTGAAAAACCGGTCAAGGTAGGTGACTGGGTGTCGCTCGGCGGCATTGAAGGCGACATTCGGCGCATCAACGTGCGGGCCACTGAAATTCAGATGGGCGACCATTCGACCGTGATCGTTCCCAATTCGGAATTCATCACCAAGACAGTGCGCAATGTCACCCATGCCAACCCGATGGGACTTGTCAAGGTATTGCTGCCCGTGCCGCTGGCTGCCGATGCCGACCAGGTGCGCAGTCTGATTTTGGAAATATTCGCAGGCCATGCCGATGTGCTGAAAACCCCTGAACCCAGCGTGCAACTCGACAGCATTGACAGCAACGGCATGGTGTTCAACGCCACCGCTTTTGTCAATTCGCCTCGCACGGCCTACGGCGTTCGCAGCGCCCTGTTGTTCGACATGCTGCGGCGCCTGCGGGAGGCTGAAATTTCATTGGTCAAGCCCGCTGGCCTGGTTCTCCGGGACGCGCAGCCGCAGGTGCCTGAGCCACCGCCGGCGCCGCTGTCTGCGCTGGCGCAGTAGCTTCGTCTTCAGGGCAGGGCGGGCGCCAACCCCATGCATTGCACTGCCGAGCCGGCAGGCGTACATTGGGCGGTAGAGATGGCCCAGCTGATCTCACATTCAACCCAGGAGACTTTCATGACTGCATCGCAAACACCCCCCGGCAACGACTTTGTTCGCTGGGTGGAAGAAAAATCAGACGCCGTCATGGCCGATCTGGCCGACAAGTTTCCGCCCGCCACCAGCGGCCCCGAGGCAATTCACGCCGAGACGTTCACCCAGCGCATTGAAGAAGTGCTGCTTGGACATGAACAGCCTGAAGAGGCACTGCTTGAAGAACTGGCTGCCCTGGAAAACGCGCCGCCCCTGAGCGATGAAGAACTGGCCCGGCAGGCGCTGGAAGATGGCGGCTCGGATGCGGACACTGGTACGCCCGAATAGGCCGGAAGCCCTGTTGCGCGACGGCTTGTGCTGCTTTGCACAAACACCGCAACGGGCACAATGAACGCATGACTCAACAACTTGCCGGCCACCTTCTTGTCGATTGCCTTTTAGCGCAGGGCGTCAGCCATGCATTCGGCGTGCCGGGGGAAAGTTACCTGGCTGTGCTTGATGGCCTGCACGCACGCCGGGACCAGATCCAGTTCATCACCTGTCGTCAGGAAGGCGGCGCAGCCTTCATGGCTGAAGCGCATGGAAAATTGACGGGTCGCCCGGGTGTATGCATGGTCACGCGGGGACCGGGCGCTACCAACGCGTCGATCGGCGTGCACACTGCTTTTCAGGATTCCACGCCCATGGTGCTGCTGGTTGGCGATGTGGCCAGCGACTGCCGCGACCGTGAAGCCTTCCAGGAAGTCGATTACTCGAGCTTTTTTGGCCCATCCACCCGTGGCTTTGCCAAGCGCGTCGAGCGCATTGACGATGCAGACCGCATTCCTGAATACGTGGCGCGCGCCTTTGCCACCGCAATGAATGGACGGCCCGGCCCGGTGGTGCTGGTACTGCCCGAGGACATGCTGACCCGGATGACGGCTGCCCGGCCTTTGCCTCGGGTGGAAGCCGTTCAAGCCTGGAGCGACCCTGGCGCCTTGCGCACCTTGCGGGAAATGCTGCTGGCCTGCAGGCAACCCCTGGTCATTGCAGGCGGCGGCGGATGGACACCGCAATCGGCGCAAGCCTTGCAACGCTTTGCTGAAAACTGGAGACTACCGGTCGGCAACGCCTTTCGATTCCAGGACACTTTTGACAACTACCACCCACTGTATGCCGGCGATGTGGGCATTGGCCTGAACCCCAAGCTGGCAGCGCGCATCAAGGCCAGCGATTTGATCATTGCCATCGGCCCGCGCCTGGGTGAAATGACGACCGGCAACTACAGTTTGATTGAGGCTCCACAGCCCAAACAAAAGCTGGTGCACATCCATGCCAGCGCCGAAGAACTCAACCGCGTCTTTCAGGCGGACCTGGCAATCAATGCCACCATGAATGCCGCTGCACGTTCGCTGGAAGTGCTGACTGCGCCCGTGTCGGTGCCTTGGGCGGCGTGGACGGCTGCGGCTAACGAAGATTACTTGGCCAACCTGGAGCCGCAGGCTTTGCCGGGCAACATCGACATGCCGGAAATTGTCGGCGTGTTGCAAAAGCATCTGCCGCCAGATGCGGTGTTGACCAATGGCGCAGGCAATTTTGCCAGTTGGATGCACCGTTTCTACCGCCACCATGGACTGGCCAAGGGGCACAAGACGCAGTTGGCGCCCACTGTCGGAGCCATGGGATACGGCGTACCGGCTGGCATTGCTGCCGCTATCACCACCGGGCGTGTGGTTTTCACCATTGCAGGCGATGGCGATTTTTTGATGAATGGTCAGGAACTGGCCACGGCGGTGCAGCATGGCGTAAAAACCATCATTGTGCTGCTCAACAACGGCATGTACGGCACCATCCGCATGCACCAGGAAAAACAGTACCCCCGGCATCAAAGCGGCTCCAGCCTGAACAACCCTGACTTTGCGGCGCTGGCGCGTGCCTACGGCTATGCAGGCGTGCGCATTGCCCGCACTGAACAATTTGAATCTGAACTGCTGGCTGCCATCAGCCGTCCCGAGGGAACGTTGATTGAAGTGACCCTGGACCCTGAAGTCATCACCACGCGTGCCACGCTTTCATCGATCACCCAGACTGCTTTGCAGAAGTCACTATAAAAATAGTAGCTGCCTGCGCTTTACCACATTGCGAAAATGGCATTTTTTCTCAAAGTTTTTGTGTGATAGCCTGGATTGCAACTTGCCAGTTTATGCAGGGACGCATAGTCATGAAAAGACTGTCATGCTCTTGTCATGAACACAGTGCAAAAATTGTGTTTATTCTTCAAACGTAAAGCGCCTTCTTGCCGACCCCTACTTCCACTGTCGCACCCCTGCCTGTAGTGGTGCCTATTGAATTTCTTGACCGCGACCGCAGTATCCTGGCTTTCAATGAAAGGGTGCTCGACTGGGCGCGGCGCGATGACGTGCCGCTGCTGGAGCGGCTGCGCTTCATGTGCATCGTTTCATCCAACCTGGATGAGTTTTTTGAAGTCCGGGCGGTTTCGCATCTGACGGCTTTTGAAAGCAACGAGCAAAAAGGCACTTACACCGCCGCCTCTTTCAAGGCTATTTCAGTTATTGCGCACGACATGGTGGCGCGCCAATATGCTTTGTACAACGATGAACTGCTGCCCGCATTTGGGCGGCAGGGCATTCGCATTGTTTCGCATGGCGAGCGCAATGCGGTGCAGCGGCGCTGGGTCAGGGCGTATTTTGAGCGTGCAGTGCGCCCACTGCTGGTGCCTGTCGGGCTCGACCCTTCGCACCCGTTCCCGCAGGTTGCCAACAAGTCGCTCAACTTCATCGTCCGGTTGGGTGGACGCGATGCCTTTGGCCGTGAAAACGAAATTGCCATTGTCAAGGTGCCCAGGGTGTTGCCGCGCCTGATCACTATGACCAGCCAGGGGGGGAAAGCCGGCCGGCTTTTCCTATCGCTGTCCAGCGTCATCCGGGCACATTTGACGGATCTTTTTCCGGGTCGCAAGGTGGGCGAATTTTCGCAATTCCGCGTTACCCGCCATTCTGATCTGGAAGTCGATGAAGACGACGTGAAAAATCTGCGCACTGCCCTGCGCTTGGGGTTGGAGCAGCGTCATTACGGGCAGGCGGTTCGGCTGGAAGTGTCTGCCGGTTGCTCTGAATTCCTGTCCAGCTTTTTGTTGACCCAGTTTAACCTGCCTTTACAGGCTCTGTTTCGGGTGCCTGGTCCGGTGAACCTGGTGCGTCTGACGCAGCTGGTCGATCTGGTCAATGACCCCCAGTTGCTGTTTCCACGCTACAAGGCGTGCTACCCCAGACAGTTGCAGCCCGGCCAGTCCTTTTTTGAACGCCTTCAGCAGGGCGATGTGTCGATTCACCAGCCTTTTGAAAGCTTTGATGGCGTTTTGGCTTTTCTGCGGGAAGCCGTTAATGACCCGAAGGT